>Ga0209577_10000596_pt1 | contig 35995 bp, 32 predicted proteins | sample GraSoiAngelo_109_FD_185874 | JGI IMG/M metagenome (GOLD analysis project Ga0209577, IMG submission 185874) | Grasslands soil microbial communities from the Angelo Coastal Reserve, California, USA - 14_0903_12_20cm (SPAdes) (version 2) | ecosystem: Environmental > Terrestrial > Soil > Grasslands... | reverse complement strand
GCCATACCCGAATTTAGCGGAGTTCAATTTAGTTGGCAACGCCGGAAAAAATGGGCAAAGCGATGGATTTCACCGAGGCGATTGCCCGCTCCTACCGTCCGAGGCTGCCCCCAAGCGGCGACCCACAACAGGAGGATGCAGCTTTCGGAGTGCGCCTAGGTCGATTAAGCTTCCAATCGTCGGCTGCGATGGAATCGCGGCGCCGTCGCGTTCGCCGACAACCCAAAGATGTTGGCACTTGCGCTCGGCATGGGCCGGTCCCCGAAGCTGGACTTCTGTGTCAACGATGACCTTGCTCCGTGTCCTCTTGTTGCGGACGTTCTCATAGAAGCGGTACACCCATATGGGTGGAGCTCGCTGGCGTGTCTCCAGGATCAGCGAGCCGTACTGATACCTCGCACGCCGCTGGAGTCGGTTCATTGTCATTCCTCCCCATTGGCGGCTCCGCGCCGTAGACCGTCAACGACTGCTGCGCAAGCTGGGAACGGTCTACCAAGACGAGTGCAACATGGCCGCTTCGCTACCCTTCGCAGGGGAGTTGCCCGCATTCAAGTATGTACTCACTGTACGACTCTTAAGCTTCTCTCTCTGCGCTGGCTCGCGCTGCAGAGATTGAGACGGGAAACAAGGAGCACCGAGGGAGCCGCCAAGCGCCTAAAATCATCCTGTAGGGCGCACCATAACTAACGGTGTCTTGCGCCTGCCATCCGGCAGTGTTTTCGGAAACGGTATGTTTCCTTAAACTGTTGCGTAGAGCTCTCAATCTAAGCATGAGGGTTTATAATTTTCCATGGCTGAAGAACGTGCCGGCAAGGACAACTCGCGTCAGAGGAGATCATCTAATTCGAGTTCGGGCTGGAAGTAGCAGCTCAAACTGGCGCCGGCAGGCTGTGGAAATCTCCATGCTGCCGGCGATAGTTTTTCTCGGGCGCCCGCTTAGCAACGTTCGATGAGTTCGTCAAAATTTCTGGCTCAAAGTAATTCTTGCTTGCAGGAAAGAAATTCCTACCCGTCATTTTTGTTGCTGCGCCGCCTATTTTCAAGAGGTTAGAGATGGTATGACAGGTGCAACAGGGGAAGGCAGACGAAGTGGCGCGCAACGGGGCGCTCTTGAGAATAAACTTCGGCCAGAGGTTTTCTTGGGCGCCCCTTTGCTTTACCTTCCAGACTTTCCGTTGCCACTCTGCAGGTCTCAGGTCGAACTTCCCGCAAGAAAGACTTTAAGGCCAAAGCTCAGTCTATCCAAATTTCTTTCGGATTCGATGGTCAGACGGATTTTAGGATTTCGTAAGGCTGCCAGTGGCGGGCCGCAGAACCCCCTTCTCACGGCTCATGAGGCAGCGACTAGTCTCTCTCGTAGATCGATGCCGGCGTGGCGCAGCAGGGCAGCCACGGCTGGTTCTTTCAGCCGGGATGCGTCGAACTCGACCCGCACGATGCAATCCTTCTCGTCAAACGTGATGTGGCGGATGCCATAAACATCGCGCAGGGTGTCGATGGCGCGCAACTCGGATTCCCCCGGGGTGGCGCCGTAGCGGAAGCGAACTTCCAGTTGAGTCATCTACTTTCCTCTGCCCACAAGATACAACAATCGCCGGCGGGGAGCGGAGAATCTAATATTAAGCTTCTAGCTAGCTGCTGGCTTCTGGCTTCCAGCCAGCAACACTCTCACGGATTCGGCAGGGAGGATCATGGGTAATCCTGCTCCATCGTCCAGGCTGGTCAAAGACCCCGTGTGTGGCATGAATGTGAACCCGGCTACGGCTAAACATCGTGTCGAGCATGCCGGGAAGACCTACTACTTCTGCGGTGGGCACTGCGCGGAGAGGTTCCAAGCGGAGCCGGAAAAGTATCTGGCGAAGCCGAAATCTGCCGGGCTGGTAACGCTCGGCACGCCGGGAAAAGCACCTACGAAAGGCGCGGGCGAGGGCGTCTGCGCCCCACTTGGTGTCAAGGTCAAAGATCTGGTGTGTGGGATGGATGTCGATCCGGCCACCGCAAAGTACAAGGCTGAGCATGCCGGCAAAACCTATTACTTCTGCTCAGCTCACTGCGTGGAAAAATTCCGGGCGAGTCCCGCGCGGTACACTTCACTTTCACCAAAGACTCATAGCAGGGCGCCGGTGGTGCCGATCGGGGGTGCCAAACCAAAGGCCGTTGATCGGCGCACATATGTCTGTGCTATGTGCCCTGAAGTGCGGCAGAGCGGTCCGGGCGCGTGTCCGAAATGCGGGATGGCGCTGGAACCGGAAATTCCCGTAGCCGCGACCAGGATTGAATACACCTGCCCGATGCACCCCGAGATCGTGCGGCCCGGACCGGGAAGCTGCCCGATTTGCGGGATGGCGCTCGAGGCGCGCACGGTCACCGCGCCGGATGAAGAAGAGAATCCTGAACTTCGCGGCATGAGCCGGCGTTTTTGGATCAGCCTGGTGCTGACCGTCCCGCTGCTTGGAATCGCGATGGGCGGCATGCTCTGGGCACATCCGTTCATGGGTGAACTAACAGTCGACGGAAAGCGGTTGCACAGCGCTAATTGGCTGCCTTGGTTCGAACTCATCCTGGCCACTCCCGTCGTGCTCTGGGGAGGTGCGCCGTTCTTTCAGCGCGGGTGGGCTTCGGTCGTCAAGCGCTCCACCAATATGTTCACGCTCATCGCCATGGGCACGGGCGTGGCGTATGCGTACAGCCTGGTGGCTACCTTGTTCCCAGCAATCTTTCCCGGGTCGTTCCGCGGGATGGGCGGCAAACCCGAAGTTTACTTTGAGGCCGCCGCGGCCATCACGACACTGGTTCTGCTGGGGCAGGTTTTGGAATTGCGGGCGCGGAGCCGGACCGGAACCGCCATTCGGGCGCTGCTCGATCTGACTCCCAAAACTGCGAGGCTGCTGCGCGATGGCAGGGAAGAGGACGTGCCCCTCGAGCAGGTGAAGCCAGGGGATCGGTTGCGCGTGCGGCCGGGCGAAAAGATTCCCGTGGATGGCGTCGTCCTGGAAGGAACCGGCAGCGTAGACGAGTCTATGATCAGCGGGGAATCGTTCCCCGCGGCGAAGGAAGCAGGCGCGCGGGTGATTGGCGGGACGGTCAACGGCACTGGGTCTCTCATCGTGCGCGCCGACCACGTGGGCAGCGAGACACTGCTGGCGCAGATCGTGCGGTTGGTGAGCCAGGCGCAGCGCAGCCGGGCTCCGATTCAGCGGGTGGCCGATCGCGTGGCCGCCTGGTTCGTGCCGGCGGTGATCATCATCGCGGTGGTCACTTTTGTAGTGTGGATGCTGCTCGGACCACAGCCGCGCTTTGCGCATGCGCTGGTAAATGCGGTGGCGGTGTTGATTATTGCTTGCCCGTGCGCTCTGGGATTAGCTACACCGGTGGCGATCATGGTTGGCACAGGACGCGGCGCTAGGGCAGGCGTGCTCATCCGGAACGCGGAAGCGCTTGAGGTATTAGAAAAGGTCAATACGCTGGTGGTCGATAAAACTGGAACCCTCACCGAAGGCAAACCGAAGGTCGTGTCGGTCGTTTCCCGCGGCACCGTCGAGCAATCGCAACTGGTCCGCCTCGTAGCCAGCGTGGAACAGGCAAGCGAGCATCCTCTCGGCTCCGCCGTGGTTGCGTCGGCGAGAGAGCAGGGAAGTAAGCTGGGAGAAATTCGAGATTTCCACTATGTGCCGGGTAAGGGCGTGGCCGGACGAGTGGAGGGGAGAGCTGTGGCCGCCGGGAATGAAAGCTTCTTGCGCGATTTGGGCATCGCGCCAGCGGAAGTCCAATCCCGCGCCGAAAGCCTGCGCAACGCGGGGCAAACGGCGATCTTGGTGGGTTTGGATGGCGCGCCAGCGGGGGTGCTGGGAGTCGCCGATCCGATCAAGAGGTCCACGGCAGAGGCAATCCGCCAGCTAAAGGCGCAGGGCATTCGCGTGGTCATGCTCACAGGCGACAATCGGGCTACCGCCGAAGCAGTTGCTCACCGCCTGGGTATTGATGAGTTGGAAGCGGAGGTCCTTCCTGAGAAAAAAGCCGAGGTGGTAGCGAGGCTGAGGAAGGAAGGCCGTGTTGTAGCAGTCGCCGGCGATGGCGTCAACGACGCACCGGCGCTGGCGCAGGCGGATGTCGGGATTGCCATGGGCACCGGAACGGACGTGGCGATGGAGACCGGCGGGATCACACTGGTGAAAGGCGATCTGATGGGGATCGTGCGGGCGCGCAAGTTGAGCCAGTCGACCATGCGCAATATCCGGCAGAATCTATTTTTCGCTTTTCTCTATAACTCGGTCGGGGTGCCGATTGCGGCGGGGGTGCTTTATCCGTTTTTCGGGATTCTGCTTAGCCCAATTATCGCGGCGGCGGCGATGAGCTTCAGTTCGGTGTCGGTGATTACGAACTCGCTGCGGTTGAGGAAAATTGAGCTGTAGGCGGCGCGGAGAGATTATTGTCATCCCCACTTCGTTTAGGGATTCAGCCGCAGGCCTCAGGCAATCTCGAGATGTCCTTCCTGGTCTCTCGTCGTTTGTTGCAAGTGCCTGAGGAACGCGCGTTGAGAACGACTGCGAAAGTGCTGTTTTAACTGGACCACTCCCACCCGCCGGTAAGCGCCCTCATCGGCGATGGGAATAAAGCAACAGCCGTCGCGCTTCTCCAGCGCCATCTCGGGTACGACGGACACGCCCGTATTGGCAGCGACCATGGCTAAGATCGTGGCAAACTGTCCGCTTTCAAAAACCACGTTGGGCTGTACTTTGGCGCGACTACATGCCGACAAGGTGTTCTCACGAAAGCAATGCCCCTCCTTGAGTAGCAAGAAGGAATCATTTTCGACCTGCTTCAAACGCACTTTGGAGCTGCCCGCCAGCCGGTGTCCGCGTGGGACCACCAGGTAGAGCGGTTCACGTAATAATTCCTGGCAGACGAACTGATCGCGCGGGACCGGCAACGCCATCAAGGCCATGTCGATGGCAGCCTCTTGCAAACGCTCCAGCAGTACCGGAGTAGTGTCCTCGAGCACGCTCACATGCACGCCGGGAAACTCGGCTGCAAAACTGGCCAGCCGTTGAGGAAGAAAGTATGGCGCGACGGTGGGAATCGCTCCCACCACAATCCGCCCGCGTTCCATGGCTGACATCTCTTCGATCTCACGCTTCGCGGTGCTCACTTCCCGCAGAATGGCTTCGGCGCGCAACAAGAACGTGTGGCCAAAAGAAGTGAGCCGAACTCTCCGCCCCAGTCGGTCAAACAAGCGCGCCCCCAATTCATCTTCCAGCTTGCGAACCTGCTGCGACAGGGAAGGCTGCGCGACGTGTTCGCGCTCCGCCGCCCGAGTAAAACTCCCCGCATTCGCGACAGCGCAGAAATAGCGCAATTGGTGAAGTTGCATTTTGTTCAGGACAGCGAACGGGCTTGCCAGAGGCAGAACCTATGACAACGATAGAGACTATATCTTAGACCTATGGGTCGGGGGCGCGCTAGACTCGCTGCCATAAGAAGGAGGTCGTATGCCGAAAGAGGAAGTTGTCAAATACGGGGACGTCAGCAAGCGAGTCGGCGTGGAAGTGATCCGCGCCCGGGGCGTCGACGTCGACAAACTTATCAACATGCTCATCGCCAATGCCGCCGCCGAATTCGCCAGCACCTACTACTACTACACCATCCTGCGCATGCACCTGGCAGGTTACGAGGACTACAAAGAGATTTGTGAAGACGCGCGCCTGGAAGATCGCGCCCACTGGGAACTGATTGTTCCGCGCATTTATGAGCTAGGGGGTGAATTGCCCAACGACTTGAAAGCCTTCCACGACCAGGCGGGCTGCGCGGCCGCCAAGCTCCCCGATCCGCCGACCGTGGTCAATATTCTCACCCTTTTGATGGAGTCGGAACGATGCGCCATTCGCAGCTGGAGTGCTGTCTGCGACATGACCTTCGGCAAAGATCCACGCACCTATGACCTGGCCTCGCGCATTCTCAATGAAGAAATCGAGCATGAAGCCTGGTTCATCGAGTTGCTGGCGAGAGAACGCGACGGCAAGGTGATTCCGTCGGGACACTTCCGCCGCGGCGAGCCCGGACACGCTCCTTACAGCAAGAATGCCAGCTTCTACAACCCGTAATCGGGCCTCATCCTGCCTGGCGCCGTGCCAGGCAGGATTCTCCATGCTTCCATAGAATAGAAACCGTGAGCGCCGATTCCACGACGTTCGAGGTGACGCTGGTGACGCCGCAGGGCGAACACACCATCTCGGTCGGTTCGAACCAGCACATCTGGGATGCCGCCCAGGCTGCCGGGATTCCCCTGCCCGCACTCTGCCACCAGGGACGATGTCTCACGTGCGCAGGACGTCTGCTAAACGGCGGGGATGTTGATCAATCGGATTCGGTGAGTTATTACCGCGAAGATCGCGATGCTGGATTTGTGCTGCTCTGCACCGCGAAGCCCCGGTCTCGGGTGCGCATCCTCACGCATCAACAGAGCGAAATGCGAAAACACCGGCAGGGAAAGCATCTGCCAGCGCCGTATTCCTAAATGCGTAGGGACAGCCGCCCGGCCAACTTTTTCCTGGAGACGGGGCTTGCCAGGTCGCGACTTTCCAAGCGACGCCGCGAGCGCCTCTTCTGCCCCTATTCGATAGTGATTGCGTAATCTTTGCCTTCCCACCGTTGTTCGTCCGGCCAATAAAGCGTGAACACGACCTCGTGTCCGGTCACCAGGTTGCGGGTAGGCAAATCCACGGCATGGACGCCCAGTCCGCTATCGCGGCTATAACTGTCGTGAGTTGTCTGCCAGCCGTCGTCGCTCCAGTGCACCATTCCCGGACTCAGCAGGATGATGCGCAGCTGCTTTCCACGCGGGATTGTGCGGCACTTGTTATTGAAGCGCCAGCCAAAGTAGTCGCCCTTCGTCTTGTCGATGATGTAGCGCTCGACGGTCTGGGGTGGCTGATCGAAGATCCGGCCGTCGCGCACAGACCGGAGCAGCTTGATGTATTCAGCGTGCGCCCAGACCAGGGGCCGCGCCGCGCCCGTGGACTTTCCTCGAAACAATTCGAGCGCGGGAAGATCGTCGGCGTCCCAAACTTGCTCGGAGATCAGCCCACTCTCATCTGTCGAATTCTCCATCACCTGCAACAGAACTTCGGCCATATCCTTTGCGCCTGCCGCCAATTCATAGTGGCCACGCTCACCTGCCAGGAGGGGCCAGGGACGCCCGATTCCGGTGCCATCAAAAGGAGATCCGTCGGCATGCTCGCCGTAGCCATCTCCGTTATAGCGATACCAGCACGGACCCTGGGGAAGCCTTACCCGTAAGAGGGCATCGATCACCCGAATCGTATTGAGGATGCGCGGGTCATCGGGGGCACGCAGCCCGAAGCGCACCAGCGCCAGCGAGTCGGGACTGATCAAGTGTGACGCCGGTTCCTGGTTCATACCCGGTGGCCGATTTTTGATGGGCACAAAACCGAGCAGGGGCGAGGGAGCACACTCGACTTCCGGCGGCGCAATGCGAACGTAGTAGCCATCCACGCCCAACTGCTTGCACACATCATTGCCCACAGCGTAGGTCCAGCGCTCGACACTATCATTCCAGCAATCTGCCGTTTCGCGGAGGTAGGTTGCCATCGAGCCCTGCCCGACAAGATCGGCTAGGTCGGCAGCGGCCAAGAGCGCGGCGATCTCGGCCGCCAGGGTGAAAGGGGAGAATCCCGCATCTTCTTCCCAACGGTCCTGCGGCGTGACCGGGCCGTTGCGCAACAGGAAACTCGCCGCCCGCCGTACCATGGGCCACCAGCGCGCGATGTCACCCAGCGCAGATGATGTCTCGCGCCGCAACAGGTCCACCAGCAAGATTGGGAGAGCGGTCTCATCCATCTGCACTCCATGCCAGTACGGCCGCCCGTCCAGCCACATGTTTTGCGCCCAATTGCCCTCCGCTTCCTGCGTGACTTCGAGATAGCGCAACACCCGCATCGCGTCATCGGCTGCTCCCGCCGCCAACAACCCGCCTGCGATTTCGACCAAGTCACGCGGCCAGACCAGGTGATATCCGCCGAGATCTTCATCTCCTTTGTTAAAACCCCAAGGTATGGACAGACTGGCAATAATTCCGCCCAGCACCGATTTCGATTCATGCGTGCGCAGCACGGCGGTACTGGTTCGGTAAACAGATCGCCCCCCGGGCTTTGGATCGAGCGGCTCGAGCCTGCTCTGCCAGTTTTCCCAGCGGCGCAGATATTCCGTCCGGGCGCAGTCGAATCCATCCAGCATGCTGGAAAGGGCTTGCTGGCCTGCTTCCGACCAGATCCCGCCCAAACCGATTCCGAGCAGGAAATCAGGCTGGCCTGCTGGCAAGTCGATCTCTCCAGTAAGTGCAATATTGCCGTTCTCCGCGCGTGTGTAGTCCCAGGTCATCTGGAAATTTCTGGAGAGGTCCTGCCATCCATCGGAGAAACCCACGAAGCCCACTGACATCTTCTTCCAAGGAACCGAGCAGGCGAAGGCGAGCGCGTAGCCATCGCGCTCGGCGAACAGCATGGGAAACCCCTTGTAGTCGCCCACCCACCCCGTATTGCCATTCCCGAAATTGGCCAGATGCGGCGAGAGCAGTGCATAGAGGTGATAGTCGCCTAGCGCGCCTTGCAGGGGCTCGAAACAAATCTTTTGTAAAACGACATTCCGAAACGGATCGGACAACACTTGCTTTTCGATCCGGTAGCGTCCCTGGTTGTCGCTATTGACCAGGCGGTATGCAGCAACACCATCCGCCAACTGGCTGACGCGGAACGAGGCATGCCGTTTTTCTTCTGAGAAGAAGCTGTTTCCGTCGGTTACGAGCAAGCCTTGGTCGCGGGTGCATGCCTGATCCACCCGGGGAAAATAAATTTCATTGAGGATGCCGTGGCTGATTGTGAACCACACCCGGCTGTGCAGGTTGAGCGCTGTCCCCACTCCCGACTTGGCGCTGGACGTCCAGCGCGGCTCGATTCCCGGCCAACCCGGAGCAAAACGGGTCGCGGAATCACTCACAGGAACCGGCCTTCGTCTGACAGTTCTTTACAATTCTTTGACATGAGTTTTGCAAAAGATCCCGGCATTTGCATCTAAGCTTAAAGCCAGCACCGCCTTTTCTCATTCCGTCAGTCGGGGAACGGCAGAATACCAGAAGTTAAACCGTTATGGTCCTGACCCGTGGTAGCAACCTTCGGATAGTTTCGATTGCCCTCGTGATCCTGGGTTTGCTGATGCCTGCTGTTGCTCTGGATGTCGATCCGCAGCTGGATGTCGGCTACCGCCTTCTCTACAACCTCGATTTCAGTCACGCTCAGCGCGAGTTTTCTTCCTGGGAGCAGCAGCACAGCGACGATCCGCTGGGTCCCGCATCGGAAGCCGCAGGATTTCTATTCTCCGAGTTTCATCGTTTGGGTGTTCTGGATGCGCAATTCTATGAGAATGATTCGGGGTTCGAAGCCCGCAAGAAGATCTCTCCGGATCCGGCCGTGCGTGCCCGTTTCGACGCCGTTTTGCAGCGAGCCGAGAGCCTGGCACGCAGCCGTCTTGCGCAGAATCCGAAAGACCTTGATGCTTTGTTTGCGCTGACCCTTTCTTCAGGACTGAAAGCCGACTACGCCGCGCTCATCGAAAAACGCAACCGGGCCTCGCTGCATTTGACGCGCCAGGCGACCGCCTGGGCCGATCAGCTGCTGAAGGTCGATCCTGATTGTTACGATGCCCATCTCGCCGGCGGCATCAGCCGGTACCTCATAGGAAGCATGGCTGCGCCCATGCGGTGGATTTTACGGCTGGGTGGGGTCAAAGGCGATAAGCAGGCGGGAATCGCCGAGTTGCAGCTCACGGCCGAGCGCGGCCATTACCTGGCCCCCTTCGCGAGAATTCTGCTGGCTATTGCCTATGTGCGCGACAAAGACCCAGCACGGGCCCGCGAACTGCTTGTCTCTCTGCGCCGGGATTTCCCGGAAAATCCGCTCTTCGCCCGCGAAATTGCGCGCCTCGATTCCGGAAGATGAAATTCACATGTCGTCCATCCTGAGCGTGAGCTTGGCCAGCGTGAGCTTGGCCAAGGATCGGGCGTCTACTACCAGCAGCCACACGCGAGATGCTTGGCAGATTGAGGTCTGCTTGGATGACGACTTGTAAATGGCTAGTCAGGATTCAGCGCCCGGTCGCGTCAGCCTGTCTGACTTCGATCGCCGCCATCGGTCCGGGTTTCTCGCAACACGCGCCGGGTGGGATAGGCGCTCCGTGGGGGCAGGTTCGCGGATGCCCAAGGAAGGTACATATTTTCTCGGTCGCTTCAGGCGAGAGAATGTGCTCGAACTTACAAGCCTGCTGCTCGATTTCCGTTTCACTGTCCAAGGCCAGGCTGTCGGTAAACAGCCGCTCCGCCAGCCGGTGCCGGCGAATGATGTCTGCCGCCTTCTTCCGCCCACGCTCGGTGAGTTCGACGACCATGCTGCCGTCCCCGGTCGATACTCCCGCTGGCTTCAGCGCATCGTGGCAGGGGTTGATGAACGGCTTGTGCTCGTGCACCTCGGGAGGGTGCGGGTTGGCGGAAACCAAACCCAGCTCCATCATTTTGTCGATGGCGATACTGACCGGCAGCGCGCCATGCACCTCCATGCGCCCGACCTCAGCAATTTCTGCGTGCTCGGCCAGAACCCAAAGTTCTTCCAGTACTTCGTCGAATTGCTCCTCGTCGGCCATGGAGAAGAGTTCCTGGGCGGCAATGCGGCCGTGGTGCAGCTCAATCCGGCGATCGGCCAGGCGCGCAACTACCGGGTCGTGAGTGACCATCACGATGGTTCGTCCCTGCTGGTGTAACTCGCGCAGCAGGCGCAATACGATTTCTTCATTCTGCGCGTCGAGATTGCCGGTAGGCTCGTCGGCCAGGATTATTTTTGGATCGTTGATCAAAGCCCGCGCGATGCACACCCGCTGCTGCTCGCCTCCGGACAGATGCGCGGGCACGTGATTGGCCCGCTCTTTCAGTCCGACGCGCTCCAGGGCTTCCCGCGCTTCCTGCTCGTCCGTCATGCTGTGGAAATATTGCGCCAGCATGACGTTCTCCAGCGCGCTGAGATACGGAACCAAATGAAACTGCTGGAACACAAACCCGATCTTCTCGGCGCGCACGCGGTTAAGCTCGGACGCCGACATGCCGCCGACATTCTCGCCGGCGAGCAAGATGTCCCCCGAAGTCGGTCGATCCAGGCAGCCAATCAGGTTGATCAGGGTCGATTTTCCCGAGCCCGAGGGGCCCATAATGGCCAGCCACTCACCGGGATCAACCTGGAGCGAGATGTGGTTGAGCGCACGAATGACGCCACCGTTCTCCTCGGCCTTCGCCGGATACGCCTTGGTGACATCCGTGATCCGAATCATCTCACTCACCCCTCAAAATAATAGCAGGCTCCACCCGCCGCAAAAGAGAGATCGGCAAGGTAGCCGACAGCAGCGCCACCGCCACGCTTCCCGCCAGCACCACCGGCAACACACTGACTCGCGGCCCTACAGAAGCATGAAAGTTGACGCGCCCAATCCAGGCGGCAAGCCCAATCCCGATTACAAATCCCACGAGCGCTCCAATTACTCCCAAGGCAGCCGCCTCGGCGGCAAAGAATCCGTTCAGCAGCCTCTCAGAAGCCCCCAGAGCCTTCATAATCGCAAAATCACGGCGCCGGTCAAATACCCACCCCGTCAAGGTTGCGAGCAAGCATAGCGCGGAGGTAAGAATGATCAGAGCCGCCGCCGCCAGCAGCGCGGCCCGGGTTTTGCCGAGCACGCGAGCCTCGGCCTCCACGATCTGCCGCAGCGGACGAACTTGAGCCGCGGAGAGTTGCCGGGCCAGCCGCGGGATGGTGGCGTTGATCTCTTGCGTAGATCCGTTGACCGCGATCTCAATCGTCGAGGGCTCGACCCCGGTCCAGGCCTCGAATGCAGGCAGGTTCAGATAAATGCGGCTATCTTCGGCGGCACCGGTCTGAAGAATTCCTCCGGTCGTCAGGTGGATCGTGCGTCCCTGGAAGCTGAGGTCGAATGGCTTGCCGGCACGACTTACCAGGGTAGCGGCGCGCGTACCGACCAGCGCCGCACCATTTTCTGAAGGCCACGCCGTCACCGACCACCAACGGTTCAGCTGGCGCACCAACCCCAGATCGGTACCCGCAACTACGACCGACTGCCCATCACGGGTACGCGCCACGATGTACGCAAACGGCACTGCGATGGTCTCGCCGCCCAGGGTTGATCGAACCCTGGACAGAGCGTCAGAGGGAAGCGCCGTGCCATCCTTGCCCATGACAACCACGTTGGCGCCGTAGCTGCGGAATTCTTTGCGCAACTTGGCCTCGACGTCCGCATAGAGATTCAACATGGCTGTCGCGACCGCTGCCGCCACCACCATGGCCAGCAGCGCCGAGGCGGCTCGACCACGCCGCAACACGGCCGCTCGCACCAACATGCGGAGAAACATCGAGGTATGAGGCCCCCCGCTCCGCCGGCTGGCCACGTGACTGGGCTGATGCGGCAGGGAACTCATGCCTCGCCTCGCAATGCAAACACGGGATCCAATAACACCGCACGCCGAATGGCTGCTGCACTTCCGAGAAACGTCACCGCCACTGCAATCGCAAGGATGATAGGGAAGAGCACGGGCTGAATGGTGATCTTCGAACTGAAAATGGTCTGGCCGATTTGGTGTGCCAAGGCGACTCCGACAAAATAGCCGGCAGTGCCGCCCAGCGCCGCGAGAAAAACCGCTTCGGTGAAGAACAGCGCGGCGATCGAGGCACTCCCGCCGCCCAAAGCCTTCATCAGCCCGACTTCTCCACGCCGTTCAAAAATTGCGGTCGCCATCGCCGCCGAGACCGCGAGAGCCGACGCAAACAACGCGGCCAAGGTGACCAGCAGCATCAGCCCCTGGATGCGTGAGAGTACCGTACCTTCGTTCTGGGCGACCTGTCGAATCTGCTGGGCATGAGAATGCGGAATCGCTTCCTCGAGCTGATAGGCGATGGACTCGACGTAAGGCGAGCAGTACCAGCGATCGTAGGTCTCCGGATTCATGGTCTTGGGATCGCGTCGTGCCAGGGCATCTTCCGGTTTGGTAAGCGCGCTGACATAGATGCGGCGAACCGACCCCGGCTTGCCCAGGATCTGCTGGGCCACTCCCAGAGGGGCAACCACCTCGTCATCTTCGGCGCCGCCGGTAGAAAGAATTCCGCCGACCCGGTGACTCTGGCCGGCAAGCGCGATCTGATCTCCCGGCTGAAGTTGAAGGCTGGAGGCTAGACGCTCACCGACCAGTACCTCCAAAGAATTGTCATCCGGCCATCCCCCCTGGACCTTCCACCAGGGATTGGTGGCGCGGACGCCGGTGACGAAATCCTCTTTGCCTAGCTTCAATTCTTTTGAAAAATAGGTCCCGAGCAGGGTGACTTCACGCCCGTTCGTGGAACTGTTTACCTTAGTTGTAACTGGCAGCATGGGCGCAAAGCCGGTGATGTTGTGCGCCCAGAAAGTACCGCGGATTTTTGGCAAGTCGGCTTCGTTCAGAAAAGCGCCGTCGCTCGGCGGCTTCAGGTTGACGCCCCCGATCTCAACATCCAGTGTGTCTTCCTGCGGCGTGACTACGAGGTTGGCACCGTAGCTGCGCAGCTCACGATTGATCTTGTCCCCGATGTCGGTGGCGACAGCGATCATCGCGGTGGCCACAGCCACGCCCAAGGTTATGGCGACGCCGGCCAGCACCTTGCGCCGCTTTTGTCGCCGGAACGATTCATAGACCAGACGCAGGAACATGACCTATTGCGGTTGGAAGTAGCGTGTACCAGCCGCCACGTCCGCCTCCGTGATGATGACCGCAGCGGAGGTCACCGTGGCCTTCAGGGGAATAGGATTGCAGCCTCCGGCCATGCCCACCGACGGCGGGTTGATGGGCGCGGCGCAGTTTTTGCACACCACACCGCTGGCGGTTTTGTAGAATCCAACCGCGCCGCAGATCTGGCAAGCATCGTACACGGTGGCAATCTGGCCGTCAGGCTTCCGGTACAGCCAGAAGCGGATCTCGGTCCCGTTCTCCCTGGCCGAGAAGCGGTGCAGGTCGCCGTCGGAGACCAGCTCGAAGGGGATCGTCGCCTTGCCATCGACAAAAGCAACTTCCGTAGCCGGCGAGAGCGCGCTCACGCTCTTGGTATAAATGAATTCGGCCGTCACCAGCATAATGAAGATGAATGAAGTGGCGTACACGGAAGCCATCCAGAACTGCTCGCGACGCGCGCTCCAAATCGCTTTGCGCCGCTCAGCCGGAGAGGTGGGCGTGGACTTCGGCTCCCTCCGCTTGGCCTCGAACAACACCATCAAAGCCGCCAGTGCCAGGATCGTCACAAAGAAAAACAGATCGTTGCGCACAATCGGCCCGATGATCGCCATCTCGCGCTTGGAAGAGCGGAGCACACCATTCTCGGAGAGTTCATGCAATCCGGAGATGATCAGTTGGGCAGCAACGAAAAACAGGATGACCGTGGTCACACGGAAGAATTTTTGCAGATTGATTCGTACGCTGCCCTTGACGAACATCACTCCGAACAACACCGCCGCGGCCACCCCCAGCACCGTACCGATAAAGTTCAGCAGTTCGTTGGTGTTCAGTGATACGGCACCCAGCATCAGCACCGTCTCCACGCCTTCGCGCAACACCATCAGGAAAACGAAAGCAAACAGCCCGAACCAGGAGCCTTCGCCGGCCAGCAATCCGACCTTGCCTTCGATTTCGCCCTTAAGCTTTCGCCCCGTCCTCATCATGAAGATGACCATGGTGACGACAAAAAAGGCCGCCGCCAGCATGACCCAGCCTTCGAAAATGTCCTGGTTGAAGTTAGTGCGGGACAATAGGATGGCGACCCCAATGCTCCCCAGGAAAGCAGCGCCCAGGGCGGCGTACACCGATTTGCGCAGTTCGGGCCGGCCAATCTTGGCCAGATAAGCCAGAGTAATGCCAACGATCAGGGCGGCTTCCACCCCTTCCCGCAGCGTGATAACGAAGGCTTCAAGCATGATGTAGGCAGTCCTGCCGCCGGACGACGATGATTTTGAAAATGAATTTCAATTTCAACTAAATAGGATAGTCTTCTGCCACGCTCATGGTCAACGCGCTAAATCACGCCGAGGTGCGATATTGGTCCCGCCACGCCCCATCCGAAAGATCTCAAAGGCTTTTCAGGAACTCCTTCGCCTCCACCAAGTGAGGGAACAGCTTCTCTTCCGCCTGGAAGGCCGGCGAATGCACGCAGCGGCGGCTGCCGCGCAGCTTGACCGGATGCTTCAGGTGCAGCATCTCATGATAAACGATGTACTCCACCACATGCCGCGGCACCCGGGGGTGGTCAAAAACGCGGCTGACCACAATCGCGTTATGGGCCGGGTCATAGTGAGCCAGGCTATTGCGGGCGTGATTCTGGCTCCAGGTCATTCGCGGCCGGGCCAACAGGCGGAAGAAAAACCGCTCATTTAGTTGCTCGAAAATCTTGTCCAGATCGTAGGCTCGACCGCGCGCCGACTCGATACGCTTGCGGCCGCGGATTTGCCTCACCAGGTCGGTCCTGCCCGCGATCTCATGGCTGGAAACGTATTTCCGATAGCGGCTGGCGTAGGAGCGTTCTATCGGTTTCCGGTACATCTTGGCCAGCAGAATATGAGCGATCGCGCGCAACACGCTCTCCGGAGCGCCCTCCAGCAGGTCGGAAAGCCGCACCAGCAGCCTACCGTCGCGCAGCCGGATGGTGTTGTTGACGTTCGCGAAGGCGAAGAATTCGACCACAAACTCCGGCACCGGCGCGCGCGGCCTCAACTCGCGATAGCTTTCCTGGAAAATGGGAACTAACAGGTCTCTCACGGTGGCCCAGCTAGGCCTAGGTTAGCAGAAAAACCCTTTCAGGGCAGAGATCGCCGCCTTCGCCGAGAGCCAGGCAAATTCTCTCTGCCTCCTGTGCGTGCGCGGCGGTTAATCGTTTTTTTTCTTCTTTTTGTGCTTGGCCATCTCCTCCTGCTCGTCGAGCAGTTTGCGGTGGTCGGTGGCGCCGCTACCGACCGCGTCGATGGCGTTCGTCAGCACAAACCCGTACAACTTCGTATCTTCCTTGGCAGCCGTGAGCCCCTCGCGGAACGTCTTCAACTTGGCCTGAAACTCCGCGTCGGCCTCAATGATGGCCTTCAGCGGCTTGCGAATATCGCTCTTGCGATCCATGTACATGTCGATGTTGTCGTCCAACTCGTCGTAGACATCCAGGAAATCCTGCAGCCGCTTGTGCGTTTCCGCCGGACGCTCAGCCACACTTATTTTCGGATCGGTGCGTACAAGTTGCAGCTGATCTAAGCGTTCATGTGCAAACTTAAGGAAAAGCTTGAGGCGCTGATCGGGCTCCATGGCGGTGTCGCGGAGCTGGTCGATTTCGGCCGCAGTCAGGTCAGCATGGCGTTGAGCATCAGCCTTGAAAACCAACCCGGCCAGCAGTATCACCGTGAGTAGACGCTTTTTCCTCATTTGCTGCTCCCGAACATTGTGGCGAGCAAATCGGTACGTACCCGTTCCAGGTGGTCGATAGCCTCTTGTACAGGCCCCTGATCTTCAAAATTCAACGTGTGTTTCATATCGCGCAGCCGGTTGGCCATCTTGCGGACGGAAATCTCCGCATTCTTAAGCTTCTTGCCGGAGCTGGTTGCCGTGTCGCGGGCTTGCTCGGAGTAGGTGACAACCTCCTGAATATCCGCCCTCGCCACATCGACCTTGCCGCTCGTGTAAAGCTTGTCTGCGGCATCCAATTGTCGTTCCGCGATCTTCAGGCAAAGCTCAATGCGTTCGGCCGGCTTGGCGGCGTCGACCCGGGCTTTCAATTGCTCGACGGTCTCATCCTTTTTGGCCAAAACCACTGAGGACCAAGCCAGGACAACTAACGAGATTATGACCCAGGTTCGCATGTCTTATTTCTTTGGTTCGATCGCGATCAGTCGATGCCGTGCCTGCCATTGTTGGTCCGGAAACTGGCCGTTCGCGGTCTCCAGGAAGCGATGATAATTCACCGCCGCCTCTTTGTAGACCCGCAGGTGATCGTAGGCGGTGGCGCGCAGAAAATAACTCCCCGGGTTTTCCGGCAGAAACTTTCGACGCAAATCCAAGGCCTGAATAGTCCGCTGATAATTCTTGTTTTCGCTCGCGGCATTAGCCAGATCCCAATACGCGTCTCCGAAATCAGGCTTCAGCTCGAGGGCGGTAAGAAACTCCTTCTCCGCCGCGGGAAAATCGCGTTTTTTCATGTAAGCGCGGCCCAGACTCTGGTGCAGCACGGGATCGTCGGGTGAACCGGCTAATAGCGTCTGGTACAGGGGCAAGGCCCGGTCGTATTTTCCCAAGGCTAGGTAGACGTCGGCCAGATCCTTTTGTGCCGGCGTGTCATCGGGGGCGAGCTTCCGTCCGGCCTCGAGCTCGGCCGCCGCATCAGCGTACTTCTGGTCCGCGGCCAGCACCCGGCCCAACTGGAAATGACCTGGCGCATAGTCCGGGCGCACCGCCACTAGTTGTCGCAAGGTATCCGCAGCGTCGAGGAGACGAGCGCCTCGCATGTAGATGTTGGAGATTCCAATCAGTGCGTCGGCTGATTTCGGATCGACGGTGAGAACCTGCCGATATTGGTGCTCCGCCTCGGCAAACTGGTTTTCCTTTTCCAGCAGGGAAGCGGCAGAAAGATGAGGCTCGGGATCTCTGGGCTGAAGTTCCGCAGCCCGGCGATACGCGGCCAGCGCTTCAGTTGGCTTGCTTGCTTCCAGGACGTGTCCCAGAGAAAGCCAGGCGCGTTCCTGGCCCTCTTGCACGCGGTCGGTCGGCGTGAGAGCGGTAGCGGCCCGCAGAAATTTCTCGGAGTCGGGCTGATTGCTCTTAACCAGCATGAGCCCGAGATTGAGGTTGGACTCGAAAACGTCGGGTTTGGCGGCGACCGACTTGCGGTAGGCGGCGACCGATTGCTCAACCTGGCCCTGGGCGTTGTATACAAAGCCGAGATCGAACCATGCTTGGTAGTTGGAAGGATTGCGTTCGGTGACCTTTCTCAACAACGGCTCGGCGGTGGCATAGTCTCTTTTTTGAATGGCCGCTTCAGCCTGTTTTAGTTCCGGAGGAAACGAAGGGTCTTCGACCGCAATCTTCTGATGCCGTACCGTAGTATGCGTGGTCTGCGCCGCTTGAGCGTTGAGGACGAGCAGCCCGGTCGCCAGCACCGTTAGGAGTCGACTATTTCCTGCCATTCGAGCGCGAGCCATTACCGTTCAAGATGCGCGCCAGATATTTTCCGGTGTAGGACGCCGGAATCTTGGCAATTGCTTCCGGCGGGCCAGCGCCCACGACATAGCCGCCGCGTTCGCCACCTTCCGGGCCGAGATCAATCACCCAGTCGGCCGTCTTAATGACCTCCAGGTTGTGCTCGATCACCAGGATCGATCCGCCCGCGTCAATCAGACGGCGGAACGCGGCCAGCAATTTGCTGACATCGTCGAAGTGAAGCCCGGTGGTTGGCTCGTCGAAGATGTAAAGTATGCGATGGCGATGCCTGGCTTCCTCTCCCGTCGCCGGCCGCATCATCTGGCGAGCCCCCGGCAGATGCGCCGCCAGCTTCATGCGCTGCGCTTCGCCGCCCGACAGCGTGGTGGCCGATTGCCCCAATCGCAGGTAACCTAGCCCGACCTCCTCGAGAACCCGCAACTTCTCGGTGATTTTGGGGGCGTTGGCGAAAAACTGCAGCGCTTCTTTGACGGTGAGGTTCAACACCTCTTGGATGTTCTTGCCACGATAACGAACCTCGAGCACCTCGAGCTTGTAGCGCGTGCCTTTGCATTCTTCGCAGATGAGTTCCACGTCGGCGAGGAACTGCATCTCGACCGTCACCGTACCGTCACCCTGGCAAGTTTCGCAGCGTCCGCCGGGAATGTTGAAGGAAAAATGCCCGGCCGTGAAACCTCGCTTTTGCGCCTCGGGCAGGGAAGCGAACAAGTCGCGGACGCCGTCGAAGGCCTTGATGTAGGTAACCGGATTCGAGCGCGGCGTTCTCCCGATCGGCGACTGGTCAACCAGGATCACTTCGTCAACGAACTCAGCGCCTTCAAGCTTCGTCCAATTCGCCGGCGCCGGGAGCGTCCCATTGGTCTGTTTCTTGGCCGTCGCCAACGCCGGATAGAGAACGTCGTGCAGTAAGGTCGATTTGCCCGATCCGGAAACGCCGGTGATGGCCACGATCATGTTCAGCGGGATGGTCAAATCGAGGTTCTTGAGATTGTGCTCTCGCGCCCCTTTGATTCTGATCTCGTGCGGGCTGGGCTTTCGCCGCGCATTGGGCAGCTGAATCCGCAGGTCCTCGGAAAGATAGCGTCCGGTCAGCGACGCGGGATTCTTGATTATCTGCTCATAGTTTCCCGTAGCGATGACGTTGCCGCCGCTCTCGCCCGCGCCGGGACCGAGATCGAGGATGCGATCGGAAGCCTTCATAATGTCAGGATCATGTTCCACGACGAGAATCGTGTTCCCCAGATCGCGCAAGTCATGAAGGATCTTGATCAGCCGGTGCGTATCGCGGCTGTGCAGGCCAATGGATGGCTCATCGAGCACGTACAACGTTCCCACCAGGCGCGACCCCAGAGAAGTTGCGAGTTGGATTCGTTGCGCCTCACCGCCCGACAGAGTTGACGACAAGCGGTTGAGTGTCAGGTACTCCAGCCCGACTTCGTTCAAGAACTTCAGTCGTTCCTCGATTTCCTCCAGCAGCTTTTCGGCAATGCCGGCTTCCTGCGTCGTCAGTGTTACTTCGGAGAAAAACTGCGAGGCCTGTTCCACGGTCAGGCTGCAAACTTCACAGATATTGTGGCCGTTGATCTTCACCTGGCGAGCTTCCACCCGCAGCCGCGCTCCTCCGCAGGTCGAGCAGAGGGAGTACCCGCGGTACCGGCTTAGGAAGACGCGCACATGCAGCTTGTACTTCTTGCGCTCCAGGTGATTAAAGAATCCGCGCACCCCCGGAAAGCGGCCTTCGCCGCCGATAATCATCCGCTGGTGCTCCGGATCGAGTGCTGCCCAGGGCGCGTCGAGCGGAATTTCCACCTGCTTAGCAAAGCGCTTCAGCTCGGTGTTGAGAGGACGGTACTTCGGCTTGGTCCAGGGCTCGATAGCACCCTCAGCCAGAGTCTTGGTCTTGTCGGGAATGACCAGGTCGAGATCGAAGTCAATGGTGTTGCCGAAACCCTGGCAACGCGGGCACGCGCCATACGGACTATTGAACGAGAACAGCCGCGGCTCGGGCTCTTGGTAGCGGATGCTGCAGTGCTTGCACTCGAAGCGATTCGCGAAACGGATCTGTGGGCCGGCTTCGTCCTCGCGGGGGGCCGTCTCGAAGACCACCTCGCCGGATTCGCGATAGCAGCTCTCAATCGCATCCACGATGCGTGAACGAACATCGGCTGAGACTCGGATTCGATCGCTCAACAGGAACACAGGCTGGGAGAAGTCGATGTCAAGTAACGACTCGGGCGTCGAGAACTCAAAAATCTGTCTTTTCTGGTAGAGCCGGTTGAAGCCCCGCTTGCGGAGATCGAAGAGCCGCGCTTTCAGGAGATCGGAATCGAGGCTTTCCTCTTTCTTCTTTGCAGCCCGGGCTTTCTTTTTCTCGGTCTCCTCAGAAGGCGCTCCGGCTACTCTGAGCGGGAACAGCACATTCAGCCGCGTGCCTTCACCCATGGCGAGCACGGCGTCGGCAACTTCGTCGACCGTGTCCTTCTTAACTTCCTTCCCGCATCTGACGCAGTACGTCCGGCCCACGCGAGCAAACAACAGACGCAAGTAGTCGTAGATCTCGGTGGCGGTCGCCACGGTCGAGCGCGGGTTCCGCGTGGTATTCTTCTGCCGGATCGCGACCGCGGGAGCGATTCCGTCGATCCTATCCGCATCCGGCTTTTCGATCCGCTCCAAAAACTGGCGCGCGTACGCCGACAGCGACTCCACATAGCGGCGCTGCCCTTCCGCATAGATCGTGTCGAAGGCGAGCGACGACTTGCCCGATCCTGACACTCCGGTCACCACCGTCAGGGTGTTGTGAGGGATCTCGAAATCGATGTTCTTCAGGTTATGGACGCGCGCGCCGCGAACAACAATGGATTCGGTGGACATCTTCGGAGTTACCGCAGCCGCCGGAGCAAGACAGGGAACAGGAGACTCGGGCTCCCTCCTGCGGATATCGTCGGGAACACTGCGGAATCTTCCATTATAAAGGGGAGGACTAGAACCTCTCAACGAGATCCTGCAATCCAGATCAGCGAGGTCAGCGATTGAGAAATGACCAGGACGGTTTCTGCGCCCATCCTCCCGTCTATAACAACAACGGCGCAGCGCGGGATCTCAATTTCTGCTTTGACCAGCTGCCGGTTCCTCGCGGCAAAAACAGGCCGCTCGGAATGACCATTCCGCTGAATGGACAACAACGAAACCTAGGCATGTCGCGACATGGATTTGCTCTTCCGGGACGCATTGGCCAGGGCCAGCCACCCCACTAGCGCCGCATATTTCTCGTCCTGACGCCAGGGCGGTCCGATCGATCGTCCCAGCTTTCGGAGCTGCTGCTCGATCGCGGCCGTCAAGAAATCGAGATCCCGTTCGGCGCGGCTGAACAGTTCGCGTTCCTTTACTCCCAGCACCAGCAAGCCGCATTGCTCGCCAGCCTGGGCGAGCGCCTGGCGAAAGAGTTCGCCTTCGGCGGCATGGATCATGGCATGGGAGGCCAGAATGCCCGCTAAAGAGGGAAGAGCACGCCCCGAGGCGAGCACCAGACCGCAGGCGTTCACGGGGTGGCCTTTTTTTTGCAAAGCATCCACCGTTCGGCCGAGAGCGTCTTGCGCCAAACGGTAGGTGCGCTCCAGGCACCTCGCCACCAGCTTCTCGGCGTCTTCCAATTTCAGGGGCTCGGCGGCGTGGTAGGGCTGCTTGGAACCGGCCATGGTGGGATCAGCCAGCTGGATAATGCGTCGCTCAACCACGGAAGGCGAGCGAGACGGCCCCGCTATCGCGACCAAAGCGGCCCATCCGGAGTGCGCCCGCAAGCCGATGGCGGCGGCTTCGCCCAAGCCTCACCTCATTGTCGTGGGTCGAACCTAAAAGTTCAGGACCGGTCGGCTTCTTCGTCCCGTCGCTTGCCGTAGCGCATCGCCATCCCGATACCCAGGGTCATAAAACCGGCGGGAGGAATGAGCAGCACCACCACGGCGCGATTGATGGCCCTCTGGCCATCCTTGCTGGCGGCTGCGGCGGTCGAGTAACACATGGCGCAACCCTGGCCGAAAGCAGGCCCGGCCCACAGCACCAGGAACCCTACGAGCGTGGCTAGTCGAAGTTTCACTTCACTCCCAGGTGAAGAATTCGGAATGCGTCAGGGAAGAAGATGCACATCATGGCCAGGCAGAAAACCAGCGAGCACATGGTCAGCCATTTCATGCGGGAAACTTCGAACTTGAGGTGCATGAAATAGCCGATGATGAGCCCGGCCTTGATGAGCGACAGTCCCATGAGGATGGTCAGCATCCGCACCGGTTCCATGTTCTGGTAGCCGAGGAAGACTTCAATGCCTGTGATCGCGAGCAGCGCCCCCCAAACCCAGAAAAACTGCGCCTTGCCGTGATGCCGGTGCTGTTCCGCCACTTGTTCGGCAATTGCGACCTGCACAGCGTCCATGGTCGTCTCAGGCTCCTAGAGAATTCGGGTCGACATCAAGTAAACCAGCGGGAAGATGAACATCCAAACCAGGTCTACGAAGTGCCAGTAAAGCCCGGCCACCTCGACATCGGACGAGTCATAGACCTTCGGCTTCAAGAACACGATCACGCTGGCCGCGATGGCCGCCAGCAGCAATACATGCGCGCCGTAGTGGAACGGGCTGTAAGAAGGCGTTGCCAGCCAGGCTACCAGCCAGAGTCCGAGCAGAATCGGAATGAACTTCTTGCGCAAGGCAACGATGCCCAGATAGATGACCCCCAGCGTGACGTGCAGCATGTGCATGCCGGTCAGCCCGAAGAAGGTCGCCGGAAACTGGGGCACCGTCCTGCTTACATTGGCAAATTCCTTGCTGGCCTCGTGTCCGGGAACGGCCGGGAAGACCGGCAGCGTGAGACCTTCGGCGATCAGGTTGCTCCACTCGTGGCCGTGCAGGATGACGAATGCCGTGCCGCAAGCCATGGTCGCGAGCAACCAGCCTCGCACCGCCTTCCCCTTGCCGAATACCGACGCCCGCACCGCCAGCACCATGGTGAGGGAACTGGTCAGAAGAAATGCGGTCATCAGCGTGGCGTTTCGAATGCTCTCGGAATGAAATGGCGTCGGCCAGTTGGGGGTCGAGATACGTCCGTAGCTGTAGGCGTAAAGCAGCGCTCCGAAGGTGAGCGAATCGGAGAGCAGGAACAACCACATCCCAATCTTTTTCGAGTAGGTGCCAAACAGCGACGGTTCGTAAGCTGCCGCTACCCCGTGCTGCTCGACTGCGACATCAGCCATCGTCTCAGGTCTCCTGCTTAGCTATCGAGCGAGTTCAAGCAATGCGAAGACGTAGATCCACAACAGCGCCATGAAGTGCCAATACCAGGCGGTAATGTCCACCACGATGCGTCGGGCTTCCACCGGCCTGCGCACGAGGGCGGTGGCGGCCGCATACACGAGTGCCACCACACCTCCAACCAGGTGAATGGCGTGCATTCCGGTCAGGAGGTAGACAAACGAACTGCTGGGGCTGGTCGCAAGCAAGAACCCGCGATCCGCGAGTTCCTTCCACGCCATAAATTGCCCGAAAAGAAATCCCAGGCCGAGCACGACCGTCAGGCCGAGCCAGGGGAAGCTCTTTTCCTCGCCCAGCGAAATTCCGGGAATGGACCTGACCGGCGCCAAGGCCGCCTCGCGCGTAATGTGACGGCGTGCGCATTCCATGGTGATGCTGCTGATCACCAGCACAAGCGTGTTCACCAGCAACAGAACCCAGGGCAGGTTTACCGGCAGCCAATCGTGGATGTACCGGTTGGTCTCGTCGTCCAGAGTAGGCAGCCCCTGCCGGATGATGTAGGCGCTGGTGAACGAGACGAACAGCATGATCACCGGCGTGATGCCGACGGCCAGACCCAGCCGTGCCCGGCGCAAACGCTGCCCGTAATCCGGCGACCCTCCACCCCCGCGCCCGTCGTCGCCACCGCCTTGAATAGGCGGAAGTTCGCGGCCGCCCCGGTGAAAAGTCCTAGGATCGCTGGTAACCGTCGAACTCAAGATTCCATACTCCCAATTTCGGTGTGGCGCGAGCGCCCGCGTGCTCTTCAATCGACAGGCGCCGTAGCCGGATCGGTCTGCATGGTGTAATCCCGAGCCGCCCCGGGAACGCTGTATTCGTACGGCCCGTGGTTCACAACCGGCGTGCGTCCGCCAAAATTGTCATGCGGAGGAGGGGTCGCGGTAGTCCACTCCAGCGTGGTGGCCTCCCAGGGATTGTCGCTGGCCTTCTCACCCTTCTTCATGCTCCAAAACAGGTTGAACAGAAAAACCAACTGCACGGCGATGGTGACGAACGCCGCGTAGGTCATGAACGTCTGCAAAGGAATCAGCTTGGTCTGGTAAGCGACTTCGGTGAACTGGGAATAACGTCGCGTCTGCCCGGCCATGCCGAGGTAGTGCATGGGCATAAAGATCGCATACGTGCCCAGCAGCGTGACGAAGAAGTGGACCTTGGCTAGAGTCTCATTCATCTTTCTTCCGAACATCTTCGGGAACCAATAATAGGTCGCAGCAAAGATGCCGAAGATGGCGGCCACGCCCATGATCAGGTGGAAGTGCCCTACTACGAAATAAGTGTCGTGCAGCGGGATGTCGAGCACCGGCTGCGCCAGGAAGGGTCCGCTCAGTCCGCCGGAGACAAACAAGGAAACGAAACCGATGGCAAACAGCATGGGCGAGTAGAGGCGAACTTTTCCGCCCCAAATCGTTCCCAACCAGTTGAATGTCTTGATCGCCGAGGGAACACCGATCGCCATGGTCATGAGCGAAAAGGCGAACGCCGAGTAGGGACTCATGCCGCTCATGAACATGTGGTGGCCCCAAACCATGAATCCCATGAAGCCGATGGCCATCAGGGCGTAGACCATCGCGCGATAGCCGAAAATCGGCTTGCGCGAAAAAGTGGAGATCAACTGGGAGGCCACGCCCATGCCCGGTAAGATGGCGATATAGACTTCGGGGTGACCAAAAAACCAGAACAGATGCTGCCAGAGCAGAGGGGAGCCGCCCCTGTGACCCATGACCTGGCCGTTTACGACCACCAGAGGTACGTAAAAGCTGGTACCCAGGTTGCGGTCAAGCAGCAGCAGAATCCCGGCCGAGAGCAGCACTCCAAAGGCCAGCAGGCCGAGAATCGCGGTGATGAACCATGCCCAGACGGTCAGCGGCATGCGCATCAGAGTCATGCCTTTGGCGCGCAGGTCCAGGGTGGTTGTAATAAAGTTCAGCGCGCCCATCAAGGAAGCGACGCAGAAGATGGCGATGCTTGTAATCCACAAGTCTGCGCCCAATTGCTGACCCGGTCCGGCATTGGGAAGCGCGCTCAGCGGTGCGTATCCTGTCCAGCCGTGCAGGGGAGCACCGCCGCCCACGAAGAAGGCGGAAATCAGGACCACAAATGCCACAAAAGTCGTCCAGAACGACAGCATGTTCAGGACGGGAAACGCCATGTCGGGCGCGCCGATCTGAATCGGCAGAAAGTAATTTCCGAAACCGCTCTGCGGCGCGGTGGTGAGCACGAAGAACACCATGATGGTGCCGTGCATGGTGAGCAGGCCGAGATAGGTTTCCGGCTTGATCTCGCCGACGAGCGGCAACTGCGCGGTCGGCCAGATCAGGTGGATGCGCATCAGCAAGGACAGAAACATGCCGGTGAACACCGCGATCAACGCCAGAAAGTAGTACTGAAGGCCGATTACCTTGTGGTCCAGGCTGAAAATGTATTTCCGGATAAAGCCCTGGGGGGCGGCGTGCGCGTGTACAAGGTCGGTGCTAGCCATGGTTATTGCTTCGCCGCCTCCCGCTCGGCAAGCCACTTGTCAAAATCCGCCTGGCTGACAACTTTCACCATGCCGTGCATCTTGTAATGCCCTAATCCGCATAATTCGGCGCACGCGATCTCGTAATCGCCGACTTCTGTGGGGGTGAAGTGCATCTGAATGATTAATCCCGGGACCGCATCCTGCTTGAAGCGAAAAGAGGGAACGAAGAAGCTGTGGATGACGTCTACGGCTCGCAGACTGAGATCGACTTGGCGGTTTACCGGCAGGAACATCGTTCCTGTGACCACGTCATCTTTGGCAGCTGCGTCTTCCGGGTCGAGGCCAATCGCGGCTTCGTTGCCGGAGGATGGGTCGATCAAATCAGGTTTAGTCGCCCCATATTTGCCGTCCGCGCCGGGATAGCGGAAGTACCAGGCAAACTGCATGCCGGTGACTTCCACGGGCACGGCACCGGCTTGGGCGGGCTCGAAACGTTCTGCCGCCCAGATCGGGCTGCCCATCAGGTTCAGGCCAATGAAGAGAATTGCCGTCAGCGCCGTCCACAGCACTTCCAGCTTGGTGTTGCCGTGGGAATAGCTAACCGGCCGCGCCTGGCCCCGATCGCGATATTTCCAGACCAGGTACCCGAGTCCCGATTGCGCGGCGACGAAGACCAGGCCCATCACGATGTAGGTGAAGCTGAACTGGTGATCGATGAGGGGAGCGGCGACTGTTACGCCTTTCGGTAACCACCAGGTCTTGGCCGCGAAGAAGTAAGTGCTGACGAATGTGATCAACCAGATAATCGAGAGAAGCGCGAGGCCCATCCACTAGCCTCCCCTTTTCGTGATGATTCGCCCCACATCCGCTGCTATTCCTGAGCTTTTTTTGAAGGAAGCTGCGGCTGGCCCCGAAGTCTATCACAGGGCAACGTGACCTGTGCAACCCGGCGAGGTGATATCGCGGGGAGGGCAGCGAGCCAGTGGTGGAATTCAACGCGCTCCCAAGCGGGGCGCAGGAGGGGAGACGCCACCACGGTTGATGGCGTCATCTCGGCGGACACGAGTCGGCGAAGAATCGGGCGTGTCTGGCGGGGAACTCGATTTGTGCTCCGGCGCGTCGCCGAAGACAATGTCCGGATGCCCGACGAGCGCGCCAGCTGGAACCAACGCTACCGCGAGCGCTCCCCCAGTTCGCTCGAGCCCGATCCCTTGCTGGTGACAAGCTACGAGGAATTTATCCAGCCGCTCTTTCCGCATGGTGGTATTGCGCTTGACGTCGCCGGAGGCGTCGGCCGCCACGGCCGGTGGCTGGCCGAGCGCAATTGGAAAGTTGATCTGGTAGATATCTCCGAGGTTGGAGTTGCGCAGGCCAAGCAGAACGCCGGGCGATCGGCGGCCCATATTCGATTCGGGGTGGAGGATTTGAAGAAGTTTTCCTTTCCCCAAAACCACTACGACCTGGTCCTGGTGTTCTTCTATCTGGAGCGTACGATCTTTCCTGACTTCGTTCGCACCTTGCGTCCCGGCGGTCTGCTGCTCTACAAGACTTATACGCGCCAGCAGGGCAAGTTCGGGGGAGGCCCCAGCCATCCCCTGCACCTGCTCAAACCGAATGAACTGCTCGAGGCTTTCTCCGCCCTCGAGATTCTGTTCTACCGGGAAACCATCCGCCAACGTGGCATCGCCGAACTGGTAGCGAAAAAATCCTAGTTTGGTTTCTCCGCGCTCTCGGCGGTGAATTAGAATCATCCGCTTATGCCCAAGAAAGCCCCGGGCCCGGGTCACGACACTCGGTCGATCCGCGTGCCGAAGAACTACTGCTTCGCCTGCGGCAAGCATAACCCGGAGGGCATGCGTCTGAAGTTTGCCTACGACGAAGAGCAAGATTGCTTTGTCTGTCGTTTCCGCCTAGGTAAGCGCTACACGGGACCGCCGGGTCACACCCATGGCGGAATCATTGCCACTATCCTCGACGAAGCCATGGGCAAGGTGAACAAACTCCGCCACGTCGTCGCGCTGACTTCCCGGATCACGGTGGATTAGCTGAGACCCGTGCCCCTCAACCAACCTCTGCGCGTCGAATCTCGGGAAGTCGGAGTCAGGGGCCGCCGCCACATCAACCTGGCTGAAATCCTAAATCGGACGGGAGAAGTGCTGGCCCGCGGCCGCGGAACCTTCATCGCCATCGATCCCGACCGAATGTTTCGCAGATTTGTCGACCGCTAAGACCTGGCTTGCCCGCGTCGGGACAGCCGCCCTCGTCTAGGTCCGTCTCATAGCTTCCAGTATCGTCGCCAGCTCCCCCACTCCGCGTCGAATTTCCTTCGCATCGACCGCGGCAAACCCGAGAACGAGGGCATTTTTTCGCGCCCGCCCTGACGCATAACGGCTGAGGGGCGCCACTTCGACGTCTCTCTCGGCAGCCGCCCTCGCGGCGCGCTCCTCGCTGATGCTGTCCTGCAACCAGCCCACCGTCTCGAGACCAGCCTCGACGTGGGAAATCTCCAGCAGCCCCGACAGTTTTTCTCGTGCACCGTCGAGCAGCACCGCCAGGCGCTCCGCATACAACTCGCGCATGCGGCGAATGTGCCGGGCAAAATGTCCTTCGCTGATGAAATCGCAAAGCACAGCTTGTTCCAACAGCGGAGGATGATGCGTGCTCACTGACTCGGCGGCGGCGAACACATCCACCATCTCGGCGGGAACCACCAGGTATCCGAGCCGCAGGGCAGGAAAGAGCACAGCGCTGAAGCTGCCTGCAAAAATCACCACGCCGGATGGGTCCAATCCCTGGAGAGCGGGAATCGGCCGCGCCGAGTAGCGATACTCGCTGTCGTAGTCATCCTCGAAAATCAGCGTTCCCGACCGCCGCGCCCATTCCAGCAGTGCCAGCCGGCGTCGCAGGCTCATGGTGACCCCGAGAGGGAACTGGTGGGCGGGCGTTACGTAGACCAGGCGGGCTCGTGAATGCCGGCGCAACCCGCGTTCCCAGTCCAAACCTTCTTCATCGACGGGCACCGGACAGATCTTCGCGCCCGCGGCGTGAAAGACAACCGCCGCCCCGGGATAGCCGGGTTCCTCCATCCATACCGGCTCGCCAGGATTCAGCAGAACTCGCGCGGTGCGATCTAAAGCTTCCTGCGCACCGGAGACGATCAGGACTTGCTCCGCCGAGCACTTCACTCCGCGCGAAGTGTTCAGGTACTCGGCCACCGCTTCGCGCAAGGGACGGTATCCCAAGGCTTCCCCGCCGGCCAGCAGGTGAGTCGATACGCGTCGCAGCCGCCGTGCCGCCACCTGCGCCCACAGCGTGGTGGGAAACAGGTCCAGGGCCGCCAAGTTGGCGCGAAAGGCGCGAATCGGTCGGGTACTGCTGGGGGGAAGAAAAGGCTGCAGCCGTCGGGCATAGGAAGATAGCGGCACCGGGCGGTGAGGCAATTTCTTTTCCTGCCGCACCCGTCCTACTTCGAGCAGGTGATCGGGGAGCACCTGGCTGACATAGGTCCCCGACCCGGCTCGGCCCTCCACATAGCCTTCCGACTTCAGTTGCTCAAAAGCGGTAACCACGGTGGGACGCGAAATACGGTAGGTCTCTGCCAGGTCGCGCGTGGCCGGAAGCCGCGAACCGGGCCGCAGGCGTCCGGCAAGAATGGCTGATCTCAGTTCTTCATAAAGCCAGCGATATAGATTGCGATCGGCCCGGGGCGCGGCCAGACTCAAGGGCAGGGTAGCGGCTTGTTTTGGCATAATAAAAGTGGTATGGCAAGAATATCCTAAATGGCTCTTGCAACAATACCAATAAGGAACCTAACTTAAGAGCAGGGAATTTAGTCGGAAAAGCGGGGCGCGCCCCCGGGCGCGAACTAAGGAGTGCCAGCATGTCTCAGGACAAGGGAAATGGTTTGCGTCTGAAGATCGGCCTGGCCGAGATGTTGAAGGGCGGCGTGATCATGGACGTCACCAACGCCGAGCAGGCGACCATCGCCGAACAGGCGGGAGCCGTAGCCGTCATGGCGCTGGAGCGGGTGCCGGCGCAGATCCGCGCCGAAGGTGGCGTCGCCCGCATGGCCTCGCCCAAAAAGATTCGCGAGATCATGGACGCGGTCTCGATTCCGGTGATGGCCAAGTGCCGCATCGGCCACTTTGCCGAGGCGCAAATCCTCGAGGAGCTGGGCGTCGACTACATCGACGAATCCGAAGTCCTTACTCCCGCCGACGAGGCCCATCACGTCGATAAGCATGCCTTCACCGTCCCGTTCGTCTGCGGGGCCCGTAATCTGGGCGAAGCTTTGCGCCGCATCGCGGAAGGCGCGGCCATGATTCGTACCAAGGGCGAAGCTGGCACCGGCGACGTCGTGCATGCCGTCAAACACATGCGACAAATCATCTCCCAGATCCGTGAACTCACCGTTCTCGGGGAAGAAGAGCTCTATGCCCGTGCCAAGAACCTGCAAGCGCCCTATGAACTGGTGCGCCTGGTCGCCAAGGCAGGGAAGTTGCCGGTGCCGAATTTCTCCGCCGGCGGCATTGCCACTCCGGCGGATGCGTCGCTGGTTATGCAGCTAGGCGCAGAGTCGGTGTTCGTTGGCTCCGGCATTTTTATGAAGGACTCGACCAGCTTTGCCGATCCGGCCGATGCCGAGCGGCGTGCGCGTGCCATCGTGCGCGCCACCACGCATTACCAGGACCCTAAAGTATTACTTGAAGTCAGCTCTGACGTGCCCAGCGCCATGAAAGGCCTGGCCGTTGGAGCCATGGACGAAGCCCAGATGCTGCAAACCCGGGGCTGGTAGCAAATAAGACCGCGCTTAGCCAGGCGAAGCGCCAAGGGCTGCTGGCTAGAGTTGCTTTTCTCAAGGTGCGCAAATGAAGGTTGGGGTGCTGGCCGTCCAGGGGGATTTCGACGCTCACCGCAAGCGCCTGGAAGAACTAGGCGCCGAAGTCGTCTTGGTGCGCAAACCCGAACAACTGGACGAAATCGCTGGTCTGGTCCTACCGGGAGGCGAATCGGGCGCCATTCTGCGAATCCTTGGCGAGCGCGGCGTCGAGAAGCTCAAGCAATTTGTTCGGGGGAAGCCCGCCTTCGGCACCTGTGCCGGCGCAATCCTTTTGGCCAAGGAAATCACCAACCCCGAGCAGCCCGGCCTGGGCGCTCTGGATATCCGCATCCGCCGCAATGCCTACGGACGCCAGATAGACAGCTCGATTCGCGAAGGACGGCTAGGCAGCGCTCCGCTCGAGATGGTTTTTATCCGCGCGCCAAAAATTGAGCGCGTGGGCCCGGGCTTAGAGGTCCTGGCCACAGAAGGGAAGGATCCGGTGGCCGTGCGCCAGGGCAAGACCATGGCCGCAACCTTCCACCCCGAACTCTCAGACGACACCCGCATGCATCAGGAATTCCTGAAACTGATTGGCAACGGACACAACTAACGCCGGCATCTTGCCGGCTGGCGGGCGTGCGTCACCCCCGCTCACCTTGGGTAAAGCACATTTTTGCTGGCCCGGAAATTTCGCCAAGAAATTTCCGGACACCGACATTTAGCCACGCGAAACCGTTCGGTTACGTATTCGGAGCGAATCCACTTTCCAAGCGTTGGCCGATCCTACCCGCCGCGCCGTGTTGGATATGCTGCGGCGCGGCCGTCAGCCCGCCGGACAGATCGCCACAATGGTTTCCCGTTTCACGCCCGGCTATCTCCAGGCACCGGCGGCTGCTGCGCCGGGCCCATTTGGTCGAGGAGCGAAAACCGGGACGACATCGCGTCTACCAGTTCACCCCGGAACCCCTTGCAAGCCGTCGATCACTGGCTCGAGTCTTACCGCATCTTCTGGCGTCGTAATCTGGCCAGCCTGAAGGCGTTGGCCGAGCACGCCAAGGACTTACCAAGAAACAAAGTGAAAAGTGAAATGACCCGAGGAGGATTCCGATGAGCCACGCACGACGGTGCGGGGAGAATTGCACCCCCGGCAGGGGGGAAGGCTAGTCGCGATTCGGCACCGCGGATTTTGAGAGGCCAGCCCCGGGTGGCGGAGGATCACGGCCAAGCGGGGACAGGAGGGCGCGGCTGGATGCCGGCATGGGGTGGAGAAACAGGCCACCATCGACTCGCGAGAGTGAGCAAGCATGCCGGGTAGAGGCGGGCGTGCCCCGTCTCTACCCGGCCCGTTCGGTTTCCACCCGGGTTATACTTGCCCTATATGGCTGGGGGCTCCGACAAAACCTTCTACCTGGAAACTTTCGGCTGCCAGATGAACGTCCATGATTCGGAAAAGGTCATTGGCACGCTCATCTCGCAAGGCTACCGCCAGGTTGCGACGGTGGAGGAAGCGGGCCTGATCCTGTACAACACCTGCTCCATCCGGGATAAGGCCGAGCAGAAGGTTTTTCATCGCCTCGCCGACTACAAGAAGCTGCAAGCAGAAGGCAAGAAGTTTGCAGTGCTGGGCTGCGTGGCCCAGCAGGAAGGCGAGAAGATTTTCGAGCGCGCCCCGCATGTTTCGATCGTCTGCGGCTCCGCCTCGTACCGAAACTTGCCCGAGATGCTGGTACAGATCGAGGCAGGGAAGAGCCGTGTAACCGGACTGGACGACCGTCAGACCGATGAGTGCTTCGAAACCGAGTTTACCGCCCGCACCAACCCGCACCGCGGCTACATCACGATTATTGAAGGCTGCGACAAGTTCTGCGCCTATTGCGTAGTTCCCTTCACGCGGGGCAAGGAGCGCAGCCGCACCTCCGAGTCGGTGCTCGCCGAAGCCCGCCGCATGGCGGAGCTTGGCTATACGGAAGTCCAACTGCTCGGCCAGAACGTGAACTCCTATCAGGATCCGCTAGGGAAAAAGAGTTTTGCCGAACTGTTGAGCGCGGTGGGCGCGCTTCCCGGCATCAAGCGCGTGCGCTTTACCAGTTCCCATCCGCGCGACTTCGGCCGCGACATTGTCGAAGCCATCGAGTCCGAGGCGTCCCTCTGCAACCACGTCCACCTGCCGGTGCAGAGCGGTTCGACGCGTGTTCTTTACGCCATGCAGCGTCTCTACACGCGCGACGAGTACCTGGAGCGGGTGGTGTGGATGAAGGCTGCCCAGCGGGAAATCAGCATTACTACGGATATCATTGTGGGCTTCCCCGGAGAGACCGAGACTGACTTTGAGGAAACCCTCTGGTTGCTGGACGAGGTCGAATACGATGGCGTGTTCTCGTTCAAATACTCGCCGCGCCCGAACACTCCGGCTCTCAAATACCCCGATGCCATCCCGGACGGGGAAAAATCCAGGCGCCTGGCAGTCTTGCAGGAGAAACAGCGCGAAATCCAGAGGCGCCGCTATCAGCGCCACGTCGGAGAAGTGATGGAAGTGATGGTGGAAGGGAAGAACGAGGCGCGGGGACAGTGGATCGGGCGGACGTCCGACAACAAAGTCCTGAACTTCACCGCGTCGGAGGCTCGACAACCGGTTCCCGGCAGCTACCGGGCGATCACGGTAACAGGCAGTTTTCCCAACAGCCTGGTGGGGGAAATGGTGATATAAGGAATTTTCCAATTGTCCGTGGCAGCCTTCTCCCCTGGCAATACGCAACCCAAAATCTCCCGGAGGACACGATGGAAGTGGAAATGAAAATTCGCGGGCTGATGATGGATCCCGTCACCAACATGCCCATCGTGATCCTCAAGGACGTGGGCAGCGACACCGTCCTGCCCATCTGGGTTGGCGTCTACGAGGCCAACGCCATCGCCCTGGAGATTGAGAAGGTCACCACCCCGCGTCCCATGACCCACGACCTGATCAAGAACGTCCTCACCGGGCTCGATACCCAGGTGCACAAGGTGGTCGTGACCGAGCTCCGGGAAGATACTTTCTACGCCGTGATTTGGCTGGACCGCGGAGGACAAGCCATCAGTATCGACTCGCGCCCCTCCGACGCGCTCGCGCTCGCTCTGCGGGTGGATTGTCCCATCTTTGTCGAAGATGAGGTCCTGAAGAATTCCAAGCTGGCCTCCAACGTCTCGGACCGCGTCACCAGCGAAGAGCTGCGCAAGTGGCTGGAGAACCTGGGGGACGATGACCTAGGTCGATACAAAATGTGAAGAATTACCGATCGCCAGTTCAAAAACCTTGGTGAATCGGGAGTCGGCCATCGTATGGATCCCGCCGAGCAGCTCCAGCGCATCTACCTTGCCGGCTTTGAACTGGAAACCTTCGAACGCTTTCCCAAGTGCATTGGCGTAGTCCGCGACCACTGCGTAGCGCTGCTGGTCCCTGGTATCGAGGGCCTCCAGCTTCTTGGCAGCCCGGGCTGGCGCATGGGGGAAGTGATGGGCGTGCTGGTCGAGAAAGAGGGCCGCCGAGTCTTCCAGGCGAAAGATGAGATCCTCGAGGCCACACCGGACAGGCTGCAGGTTCTGCAGCACTTCCGGGAAGATTTAGTTGCGGCATTGCGCAAATAGCTCCTTACCTCATCATCAAGGCATCAAAAGTGATGCAATAGCAACGTACTTGACATCACCTAGCGCGATCAGCTCGACCGACGCCAATACACCAAGCCGCATGGGCCCTATGCGGGCCGACTAACAGCAGCTGGGGCAGAATCGGGATTCAGGCGCGAGCAATCGCTCGCCGTCGTGGGGACAGACCTAACCTGGCTCGGCAGGGTCGCAAGCGCCGCCTCGGGGACCGGCGTGGGAAGCTGCCTGGTCGATCGTCCGCACTTAACATAATACCTATTATCGGACATTGCATCGGCTGCGGAGGATCTCCCATGAAGCTCGCTATCCTGCTCGCCCTCTGGGTGGTCGCGTTGTTTCAAAACTACGCCACCCGCGAAATCGCCGACTCTGCGGCCGATGGATTCACCTAGTCTAGGGCTGCCGGTGCGAGAAGTTGCCGGATGAAGGCGGAGTGCGGCATATGGAAATCGTGATGGTAGTGCCTGGGAAATTGTTGGCAATCGCCGGCGGCCTGGGCCCGCTGCAATCCATTGCCGCGACCGGAAGCATGAAGATCATGCTATCGATGGCCAGCGGCGACACAAAGCTTGAGGTCACCTACAGTCTCACCGGCTATCTCCACACCGACATGTTTTCTGCCGCAGAATTTGTGTAGTTTGGGACTACCCCCCACGCTTCTGAGGATTGGAGGGATCTCGGCCGGAGGCCAAGTCAGGGTAGGCAGAGGCGGTAGGTATATACTTGACTCACTTGGGCGCAGGCTTAAACACGCCCGCAACCCGCGTGTCAACTTTCATCGTGCTTAGAGTTTGTGGTGGAAAAGGATCGGAAACCAACCCGGGATACTGACGATACTCTAGTCCCCGGGAGCAGCAGCCCCCCGCCAGCGGGCGGCGCCGTGGCTCAGACGCTCACACCTGTTCCCGCGGGTGAAGGGCACGCCTCCACCGGACACGCTTCTTCCTCCTATTCCGGGCTAAGTACTGGGCCGGTGCTTGAGCCTGGCTACCTGCTGGGCGGCCGCTACGAAATCCTCAACGTGCTTGGCGAAGGTGGCATGGGAGCGGTTTACAAGGCCACCGACCGTGAAGTGGATCGTATTGTCGCGCTCAAAGTCATTCGTCCCGAGCTTGCCAGCAATCCCGCCATCATCCAGCGTTTTAAGCAGGAATTGATCCTGGCTCGCCAGGTCACCCATCGCAACGTCATCCGCATCTACGACTTGGGTGAAGCCGACAGCGTGAAGTTCATCACCATGGAGTTCGTCGAAGGCCAGGACCTGCGCAGCCTGCTTAGCGAACGCGGCAAACTCCCGCCCGCCGAGGCTGTGGAGATCATGCAGCAGGTCTGCCATGCGTTGGAGGCTGCCCACACCGAAGGCGTCATACATCGCGACCTGAAGCCGCAGAACATCATGTGCGACAAGTCGGGACGCGTCATCGTCATGGATTTTGGGTT
>Ga0209577_10000595_pt1 | contig 36043 bp, 23 predicted proteins | sample GraSoiAngelo_109_FD_185874 | JGI IMG/M metagenome (GOLD analysis project Ga0209577, IMG submission 185874) | Grasslands soil microbial communities from the Angelo Coastal Reserve, California, USA - 14_0903_12_20cm (SPAdes) (version 2) | ecosystem: Environmental > Terrestrial > Soil > Grasslands... | reverse complement strand
GGTCAAGGCGACTTGGCTCAGAGCGTCCGGAACAGGAAATGCCACGTCGTGTCCACAGCCGCGTGAACGAGCGCGGAGGCAAAAATAGATCCGGTTCTTCGCCACGTCCAGCCGTAGAAAATCCCTGCAATGGAAGCAAGCACGACGTAGCGCCAGTTCGGGAATCCCAGATTGGTGATATGAGAAAATCCGAAGAGGACGGAAGCGGTCCACCAGCCGGCAATTTCGCTCTTGGAAGCGCGGGACAAGAGATTTTGCAGCAGGCCCCGGAAGAGAAATTCCTCCGGCCAGGCGGTGAAGAAGAGAATGCCCAGTCCGGTCAGCGGCAGAGACTTCCATTCGCCCCATTGCGGTTCGAATTGGATGAAGTGCATGCCTGTGCCCAACGGAATGGCAATGCAGGCGAAGGCGAAAAAGCTGGCCAGGATGAAAAAGCCCCAGCGGTGGCCCCAGCCAATGGAGTACCCCACGCCGTCGATGTGACGCAGGAGGACGAATGCCGCGAGGGCCACGCCGACAAAGAGCAGGATGGTCATGATATAGGCCAGGCGAGCGCCGGGAAACGGCCATAGCCAGTGAGACATGGAGAAGCCCCAGCGATTGGGAAACGGTTTTACCGCGACCCAAATTCCTGCGACCAGGAGGAAGTCTTGCCACGTGCCTGCGGGCTTTCGTTCCGCGGAAGCCGCGATGGCGAGTGGAAGGAATACCAGGGCGGCGGCAGTTGCGGCACGGCCGAAAGTAAAAGTGTTTGTCCCCAGCGCATAAATCAAGTAGAGAAGGAATAATGCAGCGCCCAGCAGATGACCGGCGCTGGTGCCAAAGCGCGCGGCGAGAGTGGTTTCCACACCGCGCGCCGCAAACAGCAGCATGAGCAGAAACAAAAGGGCGAAGGCCGTAAGCGTCGCGGCAAAGGCGCGCCCCGCGTAACCTTGCCACACGGCGTAGAGTACGCCAGTGAGCGTCAGCACGGCCCAGAGTCCGAGCATGGAGAACAGGCCGAGTTGGCGCGTCGCGGGCAAGCAGAAATTGTAACGTAAGATGCATGACCAAACGAACTCGGCAATGCAACAGCCGCAAACCCAGACAGTGGCGCGCGTGCTGGCGCCGTCCAAGATGACGCGGCTGGCGTACATCGACTGGATGCGCGGGCTGGCGTGTGTGCTGATGTTCCAGACGCACTGCTATGATTCGTGGCTCAGTGCCGCGGCGAGAAAATCTTCCTCCTTGATTGTTTGGTCGCAGCTGGGCGGCACACTGCCCGCGCCGCTTTTCATCTTTCTTTCCGGAGTTTCTTTTGCTCTCGTGACCGAGCGTTTGCGCGAAAAAGGTGTGGCACCGAACGCTATCGCTAAGCAAACCATTCGTCGCGGCGCAGAGATTTTCGGCATGGGCCTGCTGTTTCGTGGGCAGGAATTTGCGCTCGGTTATCCGTGGTCGCCCTGGACCGATCTGCTGCGCGTCGATGTGCTGAATATTCTCGGGCTTTCGATGATGCTTATGGGCGTTCTTTGTTGGGTGACGGGCCGCGGAAGTGTTGCGGTTACCCGGATTAGGACGTTTGTCGCGGGGTTATGCCTGGCTGCTGTCGTGGCCATGGCCACACCGCCGCTTTGGACGACGCACCGGCCAAGATTTCTGCCTTGGCCGCTCGAGTCGTATATCAACGGCGTGCACATTTTCGATAAGCCGCAGCCGTGGCTGTTTCCTTTGTTTCCCTGGTCGGCGTTTGCGTTTGTGGGCCTGGCCGTGGGCTTCTACCTGTTCTCCGATTTCGCGAAGCGCAAAGAAGGTTTGGCGTTCGCGCTATTGGGCGGGACGGGGGTTCTTGCTGGTTTCCTCTCGACCGTCTTTGATTCGTCGCGCGTCCGCCTCTATGCTGTTTACGATTACTGGCACAGCAATCCGGACTTCTTCCTCATGCGCTGCGGCATCCTCCTTGTGATTCTTTTCCTGGTTTATGCGTGGTGCCGCTGGGGATTCGCGCAAAAAGGCTTCAGCCCCATCATCCAGCTGGGAAACACTTCGCTGTTGGTCTACTGGGTACACATTGAATTCGTTTATGGAAGATTTTCGATTCTGCCGAAGGGACAATGCAGCGCGTTGAAAGCTACGGCAGGACTGCTCACGATTATTCTGGCGATGGTGCTGCTTTCGATAGGCCGGACAACGTGGAAAAGGCGGAAGCTCAAGGCTTCGCGGCGGGGTCTTGCGGTAACTGCTGCGACTGCGGAATCTTGATGATCACTTCGCCGGGCCTGGCCAAGCCGAGCTCATCACGGGCAATCTTTTCGATCTTGCGAGGGTCGCTCTTCAGCTCCTTGACTTCCTCTTCGAGTCGAACATTTTCCTTGTTGAGCCGCTGGATATCGGCGTTCACCTTCTCGATTTCCTGTCCCGTGCGCCGCATCGCGAGGTAGCCGTGGGTCCCGAAAATGTCGTGGACCACCAGCGCGAACAGCAGCAGGCCCAGGAGCGCGCCGCCATACTGACGCAGAAAGGGGATAAGCTTTTCCTTCGCCTCTCGTTTTTTCAGTCTTGCAATACCCATTTCGTTGCTTCGTTCGTCAACTTCGTGGAAGCCGCCGCGCTTTCCGCCTCCACATATAGCCGCAAAAGCGGCTCCGTGCCCGATAGACGCAACAGCATCCAGGAGCCGTCCTCAAAAACGAATTTTGCGCCATCGGTGCGGTCCATGGATACGACTTTTCGCCCCAACAGTGTCGAACTGTCCACGCCCACCTTGCGCACGGCATTTGCCTTTTGTTCGTCGCTTAAGTGCAGGTTTTCGCGCACGGGCCAGAATTCGCGCCCAAGCTTTTTGTACAACGCGCGAATCTGTTCGCCGATCGAAGCGCCCCGCGCGGCAATCATTTCCGCCACCAATAGGCAGGCGAGGATGCCGTCTTTTTCCGGGATGTGGCCGCGAATGGTCAACCCCGCGCTCTCTTCCCCGCCGAGAGCAATTTTGTCTTCGCGAATGAGTTGCCCGATGTATTTGAAGCCGACCGGCGTTTGATGAACCGTCTGGCCATGCGATCTTGCGACCGCGTCAATCATTTGTGTGGTCGCCACGCTGCGCGCTGCGGGCAATTTCCATTGGCGCGTTTCGACCAGGTAGTCGTAGACGAGCGCAAGAATCAGATTCGGCTGGATCCAGGCGCCGTCGCGATCCACGATGCCAAACCGGTCTGCGTCGCCGTCGGTTGCCAATCCCGCAGTAGCCTTCGAATCGGTCACGACTTTGCGCAACGGCGCGAGATTTTCTTCGGAGACGTCCGGCCCCGTGCCGTCGAACAGACAATCGCGATCCGTTCGAAGTGCCGCCATGCCTACGCCGTGATCGCTGAGCGTGCGGTCGAGATAACCGGCGCCGCATCCGTGGAGTGCGTCCACCACAAACTTTACGTTTGTTTTTTTCAGCGTTTCGAAGCGCACGAGTTCCTCGAGTCGCTTCAAATAGTTTTGGCGCAGGTTCACTTCTTCGCTCGGCTGCACTTTGGTCGCGCTATGCGGCAACGGTGGGACGCCGCCTTTCGCCGCAATCTGGGCCGCGCGAGCCTCGATATCTTTGGTGATCTCCGGTAGCGCCGGACCGGCATCTGCCGAAGAGAATTTCAAGCCGTGATACTGCGCGGGATTGTGGCTGGCGGTGAAATTGATGGCGCCGTCGAGATTGCGGCGCATGATCTCATGGGCCACCGCAGGGGTGGGCGTAAACGTCTCGCACAGCAGCGCACGGATGTTGTGATGTTCCAGAATGTCCACGGCGAGTTGAGCAAATTCCTCGGAATAGAAGCGCGTATCGTAACCGACGAGGATTGATGGTTGCGCGGATTTCGCCTTCACATGTTCCGCGATGGCGGTCAGCGCGAGCCGGACATTCGCGAAGGTGAAATCGTCGGCAATGACGCCGCGCCAGCCCGAAGTGCCGAACTTGATCGGAGAAGGGGTGCTCAATCCAGCGCCTGTACTCATGCGCGTTATTTTAGCCTTTCGCGCCAGGCCGAGAAAGCCGTTATTATGTGCTGAACGAACCGGTGAAAATGAATCGCGCAAAAGCAAAAAACACGCGGATTGTACTGGTCACCTGCCCGAATCTTGTTCTCGCTAGGAAGATTGCGCGCGCCGTGGTCGAGAAGCGCCTCGCCGCCTGCGTCAACGTCGTTCGCAGCCCCGTCGAATCCTTTTACACTTGGAAGGGCAAGCTCGAATCCGCCCGCGAGCACCTGCTTGTCATCAAGACCTCCACCAACCGTCTGCCTCAATTGCAAAGGGAAGTGAAGCGCCTGCATAGCTACGACGTCCCCGAATTCATCTCCCTGCCCGTCACCGAGGGTTCGCCCGAATACTTGGCTTGGCTCGGCGAAACTTTGGCCACTCGCTAGACGGAAACGTCGAACGGGCAACCGCAAAGCTCAACCGCGAATCGAACCAGCGTGTTGCGCAGGCGGCTTGCACCGTGTAGCCTGCCAACGATACGCGTAAAACGATACACGTAATTGGAATCACCCATGAGGTGCCACTTCTTCCGTTGTGCGATCCCGTCGTTGTCGGTGGTCTGGTACTTTGCGATCCCATCTGTCGTGGCCCAGCAAACGACCTCCGAATCCTTGGAATTGCGCGGGAGGGTCATCAATAGGGTTACAGGAGAGGCGATTGGCGGCGCCCTGGTGCAAGTTTTTGCTCCGGGGCAAAAAGTGCAGTTTACTGCCGCCGACGGAACCTTTGACTTCTCTGACCTGCCCCCCGGAAGCTACCTGCCTTCTGTTAGAAAGCCGGGGTTCTTTAATGACTTGGAACTTCAGCGGCCGGCAGGCGCACAACCGCTTGCTTCGGGTGACAGCGAGGAAATCATCCTAAAGCTTACACCGGAAGCCATCATTTATGGCGAGGTTAAGGACGAAAACGCTGCGCCGCTCGAAGGCGTCGCCGTAAGAGCGCAGCAATGGCAAGTGCAGAATGGGGAGAAGCAGCTTGTGCCTGTCGGGAATGCCATCACCGACGACGAAGGAAACTTCCGGCTCGCGGACCTGCGCCCGGGTCGCTACTATTTGTCCTTCCACTCAACCAACAACCAAGGTTGGTCCAATACGTATCAGTCGACTTCCAAAAAGCACGGACAGGAGGGATACGCCACTCAATTTTATCCCGGTGTTTCGGATCTGGAGTCTGCCAGTGTCATTGAGATCCGGGCTGGCGCCCAAGTGCACATCCCGCAAAGTCTGAGCCGACAGCAGCTCTTTGAAGTTGCCGGCGTGGTGCGCGGCGGCGACCCCGAAAGCGGATTTCACCTCATGCTGATTAATGCTACGGGAGACGCAGGGCAAAAGAGCGTTCGCATTAATCCCAAAACCGGACAATTTCGGATTTCGGGGGTTCCAGAAGGTGCCTACTTGTTGCGAGCCACGGCGGACCAACGACCTTTGTTAAGAAGAACGTCAAGCGGTCTGCTGAGCATCGCGGACGAAAACCGCCCAACGTTAACCGCGGCGCTTATGCTGCACGTCCACAGCGATCTTTCCGGGCTGGTTGTCGTGCTAGGGAGCGCAATTTCCATCCCCGTCCAGGTCCGCGATGAAGTCTCTGAAAACCGCGGAACAAATAACCCCCATCAGGTATGGCTCCAGATGGCCTCCAAAGAATTCCCCCTGGCTTCCGTGGCCATCACGGTACCTCCGGCCCCTGGCGGCCGCGGAGTTCCGAACCGCTTCGAAGGTCTGTCCCCCGGGGTGTACGCTGTAAACGGCTCTCCCAACGGGCCCTGGTACATTGCCTCGATGCACTGCGGGAGTGTGGATCTTTTGCGCGATGAGCTGACTGTCCCACCAGGCGGCGTGCAGCCGATCGAAATCACCTTGCGCGACGACGGCGCGCAGCTGACGGTGAAGGTAGTGAAAAATGGCCAGCCCGCCGTCGCCGGTGTGGTGCTTTTTTCTCCGGACCACCCGAGGAGGTCCCGGTTTCTCGGCTCAGCGGCTTCGGTCTCCGTCGGTAGTCTGGCGCCAGGAAGATATTACGTAATCGCCGTAACGAGCGCTGAAAATGTGGAGTTTCACAATCCAGCTGCGATGGAGCGATATCTACCCCATGCGACCGAAGTAACCTTAGGGCCGCGAGGCAACATCACCGCTTCAGCGGAAGTGCAAGAGCGCGAGGCCGAGGAGCAATGACAGCCCTTCTTTTCACCTTAACGCTTCTTTTGCCGGCTTTGGGTCAGGGAAATTCCCAGCCGCAAGCGGGGGGCGTCTATCGCATCCGCGGCGTGGTCGTAGACGCGGTAACGAACGTTCCGGTAGCGCGTGCGCAAGTGTCGATTTCTCTTAACAACGAACAAACCAATACCGTTGCGCGAGACGACGGACGCTTTGTCTTCGAGGGATTGGCAGCAGGGAAATACGCTCTTAGCGCCACGGCGCCAGGGTACCTGTACGAAGCCTACAACCAGCACGGTGGATTTTCCGTTGCGATTGTGACCGGTAAGGGCCAGGATACCGAGCACCTCCTCTTTCGCTTGCATCCGCAGGCCGTGATCTACGGCAGAGTGACCGATGAACACGGAGAAGCCGTGCGCGGCGCGCAGGTGGCGCTGTTCGCCTGCGACCTCACAAGGGGCAATCATGCGATATTTTCCCGGGCGCAGACGCAGACGAACGATCTGGGCGAGTACCGCTTCGCGCACCTTCCTCCAGACAAATATTACTTGGCAGTTCAAGCCCGGCCCTGGTACGCCCAGTCGCAACTGTCGTCCGAAAGACATAACGCGGGTGTCGTCGGAAGCAGCGCACGGTCTGTTTTCCTGCCTGGCTCTGGGGAGGATTTGGATCCTGCTCTAGACGTGGTTTATCCAGTTACCTTTTATCCGGGCGTGACCGATCAGAGTTCCAGCACGGAAGTGGTTTTGACTGCAGGCGAGAAGGAAGAGGCCAACATCACGATGCAGGCTGTGCCGGCTGCTCATTTACGTTTGACAGTCCCACCTGGCGATGCGGGAACCTCATTCGGCGTGGGCGCGAGTCAGAGAGTGTTCGGGGCGTTTAGCTTCGGGCTAGACGTGGTCTTGGGCCAAGTCTCTCCGGGTGAGTACGAAGTTGCGGGACTGCCACCGGGAGAACTAACGCTTGTCGTAACGACGAACAAGGCAAACGAATGGACTTCCCGATCGATCGAAGTGGATAGTCGCTCTGAAGGGACAATTAACGCCTCGGAATTGCCGGCAACGGCTAAAGTGTCCGGACGAATTTTTCTAGCCGGAGCAAGCGCGGAAGCAAGAGGCGGAAGTGTGAGTCTTGTGAGCACCACAGCCACAACCCTTCCCGGCACTACAACTCAATTACATGAAGACTGGACCTTCAGTTTTCCTGACATTCAGGCGGGAACGTATAGAATTCAGGTCTACGTTCATCCCGGCGTCTACTATGTTCAGAAAATCGTTGCGAAGGAAGCGAAAACGTCCGGCCGCGAGATCACCATTGCCGGAGGAAATGACGTCGACCTCACCATCACGCTGGGACAAGGAGAAGGTCAGGTGACAGGGGTAGTGCAGTCAGACGGAAAGCCGGCAGCGGGGGTTATGGTTCTTCTTGTGCCCAAGTCTGGCCAGGAAATGGAAGCGGATTCGCGCCTGGACGAGAGCGATAGTGACGGCACATTCAGTCTGGGAGAAATTCTCCCTGGAGACTACGTGCTTCTGGCGATCAAGGATGGCTGGGACTTGGAGTGGGCGAAACCAGGCGTTTTGAAACCTTATCTGTCGGCGGGGCAAAACTTGCTGATTGGCGCAAATCAGTCCATAAAGGTGACCGTGTCTGCTCAAGGTAAGACCGTGACGTTAGAAACCAAGGCGCGATAGCATTGCACGACAAAAAGATTCACACATACAGAAGTGCTTGATCCAGGTCCGCGATGATGTCTTCCACGTCTTCGATTCCTACCGACAGCCGCACCAGCCCTTCGGTGATTCCTACGCGCTCGCGCACTTCTTTAGGCATGGACGCGTGCGTCATCAGCGCGGGAAGTGAAACTAATGTTTCTACTCCGCCCAGACTCTCCGCCAGCGAGCAAAGCTGCAAATGATTCAGGAACCTGCGCGCCGCGTCGACCGAGCCCAAATCAAACGAGAGCATCGCCCCGGGTCCTTTTTGCTGGCGCCGCGCCACTTCATGATGAGGGTGCGAAGGCAGTCCCGGATAATACACCTTGCGCACTTTCGGATGCGCGTCCAAATGCCGCGCTACGGTAATCCCGTTCGCGTTGTGCTGCAGCATGCGCACCGCCAACGTCTTGATTCCCCGCGAGACCAGGAAACAATCCATCGGCGCCAGGCCGGCTCCTGCCGAACGCTGAATAAAGTAGATTTTCTCGGCATCTTCCGGCCGCGTGAGAACCACCGCTCCGCCCGTTGCATCACTGTGGCCGTTTAGGTATTTCGTCATCGAGTGCACCACGATGTGCGCGCCGTGTTCGATCGGCCGCTGCAAGAAAGGACTCATGAAGGTGTTATCGACCGCGACAGTAATGTTCCGCTCGCCCGCGACTTTCGAAATGGCTGCAATGTCCGTCACATTCATCGTCGGATTCGTGGGTGTCTCGATATAAAGCATCTTGGTGTTCGGGCGCAGCGCCATGCGCACTGCTTCCAGCATCGAGGTGTCGACAAAGCTGAATTCCAGCCCAAAATGCACCAGCAACTGCGTGGAGAGCCGGAAGACTCCGCCGTACACTGCTTCCGATAGAACCACGTGATCTCCGGGGCGCAGCAGCCGGAAAACCGCATCGATTCCAGCCATCCCCGAGGTGAAAACGTAAGCACTATGCCCACCCTCGAGCTTTGCCATCGTCCGCTCGAGCGCCTTGCGGTTCGGGTGATTCGTGCGCGCGTAGTCGTATCCCTTGTTCTTTCCGAGCTCTTCGTTGACATACGTCGAGGTCTGATAAATCGGGGCGACGATCGCGCCGGTGGCGGGATCCGGCTCTTGGCCCACGTGAATGGCATTGGTGGCAAAACCCATGATGCTCTCCTAAATGTTTCTCACACCTTTGTGAGGCAGGCAGCCTGAGGTTGGCTGCTGACCGCCCGCGGGCACTTCCAGCGTTCAACTGTGCCAGTATTGCGTTCGGAGCAGGTTCTTGAAAACTTACAGGAGCCTCGCAAGTCCGTCAATTAGGCTACCACGGAAATTTCCCGCGATTTCGGACCGGGCCAGTCCGGGAAAATTATCGCCGGGCGGCAGTTCTTTGCCACCCAGCATCCAATTTGAGGAGAGACAGGCTTGACCTTTACCCGCCCTTCCCTAGAGGATGGTGTTCACGCAAATGAGGAACTTCTCGCGAATTCTGCTCCTGTCGTGTGCGCTTCTGCCGGCAGCGCTAACCTTCGTAGGCCAGATCGCGGCGCAAAACCCGCCGGCTTCGTCGCCCGAGCCAAAGTCTTCTGCGACCAAGCCCGATCCGCAGTCGCGCATCACGATTGAGGTTACCGGAGGCGAAAATGAAACACCCGTTGAAAACGCCAGCGTGTACTTCAAATATGTCGAGGAGCATAAGATCAAGAAAAACAAAACGATGGAGTTAAATGTAAAGACCAATCGGGAAGGTGTCGCGCATGTTCCCGATGCGCCCTTGGGCCGCGTGCTCATCCAAGTTATTGCCGAGGGCTGGAAGAGCTACGGACGCTGGTTCGACATCACCGACCCCAAACAAAAGATCAAAGTCCATCTTGATCGTCCGCCGAAGTGGTACTGAGCGTACGTTCCTTGGCAGAAAGTTCATCGGGAAGGGATCTGCTCCTGTTTTTTGTGTTCGCTAAGCCTGTTGTAGAGAGAAATTTGTTCGCTCTGCGACTAATTTACGTCGAATCTGAAGTTTTTGCCTACAACTTTAATTCCGTTTCTTGCTTTAAATTCCAATTTTGAACATTTTTGAATTCTAGAGAGGTGGTCGTTAACCCTTTGCTTGAGTCGGTGAAGCAGGAAGAGGATTAACTTGCACACAAATAGTGCAATACGCGCAAGAATGTTGAACTGCCGGAAGTTACGGCACGCGGGGGGGTTGATTTCCACAAACTTATCAACACTTGTGTTGAAAACTTAACAAATCCGAAACGTTGTTTTGGATTTTCGGCACGCGGCTTGCTTCGCAAGTGGCCTTGCGCGCTTTGACCCCAACAAAATCAGAGTGTTACAGTGCAATTTTGGTTTGTAGCTCATGAACGAGACTTACGAAGGCCCCTTTTCCCTGCTCCAAATGTTCTGGGGCAGTATCACCGCGCGCCCTCTACGCTGTTTTCTCAGCGTGATGGCCATTGCGATCCAAGTAATTCTTGTTCTTATGATCGTTGGTCTTACTTCGGGGGTCGTTTCCGAATGGGGAAAACGCGTGGAAGGAGTTGGCGCGGACATTCTCGTGCAACCGCCGAACTCTTCGATTTTTTTCGCTTTTTCCAGCGCCGTCATGCCGGAATCGCTCGGCGACCAGATTGCCCAGGTGAGCAGCGTCGATGAGGTAGCTCCTACCGTTATCCTTACCGAACCCAAGAGCTTAGTGATCGTCTATGGCATTGACTATCAGCGGTTTAACGCTTTGAGCAAAGGATTTATCTTTCGCGAAGGCCGGCCCTTCGAAGGCCCGGACGAGGTGATTGCCGACGATGTCATCGCGCAAACGCGCCATTTACATGTCGGCAGCAAGGTCACTCTCCTGAATCACGAATTCACCGTCAGTGGCATCGTGGCTCACGGCAAAGGCGCGCGTTTTTTCATTCCCATTCGCACCGCACAGGAGATTGCCGGCGCGGAAAAGCGCGTCTCGATGTTTTACGTTCGCAGCAAAGGCGATACGGAAGCGACGCGCGCGCAACTCGCGAAGTTGTTCCCGCAATACAGCATTCGTTCGCTGGCCGAATACGTTTCTCTCATGAATTCATCCAATCTGCCGCAGCTTCGGCCCTTCACCCGCACGATGGTGGCCCTCGGTATTGTTATCAGCTTCCTCGTCGTTCTACTCAACATGCATACGATGGTGATGGAGCGCACGCGCGAGATTGGCATTCTGAAAGCTCTGGGGTTTTCCCGTTTTGACGTCGTGCGCATGCTTCTGACCGAGACATTTATCCTTGCGCTCTTCGGAACGGGCCTGGGCATTGGCCTTACCTTTCTTACTCAGGTTATTCTGAAGGAGACTAAGCCCGACCTCCCGGTCCTCATCACCACGGCCTGGATTCTTTCTGCGACGGCTCTCGCTTTGGTCGGAGCCACCGCTGGTGCGCTTTATCCCGCGTTCCGTGCCGCCACCTACGATCCGGTCGTCGCCCTGGCCTACGAATAGCGTTCACGTGACGGAACCGCGGGAAACCAAGCATTGCAGGGAAGCAAGGTAGATGGCCATTTCTCCGGACAAATATCACCAAGCGCGAATCCTCGATCGCCGCGACGTCTCCCAAGATTTGTGCATCTTGCATGTGGATCCCGGCGGCCCCTTTGCATACCGTGCTGGACAATACGCCACGCTCGGCATCGAACGCGACGGCGTTCGAACCGAGCGTCCTTACTCCATGGTCTCTTCGCCTTACGAGGACGCGCTCGAATTTTTTGTCGAGCTGGTTCCCAGCGGCGGCTTGACTCCAAGTCTTTTCCAGTTGCAGCCCGGTGACTCGCTCCTCTGCCGCAAAATTGCGAAGGGCCGTTTCCTGATCGACCTGCGCAGCGGCCGCAAAAATCATCTGCTGATTTGCACCGTGACCGGTGTCGCTCCCTTCGTTAGCTACGTGCGCACGATCTATCGTGATTGGAAAAACGGTGCCGCTCCCTTGCCGGACGAACACAAATTCTTCTGCCTTCAGGGAGCCAGCCGCTCTTTCGAATTCGGTTATCGAGAGGAGCTCGAGCGCTGCGCTTCGGAAGCGCCTTGGTTCAAATACACTCCTACGGTGAGCCGTCCCTGGGAAGATGCGCGATGGTCCGGCGAAACCGGTCGCGTGGACGATCTCTTGAGGAAGTCCATCGAAGCTTGGGGGCTGCAGCCGGAAAAGACCACCGCCTACCTCTGCGGTCATCCGAAAATGATTGAAAACTGCCGGGGGATTCTAGAGCGTGCCCGGTGGAAAAGGGAGGCGATCCTGGAAGAGGCGTATTACCAAGTAGCGGCTCAGGAGGCCGGCGGCTCCGCCTGAAGGAGGCTCTTCGATCTACCTAGCTCAAAACTGCGTCTTGGTCACGCTGGCGGCGCGCTTTCTTCGATTTGGTCCACTACGTCGTCCAGCGTGCTCAAAGGCACCTGCAGATGCACGTTCCCGTCGGGATCCTCTACATCGATCTGCAATTTCCCGTCGTGCGTGCGAATTCGCGCGTGCTGGTCGCCATCCTTGATTTCTACAAAATCCGTGTCAGGGAGTTTCTTCATCCCCTTGAACAATGCGTGTGCTGCCGGCAGAAATTCGCGGGCCTGCCCCGCCGCCTCGCGGAAGTGATGCTTCGGGACGAAGTGCATGGCCATCGGCACCATCGCCGCCGGCACCCACATGTGAATGTGCGAACCTCCTGTGCGGAATTCATCCACGTCCACGCGAATCACGCCTTCGCGGAAAGTGTACGCGCCTGCCAAAACGAGCGTTCCACCTAACCCTAAAGCGGCTTTCGCCAGCAGCATCATGTTTCCCTCCCGCGCATTTCCGCTCAATATGCGGGCAAACGGCAAACTGTTTACTCCGCGACGCTGTTCGAATCGAGCCAAACCTTCACTGTGTTTTCGCTGTCCTTGACGGAGACCAACTCGGTATCGCCCTGTGCTTCCAGAACGTGGAGCGCTGCGACCAGGTCTAATTCATCCTTGCCAGCGGAAAGCAAGGCTTCAACCACCTTCATGGGCATCTTGACTTCCACATGCGACTTCTTTGGCCCGTTCTTGTCCACCACATGAATGATCAAATGGTTGCCCTCTTTGGCCACGCGTACATCATTATCATCGCCCTGCACGGTGACGTATTCGCCCTCCTTGGCGGTGCGGATCGCGTCCATCACGGCGCGTAAATCCACATCGTTCACGTCCGAAGAATCAATCCGGACCTTGCCATTGTGCAGCCGGTCGTGATTCACGGCGGGTAGCACCTTTTCCGCCAACTCCAGCGGCATGTTCACCCGCACCGTTTCCCGCTTGCCCTGGGTGCAGATTACCCGCACGTGCAGCCAGCGTTCGCCTTTTTCGGAAGTCGCGGAACTCGCTGGCTGAGAAGCCTTTGCGGCAGTCTGCGCCAAGGCCCCTGCCGGCAAAAGCAGCAAAGCGAACCCTGTGGAAAGCAAGGACTTAGGGATAAGCGCTCGATTTACATGGGACATGGCGGATTGCCTCCTGGTCAGCTTGGGGGCTGTGGTAGCAGTCTTCGCTTTTTGGCACCACGAGAGTTCCCGGCTGATGGTTAAAGGTACGAGACAGCCCGACAAAATGTTTCCCCAAAATCGGCCTTTCCTCTTTTCCTTTGGCCCCGGCCAACGTTCCCCACGACATTTGCAGCGTTTGCGTGCGCCTGGAATCGCGCTAGCGGGGTGGGCCTCGGTGGGGATCGCTCTGGCTGGCTCGTTTCCATTTTGGATTCCGGTTTTGCACAGCCGTGCGCAGCTTTGCACAGACAAAATTGCAGACTCCCTTGCCAAGAAAAACCTGCGGGTCTACCCTCTCCGCCAGATTGAGCCGGGAAGCCCAAAAAACTTAACGGCACAATTAAAAGAGGGCGCAGCCGCCGCGAGGCCGTTGCGCCCTCGATTTGTTTTGCCTATTTCGTAGCGCCGGCTTGTCCTGGGCCTGCCGAAGGGCTTCCAGTTTATCCAGAGCGTCGAAGGGCCGGCTCGTTTTCCTCGCTGCCTTGCTGCGCCCGCTGCGGCGTACTAAGCGCACCGGTCGCTCGGCCGTTACCTTACTTCACTCGCGAACCTGAAGTATCCCTTCAGACTTTCTCTGCAGCAGCCTCACGCGCAAGGGAGGGCTTCGTTTGTCGTGTTTCCGCCAGCGGAGCTTCTCGTCCGCGCGCCGTCACCTTCTCCAGCGATTCGATCAGGCTGTTCCGCACCCATAGCGCGCAATCAAAATTGTTCACGGTAGGGCAAACATGGCGCGGAAGCAGGTAGAGCACCTCGCCGACCCGTGGCCCTGCGCCTTCCCCCGCGACCGCCATGGGCAGATGCTCTTCGCTGGGTGCGAGGGGCGTAAGTTCCGGATGGCCAGCGACCAGGCACGTGGGCACGCCCGCATCGGCAGACACCGCTTTGTGCCCGGCATCGCAGGTAACCACGCCTGTGCGCGGGCGGCTGACGACTCGGGTTAGTACCAGCACCGCCGGTCGGTAACCGTACTCGGTGGGCAATTGCGCCAGACTCGTCGCATCGTTGTAAACGACGGTCCCGGGCGACACGCGGTGCACGAATCCTTTCCCGCGAAAGCCTTGGTAGGCCAGGGAACATGGCAGCGTCGGTGTGCCCGCGGTGACCACTTCTGTCACGCGTGCCCCGCTGCGCTCAATCTCGCTCACGATTTCCAGCAGGGAATCGTAGCCGGCATGTGCCGCTGCAGTCCTCTCGCGCTCTGCGAGCCCGCCATATTGCCCGTCGTAGTAGTGCAGGCCGCGGAACTCCAGCCCGGCTTCTCTCAAGCTCCGCACGAGCTTAAGAACCTCGCCTTTGTGGCTCTGCTCGATGCCCGTGCGATTCATTCCTGGATTGATGTCTAGAAACACGCCGATGGAGCTGCCTCGCCATTGCCGCACTTGCTCTTCGTTTTCGGCCAAGACGGAAATGCTTACATCGGGAAACGCCCCGGCGATTTCTCGCACGCGGCGTGCATTCGCCCCCACGGCCGGATAAGCAAACAACACATCCCTCGCGCCGCTGCGGCACGCGACCAGGAGTTCGAGCGTCGTCGCGCACTTGAAATTGAGGATGCCGCGTTCGATGAGCATTCGCAACGTGCACTCCAGCTTCGCCGTCTTGATATGTACCCGCCAGCGATTTGTGTCGCCACCCAGCAATTGCAAAGTCCGCGCAATGTTGGAGGCAATCATTTCCCGATAAAATACGAGCGCAGGTGTAAGCACATCTTCGACGCCCGATACGCGATACCGTTCGTCCCAAGAAAACCCGTTCAACATGGATTTCTGTGTAGTCATCGCAGCTTCGATATTAGCGCAAACGGCGTCGCACCTCACCCACGCGCAGCCCTAAAAGTCTAAATCGTGCAAATCTGGGCCTCGCCATTGCTGCGCCGGCGGGCCACCGAATTTCTAGTTTTCTTTTTCGTTTTCTCGCAATTCCGATCTTCGAGTTTCCACAGTAATTTCAATTTTGGAATTTCCAAATTCGAATTTCGTTCTCCATTTCCTAATTTCGCTTTTCCATTTTCGCTTTCCGGAATTCCTCTTCGAACCTCCAACCTCTAACATCTGCCTTTTTGCACAGCTTTCCACAGTTGAATTTTCAGATTTCTCTTGCCAAGAAAAACGGCTGGGCCTACTCTCTCGCCCAGATTGCGCCGGGAAGCCTCAAAACTTAACGGCCCAATTAAAAGAGGGCGCAGCGGTCGCGAGGCCGTTGCGCCCCTCGATTTTTTGCCCTCGCAATCGCGGCCGTCTTCGCGGCTCTTATTTTGCCTATTTCGTAGCGCCGGCTTGTCCTGTGCGTCGAAGGGCCACTTTCCTCTTCAGCGCGCCGTAGGCGCGGCACCCACTGGGACGGCACCATCTCCGCTGCAACCGTCGAGGCCGCTCCCCGCTCTCCGGCCGCCCTTCAGAATTTTGTCATGCTCCTTGGCCTCCTGGCACCATCCCTCGAGAATCTACACTCCCCATTGTAGATAATCATGGCATGGAAAACCGAATGCTTGCAAAATAGAGTAAGGAGTTGCTGTAATGCGGTGGCCTCGACGATTCTGGCTGACGTTTCAAGCTCTCTTCCTGCGCGAACGGAACACGCAACGGTTAAACGACGAAATTCAGTTTCATCTCGACCAGCAAATCGCCGAAAACCTCGCCGCCGGAATGAGCCCCAAAGAAGCCCACCACGCCGCCATGCGCACCTTCGGCAATCCCACCTTCCTCAAGGAAGAAGCACGCAACACCTGGGGCTGTACCTGGCTCGAACAAATCACCCAGGACCTCCGCTACGCCGTGCGCATGCTCGGCAAGTCCCCCGGCTTTGCCGCCATCGCGGTCCTAACTCTCGCCCTCGGCATCGGCGCCAACACGGCCATTTTCAGTGTGCTCGATCGCGACCTTTTGCGTCCTCTGCCGTATCCTGATGCCGATCGCCTGGTATTCTTCGGGATGCTGATTCCCTCGTTCGACTCCCGGCCCTTCTTGTTCACCTCTTCTTACTTTCAACTCGAGGCTGGCAGCACGCCGTTTGAATCTGTCGCATCCTTTAGACCTGGAGTGGCCGGATGTGACCTCACCGAGGACCATCCCTCACGGTTAGCTTGCGCGCGGGCAGAATCCACCTTCCTCGCGACTTTCGGTGTCTCCCCAATCCTAGGAAGCAATTTCAGCACCGAGGAGGACGGACCTAACGCTCCCCAAGTGTGCTTAATTTCCTACGCATTGTGGAAAAGCCGGTTCGGCGGGAGCACGGCAGCGCTGCGTCAAACCCTGTCGCTCGATGGGCAGGCGACCAGAGTCATTGGCGTTCTTCCGCAGAATTTCGAGTGGCCAACGCTCGCCCGTGTCGACGTGATCCTACCTGAGGCGATTTCAGCTGCCGAGAGAACGAATCCCATTGCGGGAGTGGTGCGTGCCTACGCACGATTGAAACCTGGCGTGACAATGGTTCAGGCTCGAGCACAGCTTGCGCCAACCCTGGAGAAGTGGAGAGCGTCTACGCCCTCAATGTTCCGCAAGGAGATGCGGCTGGGATTGCTTTCTGTGCGCGAGGACCAAGTCGGCTCGATACAGCTTGCGCTGTTCGTTCTTTTCGGGGCTTCACTTGCTTTTCTTCTTCTTGCCGCCGCGAATGTGGCTAACCTGTTTTTGGCGCGCGGCACCTCGCGAGAGCACGAACTCGCGGTGCGCGCCGCGCTGGGGGCTAGCCGCAGCAGACTTGTCGTTTTGCAGCTCGCCGAAAACACCATGCTTGGTGCCTTCGGAGGAATGCTAGGTGCGGGGATCGCACTCGCATTGCTGCGGTTGTTCGTCGCACTTGCGCCAGCAGGCATTCCACGTGTTGCGCAAGCCGGATTCGACACATCGGTCATGTTCTTTGTAGTGGGAGCATCGCTGTTGTCGAGTCTGATTTGCGGCCTTGTATCGGTGCTTGCCCCACAGCCGGTCCGGGCGCTAGCGCCGGGGCCGTCGCTCGGCCCGCGTCGAGCGCCCCTCGGAGCGGCGCTGGTTGCCGCGCAGGTGGCCGTCTCAATTATATTGGTCATTGGAGCGGGACTGTTTCTCGAAACCCTCCGAAATATTGAGACGATTCCGCTGGGCATGGACACGAGCCACATCGTTACTGCTGAAGTTACGCTGGGCCGGGCCTACGGCCAAACGCGGGCATCGGCTGAATTCTTTGACCGTCTGGACACACGCCTACGCAAACTGCCCGGAGTCACGGGCGTCGCAGTGAGCGACTCTGCGCCGCTGGCAGGACCGCATCGCGCTCACGAGTTTTTTGACATTCGCGTTGACGGGCGTCCGCCATTTCCAAGAGGGACGGGCGGGTTGGTTGGCTGGTGCATTGTTACTCCCGGTTATTTCGAGACGCTGGGTATACCTATCCTCGAGGGCCGCGGATTTCTCCCGAACGACCAGGATGAGCACGCCGCCGTAATCGTGGTGAGCAAGAAAATGGCGGACCGGCTCTTTTCGGGCGAGAGCCCGGTTGGACAGCGTGTTCAACTCTCCGTGCCATCCGGACCTTGGTACACAGTTATTGGAGTCGCCGGAGATGTGACGTACCTGAACGAATCAGGGCGGGTCGGGCGCACTGATCCGGAATACTACGTCGCGCGCAAAAAGCTGTCAGCGCTTGGGACATCGCCGGAGGACGCAGATCGACATGCCTTTTTTCTTGTCCGCAGTCCGATGAAGCCAATCGCAGTGGAGCGCCTCGTTCGCGATGAGATCGCTTCGCTCGACCCTATGCTGCCGGCGGAGATATCCACTCTTACGGCGCGGCTCAACCTCCTTCGCGTGGAACCACGATTCGACGCGGCGCTTATCAGCCTATTCGCCGCGATGGGTTTCCTACTTGCTATGATCGGACTGTACGGGGTACTCGCGTTTTTAGTTTCGTCAAGGACTAGAGAAATTGGTGTGCGGATGGCGCTAGGCGCCAAGCCAGAAAGCGTGTTAGCGATGGTCGTCTGGCGTGGGGTGCGCCTAATGTTGATGGGTTTCGTCCCGGGAGCGGGCATTGCTTTCGCCGTCGCCCATTTCTTGCGCGGATTGCTTTATGGGGTCAGCCCGCTGAATCCGGCGCTCGCCGGCCTGGCCGCTCTGCTTCTGCTGTTCGCGGGCCTTGCCGCATGTTACGTCCCCGCGCGCCGCGCCACTCGCGTCGATCCCATGGAGGCTTTACGCTACGAATAATCCGTCGCGGAAGTCGATGTCCTGGCTTGGACTCGAACGCAGCCCTCCCGGCTGTTGAACCTTCGACGCTTTGACCGTTTGACCCTTAAACCTTTTGACTTTTCAACTCTTCAACGCGGCTTCTTGGATCCCAAACCAGTTAGTACTGTAAAACGATTTCCTGTCTCATTTCGCGATTCCGCTTTCTTTTCTTCCACTTAGCCCGCCATTTTTCCCTCGAAAGTATCATCGCCCTACTTTCGATCCCCTTGCCCAGTGCGCCGCAAGGCGCATCCGTGCTCAGCTTTTCCCAGCACGCGTGCGGCGATTCTTCCATTGCGTCGCCAGCTTGCCGCGAGCTTCGAGGGGTCAGGGGGCACCAGTCACAACCTACGGGTCCCAGGTGGACTCTTGTCGTAAGATACCGCCATGAATAAGACGCAATCGTTCTTTCGCGACAAATCGGTGCTGGTCACCGGAGCCTCTTCTGGGATCGGCGAAGAACTGGCATGGCAATTGGGACAAGCGGGAGCGAAGTTGACGCTGGCCGCGCGGCGTAAGGAACTACTCGAAAACCTGGCGCAGAAAATTGCAGCTGCAAGTAAGCAGAGACCATTGGTGGTTCAATGCGACGTCGCCGAAGATGGCGATTTGCAAAAAGCCGTCGCTGAAACGGTGAGGCAATGGGGAAAACTCGACGTCGCCATCGCCAACGCTGGCTTCGGCGTGGTCGGCCCTCTGAAGAAACTCTCCATTGACGACTATCGGCGGCAATTCGAGATCAACGTGTTTGGCGTTCTGCGCACCATTTACGCGGCCCTTCCCGAGCTCGCAAAGAATAAGGGCAACATTGCCATCGTCGGGAGCGTTTCGGGCTGGACGGCGTCGCCAGGAGCTTCGCCCTACGCCATGAGCAAGTTTGCCGTACGCGCGCTGGCGAATTCGATTACGCCGGAGCTGCGCTTGTCCGGTGTGACAGTGACGCTCATCAGCCCGGGTTTTGTAGCCAGCGAAATCCGGCGGGTAGACAATCAGGGCAAGTTCCATGAAGATGCCAAGGATCCGATTCCCGCTTGGCTGGTGATGCCAACCGAGAAAGCCGTGCGCCAGATGCTTCGCGCGATTGCCCGAGGAAGACGCGAAGCCATTATCACCGGACATGGCAAAGCTTTGGTCTTCTTGGAGCGCTTCATGCCTTGGGTGCTTCGCGCCGTGGGCAGGAAAATGTCGGCAGGCAGAGGTGGCTACCGCTCCGAGCCGAAAAGCAATTCAATTCGTGCGGGGGGAGCATAGAGAAAGGAGAACCGAGATCCGTTGACCTTGCTGTTTTCCGTTTTCCGGAGCAGCCGATGCTGAAGATTGAAACTTACTTTTTCGGTGGCTCGGATTTTCCCGGCTCCTTCTCCGGCTCCCCTTCGGGGAACTCCACGCGCCAAATGTCTTTCTCGTTTTGTAACCCGAAGATGCCAACCTGATTCGCCTCGCTTGTGCCAACGTGGCCGATCCAAATTACGCGGTACTTCTTTTTCCGCCACAGCCGGTGTACCTCGATGGTTTGCCCGGGAGAGGTCAGAAAACCAATGCCGTCGAGCCGCGCGCCATCCTGGCTCAGGTCGATGGTATAGCTGCTCTGCTTGAAAGGATGTCCTCGTGAGTCCGTGCCTTTCACCACCACGCGCAGCATCTTGGGGACACGGTGTTGCTTGCGGGACCTGCGCCAGAAATCAGGGATGGGATGCTTGAATGCCAGGCCAACTTTGGTTTCGCGGTCCGTATAAGCATCGAGATAGACGACGCGCACTTCCTGCTCCAGGCCGCTGCCCTTTTGCATCAGAAATACGGAATCGCCGAGAGCCAACTTGGTTTTGAGCATTACCAGGGCACCGCTGCCGTTGACGGTTTGCGTTTCCGTTTCTTCGTGAAACGCGCCGCAGTTTTTCGTGAAGCCGTAGATCACCACGGGAATGCGAAGAGGCATGCGTTCGCTGGAACGGGGAATTCTCTTGGTGGTCTCCGTGGAAATAGGGTTGCCAAACGTCAAGGCTGATTTTTGCGTGGAGGGCGGTAGGTCGTCGAGCGGAGCCACTCCAATCACTTCTTTAGGAGCGCCGCGTTGCGCGCCGTGCTCCCGGCACTTGAAATCCCAGGTTTGTTTCTGGATTTGCTCGTAGGTTTCCTGACGGTCTGCGAGGGTAACCCAAGAGTCGGCTTCGCAGAGAGGACAACGCAAGCGAATGGCAAAATTTCCAGGCATTCCGTTCTTCCTGTGATTTCAGGATACCTTGAAGCGGGCTCTTCGACCGGTGGTATCCATCGAAAAAGTAACTGGTCGAGGCGAGAGAACTCGAAACGAGGACTATGATAGCTAAGCTAAGATCGTTCTCGGAAATTAGGCCTGTCCCTTCAGAAAAAGCCGCAAGGAAAAGAACCGTGCCTGCCTCTCGCCTGGAGTTTCACGGGCACTTTTGCACAGTATCGACTGGCATCAGGCGCATTGCCAGACCTGCAAGGTCCGGCCGAAAAAGGCAAAAAAGGCAGCAGAAAGGAGACACTCAAGACATTTTGTGAATAGAATGGCCACTGCCGAAAGCGGAGGCGCAAAGCGCCTGGGAAGAATGGAGCGAAGGGCGTTTCCGCCCGGCAGTTGCGGCGAACGGCTAGGCTGTAGTTGAGGAGGGAAATTGGGCCAGCGGATTGTTCTACTGGATGTGGTTCTTTTGTGTTGCGTTACGACAGCGTTCGGTCAGAGCAGCGTGCACCGTTCGCTCGTCGAGCGTGTCGGGGACACCGGGTTTGTGCAGGTGGACGCGGGAAGCTTTGCGTCACTGGACGTGAAACAGAAGGAACTTGCGTACTGGCTGACGCAGGCGTCGATTGCAATCGATCCCATTGTCTACGATCAATTCTCACGATTCGGCTTGCGGCAGAAGCGCTTGCTGGAGGGCATCGTTGTGCACTCCCAGGGGATCGATCCAGGCGTCCGAGCGAAAATCATTGATTTCACGAAACTGTTCTGGGCGAACAAAGGCAATCATAACGAGCTGACTTCACAGAAATTCCTGCCGGGGTTCACGTTTGACGAACTCCAACAAGCTGCGCAGATCGCTCGGAAGGATGGGGCATTCTCGACTCCTTCCGGCGATCTTCCAGCGATCAAGACTCAGAAAGAGCTGGATTCCGAGTTGGAAAATCTGCGTGCCTCGTTGTTTGACGCCAGTTTCGAGCCGATGCTTACCGCCAAAAATCCCAGCGGTGGGCTGGATGCCATTCAGGCAAGTTCGAATACGTTTTATGAAGGCGTAACGCTGGCAGACTTGAAGAATTTTCACGATATTCATCCGCTGAATTCACGGGTGGTACGGGGCCAGGGGGGCAAACTGGAAGAAGAAATCTATCGTGCAGGAACACCTGACGGGAAAATCCCTCCCGGACTCTATGCAACCTACCTGAACCGCGCCAATGAATATCTTGCAAAGGCGCAGCAGGTGGCAGACCCACAGCAAGCCAAAGTAATCGGCGACCTAATTCGCTACTACCAAACCGGGGATCCCGGAGACTGGCTGCAATTTGGAACCGACTGGGTGCAGAACAACGCAATCATAGATTTTGTCAATGGTTTCGTCGAAATTTATCGGGACGCCCGGGGAGCGAAGGGCAGTTCTCAAACTTTCGTAAGTATCACGGACAAACCGGTCACCGAAACGATGATGCGCCTGGGCGAGAACGCCAGCTATTTCGAAGAAAAGGCCCCCTGGGATGCGAAGTACAAAAGGCAAACGTTTCGGTCGCCGGTAGTGAAGGCCGTCGAGACGGTCATCGAGGCGGGCGACTTTAGCGTGACCGTGATTGGCGATAACTTGCCGAACGAAAACGAGATTCACGAAAAATACGGCACCAAGAATTTTCTGTTCACCAGCAGCACGCGGGCGCTCAATAGCGCCACCGGCGATGTCATGGCCAAGGAGTTTAGCGCCAGCAAGGAAATTGCCGAGCGCAGCGCAAAGTACGGGGACGAAGCCGAGGACTTGATGACCGCGCTTCATGAGGTGATTGGCCACGGTTCCGGAAAGCTGAGCGAGCGCTTAAAAGGCGGCGCCGAACCGTACTTGAAAGGCTATTTCTCGACGCTCGAGGAAGCGCGCGCAGACCTCAGTGCGTTGTGGAATGCGTGGGATCCGAAGCTGAAAGAGCTCGGGCTGGTCAGCAATCAAGAGAAGGTCGCGAAAGCAATGTATGACAGCGCCGCCGTAGCTGCTCTGACGCAATTGCAGCGCATACCGAAGGGCGACACCATCGAAGAGGATCACCAACGCGATCGGCAACTCATTGTGAACTATATCCGGGCGCACGCGCCGGGCGCTATCGAACAATTCGACCGTGACGGGAAAACTTACATTCGCGTGCAGGATTACATGAAAATGCGCCAGGGCGTGGGGATGTTGCTGGCCGAATTAATGCGCATCAAGGCAGAGGGCGATTACGACGCCATCAAAGCTCTGGTGGACGAATATGCCGTACACTTCGATCCCCGGCTGCGCGACCAGGTGGTAGCCCGATACAAAAAGCTGAATGTTCCGACGTATTGGGTGGGCATCAATGCGAAGTTGACCGCGCAGACCGCAAGTGATGGGCGCATACGAGAAGTGGCCATCAGCTATCCAGCAGACGCAGCGCAGCGGTATCTAGAGTACAGTTCCATGTACGACAAATCCCTCTTGCCCGCGCGTGAGCCGGGAAAAGAGTGAACTTTAGTACAGTACGACGCGGCTTTCCTTTCTCACGCGCGTCATTTGAACCTGAAATTCGAAATTGGAAGCGTGTTGAAGGGGTTTCCTCAAGATTTCGGCGTCCGATGAACAGCGGCAAGGGGCGGAAGCTTTAGTAGGGCGAGGGCGGGCAGCGCTTCTGTGGTTGGGACGCGGCACGGTGCGTCCCTAGCTGTCCCTATTCAAGCGAAAGCCCTCAAATCATTTGCACCTGGCGACGAGCAGGGTAATGTCGTCACGCTGTTCGTGAGGGCTGAAGCTGCGAACCCTTTTGACCAGGGAGGCAAGTAAGTTCTGCGGGGGCAAGTCGCGATGCTCGTACAAAGCGTCGACCAAACGAGATTCCCCGAATTCTTCGCCTGCGTCGTTGAACGATTCCGTCACGCCATCGGTATAGAAAGCCACCGTATCTCCTGGAGAGAGAGCTCGCTCGCCGGCGGAGCAGTCCCAACCTTTGAAAAGCCCCAAGACCGTGCCGGTAGGTTCGAGGCGCTCCAGATGATTGTCGTGACGCAGAACCAGGGCGGGAAGATGGCCGCAATTCACATAGCGCAAGCGCCGTAACCTGTCATCGTACTCTCCAAAGAAGAGAGTGGCAAAAGCGCTGTCCGCGGTATTCTCGTAGAAGAGCCGATTTACGGAGATTAGGAAGCGCTGCGGCTGTTGCATTACAAACGGAACGTAGGGGCGGCTCGAATAAGTTGCAGACTGATTTCGGAGGTGCGCCTGGAGATTAGCCATCAAGAGAGCCGCCGCGACTCCTTTTCCTGAAACGTCGCCGATGACCAGCCCGAGCTGATTTCGGCCGAGTTCGAGAAAATCGTAGTAGTCGCCGCCTACCTGTCGAGCCTGGATGCAAACGGCCGCACACTCGAGGGTCGAAAGAGAGGGCGTGGTCTGCGGGAAAAGCCTTAATTGCACTTGCCTGGCCAGCTCCAACTCCTGGCTAGTGCGGTGCTCGGTTTCAAACCTCTGGGCATGCTCGCGACGGTGCGCCTGAACTTCGCGAGCGATTTCCTCATAACTGAGAAGCGTAAACGAGTTTCCGTCCAAATCTTCGAAGCTTGTGGAGACGGCGCCCCAGGATTGTACCTGAGGCGGATGGTGGAACCGGACGCCGCGCTTGCTCCACGCCTCAAACTTGGCAAAGACGTTTTCAGTCAGGAAGACGATTTGCGTGGGGCGGCCGATGAGTTTGTATTCTTCCGACCCTGGTTTGGGAGCCACCAGGGAAAGCACGGCCGTGCCATCGGGGGGCGTAACTGCTAGCGTCGGATCAGCGGATTGCAGCGGAGCATCAAAGGCCAGAGAGAACCCCAGCTGGTCCAAGTAGAATCGGCGGCTGCGATCGGGATCGCGAACGAAAACGGTAATGGTGCCGAGGCGGAGGTAGGGGTCCTCGCGGTCCGGATGAAAACTGCAGCGGTGCGCCAGAAACGGTGAAGGGTGAGCAGCAGCCACTGCGTAAGTATAGCAGAGCCAAGTCACTGCAGGGTTCGGGAGAAAAAGGAAGAGCTGCCCTGCTCGCTCAACCCCGTGATTGGATGACGTTGGTCAGGATTTCGGCGCCCACTTGAAATAAACAGCGGCAAGGGGCGGCAGAGTGAGGACGAGCGAGTGAGGGCGGCCCTGGGCAGGCTGGTCAGAGGCGTCCTGGCCGCCAGCGTTGCCAACATTCGAACCACCGTAAATGGAAGCGTCGGTGTTGAGGATTTCGCGATAGTAGCCAGGCCGTGGAACGCCAAGTCGATAGCCCTCGCGAACGACGGGAGTTGCATTGACGACCGCAACGATCAAATCTTCCGGGTTTTTGCCGCGGCGAATGAAGCTCAAGACGCTATTGTCGGCGTCATTGGCGTCAATCCATTCGAAACCGTGCCAATCGAAGTCGATTTGATGGAGTGCAGGCTCGGAAATGTAGACGCGATTCAAATCGGCGACTAGCCGCTGGATCCCGCGATGCGAATCCCACTGTAACAAATCCCAGTCTAGACTGCGCGCTTCGCTCCACTCGTGGCGCTGGGCAAATTCCTGGCCCATAAAAAGCAGTTTCTTGCCGGGATGCGCGTAGTGATAGCCATACAGCAAGCGAAGATTGGCGAACTGCTGCCACAGGTCGCCGGGCATTTTGTGAAGCAGCGAGTTTTTGCCGTGGACGACCTCATCGTGGGAGAAGGGAAGAACGAAATTTTCCGTGAAAGCGTAGAGCATAGAAAAGGTGATCTTGTTGTGCTCGTATTTACGGTGCACGGGATCGTGGGAGAAATAATTGAGCGTGTCGTTCATCCAGCCCATGTTCCATTTGAAGCTAAAACCGAGACCCCCGAGGTAGGTTGGGCGGGAGACCGCAGGCCAAGCGGTGGATTCTTCGGCGATGGTAAGGATGCCGGGGAATTTGCCGTGCGTGACTTCGTTCATGTGCTTGAGGAAATCGATGGCTTGCAGATTTTCGCGGCCCCCATATTGATTGGGAATCCACGCGCCTTCTTTGCGCGAGTAATCGAGATAGAGCATGGAAGCGACGGCATCTACACGGAGACCGTCGATGTGATATTTGTCGAGCCAGAAGAGCGCGTTGGAAAGTAAATAATTTTGCACCTCGTTGCGGCCGTAGTTGTAAACCAGCGTGCCCCAATCGGGGTGCGCGCCTTGGCGCGGGTCGGCGTGTTCGTACAAGTGGCTGCCGTCGAAATAAGCGAGGCCATGGGCGTCGCGCGGGAAATGCGCGGGCGTCCAATCGAGAATCACGCCGATGCCAGCTTGGTGGCAGCGATCGACAAACTCCATGAATTCTGTGGGTGCGCCATAGCGGCTAGTAGCGGCGAAATAGCCAAGGGTCTGGTAGCCCCAGGAGCCGTCGTAAGGATGCTCCATGACGGGCAGCAACTCAATGTGTGTGTACCCGAGTTCTTTGACGTAAGGAATCAGCTGGTCGGCGAACTCGCGGTAGTTTAGCCAGCGATTGTGGTCCTCGGGAACGCGACGCCACGAGCCGAGATGGACTTCGTAAATGGAGAGGGGAGACTGGAACCAGTTTTTGCCAGAGCGTTGCGAGAGCCAATCCGCGTCATGCCAACGATAAGTGTCGAGATTGGTAACGACGGAGCCGGTGTTGGGGCGCACTTCGGAACGGAAAGCGTAGGGATCGGCTTTGAGGGGAAGCATGTTGTCGTCGGGGCCGATGATTTCGAATTTATAGATCGCACCTTCATCAAGTTCGGGAATGAAAATCTCCCAGATGCCCGACGAGCCGCGCGCGCGCATGGGATGGACCCGGCCGTCCCAATGATTGAAATCGCCGACAACGCTGATGCGGCGAGCGCTGGGCGCCCAGACGGCAAAGTAGACGCCGCGAACGCCTTCCAGGGTAACGAGATGAGCGCCAAGCTTTTGGTAGGTGTCGTAGTGGCGGCCCTCGCCCATGAGATACAAATCAAACTCGGTAAGGAGGCAGGGGAAAGCGTAGGGGTCGTAGACCTCAAAAGATTCGCCATGATAGGTGCGGCCCTGAATTTTGTAGCTGCTGGGTGTCGGTGAACTGGTCTCGCCCGCCTGCAGCATGGCTTCGAAAAAGCCTTCCGGGCGCAATTTCACAGCTTCGACGACTTTGGCAGGGCCAGGCGCAGCGCTTTCCGAAGAGGCCGGTTGCAACGAAATGCGCCCTTCTTCGGCCCAAGGGATGAAAAAGCGCACGGTCCAGCCGCCATCCCCGGGATGCGGCCCGAGAAAACTAAAGGGATCGGAATGACGACCCGCCACGACCGCGTCGATTTGCGAATGGAGACGGGGATCGCGGGGCGCGATTGGTTTCGAGGGCGAGGCAGCGGCGTGATGTTCAGGCAACGGCGGAGCCTCCGCAAGTTGAGCGACGCGCGGCCGGAAAACACAACTTCAGGAACAAAGCGGCCGTCTTTTGCATTCTAGGGTGTTCGCGCGGAAATGCCAAATGCCGACGGTAAACACCGGTAAACACGGGTAACCACGCGCCCTGAAAAGCTCTTCGCATACAACAGGCAAAAGGAGCAGGCTGACCTAGCGAGCTTAGCATTTTTCTGCCGAGGCAGGAGGAGATTGCCTCGGGGCTTTTGCCCGAATCGGCGTGTTTGTCGCTATTGACCTCAGGTAGCGCAGCAAGTATCATCCGCGCAATTCCAGGCAAAAATTGAACGGAGCGAGGTTTCATCAATGACGAAGCGAGTGTGCTTTGGTCTTTTCTTCGGTGCGTTGGCAATTTTTTGCTCTGGCGCTTGGACATGCGCGCAACAGGCGCAGATCAGTCCCGAGGTATACAACGAAATGAAATTCCGGTACATCGGGCCGGTGGGAAATCGCGCGACCGCGGTCGTGGGAATCCCCGCAAATCCCAATGTGTATTACGTGGGCGCGGCGTCGGGAGGAATTTTCAAATCCACCGACGGAGGCATCCACTGGGATCCTATTTTTGACGAGGAGCCGGTTTCCTCCATTGGCTCACTCGCCGTGGCGGCGAGTGACCCGACTATCGTGTGGGCGGGGACGGGTGAATCCTTCATTCGCAGCCACATTTCTGTCGGCAACGGGATCTACAAGTCGTTGGATGCAGGAAAAACCTGGAAGCCGATGGGATTGGAGAAAACGGGCCGGATCGCGAATGTGATTCTTGATCCGCACAATCCGAACATCGTGCTGGCATGTGCGCTTGGCCACGCTTATGGTCCGCAGCCGGACCGCGGCGTGTTCCGCACGACCGACGGTGGAAAGACTTGGGAAAAAGTTTTGTTCGTTGATGAAAACACCGGCTGTTCCGATATGGGCATGGATCCGAACAATCCCAGGACGCTGTTTGCGGGAATGTGGCAAATCGAAATTCATACCTACGGACGAAAGAGCGGGGGGTCGGGCAGCGGACTGTTCAAGTCCACCGATGAGGGAGTGACCTGGAAGCGCTTGGAAGGTCATGGGCTGCCGCACGCGCCGGTGGGAAGAATTGCGGTACGCGTAGCGCAAAAGGATTCGAATCGTGTGTACGCACTGATCGAAACTGGCGACGGCGTGCCCATGGAGGGCAAGCCCACGCAAAGCGGGCAATTGTGGCGTTCTGACGACGGCGGAGAGAGTTGGCAACTGGTCAATTCCGACCGCCAGATTCGCGGGCGCACCGCGTACTACACGCGCGAGGAGATTTCGCCGGACAACGAAAACGAGGTGTATTTTTTTACCTCGGCCTTTTCGCGGACGCTCGACGGCGGTCATACGCTGACCCCGATGCCTTCGAGCCCCGGCGGCGACAATCACGAGATGTGGATTGATCCTACCAACGGCGCTCGCATGGCGGTGGTGAATGACGGCGGGGTAAGTATTTCTGTGAACCGCGGGCACTCGTGGGACCACATTCAACTGCCCATCGCACAGATTTATCACGTAACGCTGGACAACCAGATTCCTTACAACGTGTATGGAAACCGGCAGGACGGCCCCTCGTTCCGCGGTCCGAGCAATAGCTTGCAATTTGGCGGCTTTGGCGGATCGCAAATTTCCCGCGGCGTTTGGCATGCCGTGGCCGGCAGCGAGAGCGGTTTCGCCGTGCCGGATCCCGTGGATAACAGCATCATCTGGTCGAGCGGCACGGGATCAGGAAGTGTGAGCGGCGCGATGGCGCGCTTCGATGAAAAAAATCACCAGGCTAGAGAGGTGGACGTGTGGCCTGAGGATGTTTCGGGAGACACCGCGGCGGAAGTGAAATACCGCTTCAACTGGGAATTTCCGGTGACCATTTCTCCGCATGACCACAACAAAGTTTATGTGGGCAGCCAGTTCGTGCACGTCACGATCGACGGCGGCAACAGCTGGCAAATTATCAGACCTGACACGCAACGACAGGACCAGGATGGGAATTTCTGGCGGACTCACGCCGGACAATATCGGCGTGGAATACGCGGGCACGGTATTCGCCATCGCGGAATCTCCGAAAGAAGCGGGCGTGATCTGGGCGGGAACCAACGACGGTTACGTGCAAATCACGCGCGACGGCGGGAAAAATTGGACTAACGTCACGAAAAATATTCCGAATCTCCCGGAATGGGGGACGGTGAGCAATATTGAGGCTTCGCGCTATGACGCAGGAACCGCCTATCTCACCGTGGATTTCCATCAGATGAACAACCGCGATCCGTTTGCCTATAAGACCACGGATTACGGGAAAACGTGGACCTCCATCACGAACGGCATTCCGCACAACATGCTAAGCTATGCGCACTGCATCCGCGAAGATCCCGTGCGCAAGGGCCTGCTGTACCTCGGAACCGAGGGGGGCATGTACATCTCGTTTGACGACGGCAGGAATTGGCAGCCGCTGCAAAGCGGTCTTCCGCACGCCCCCGTGTATTGGATTGCCGTGCAGGGACTCTTTCAGGATCTGGCGCTAGCCACCTACGGCCGCGGTTTCTGGATCTTGGACGACATTACGCCGCTCGAACAGATGACGCCAGAAATCTTGGCATCCAGCGCGCACTTGTTTACGCCGCGCGACGCTTTTCGCTTCCGGCCGATCGCGGAGCCTGTGGCGGTTTCCTACGATCCCACGGCGGGGCACAATCCGCCTTACGGCGCGTCGATTAATTTTTACTTGAAGGCGAAGCCCGGCGAAAAGGATCGCGTCCGACTGACCATTAGCGATGCCAGCGGCAAAAACGTGCGTGAATTCGAATGCCACGCGGTAAAAGAAGAGGGCGCGCGAAGGCCCGCGGGACCGGGGGGGCCCGGCGGCGAGGGAGGCGAAGCAGCCGCTCCTTGTGAAGTGAAGGCGGGCATCAACCGCATCTGGTGGAACCTGCGATCGGAGCCAGGCACGGAGTTTAAGTTGCGGACCAGCTCCCTGTATGCTCCGGACGTCAAAGTTGGGCCCGAAGGGTGGAGGCCCGCGCCAGGCGCAGAGCGCATCTCGCTGCTCGAGCCGCCGGGAAACTACACCGTGACGCTCACGGTAGGTGAAGAAAAGTTCAGCCAGAAACTTAACGTGCTGAAGGATCCGCACTCTGAGGGAGCGGAAAGCGACATCCGGACCCAAACGCAATTCCTGACCGGCTTGCGCGACGAAATGAACTCGCTCGGCCGAAGCGTCAATCAGATTGAGTCGATTCGCGCCCAGCTTGCCAACCTCGAAAAGGAACTGGGAACCGACGAAACCGCGACAGCCATTCGAAAGGCTGCGGATGATTTGTCGGAGAAACTGATCGCCGTTGAAAGTAAAGTCCTGCAGCTCAAGTTGACAGGAAGAGGTCAGGATGACGTTCGCTGGCCGCCGATGCTTGCCCAGAAAATCGGATTCCTTGCCAACGAGACGGGCTCATCCGATTTTCCGCCGACCACAGAGGAAGTTGCCTTGGGAAAAGAACTCAAAGAACAGGGCGACCAATTCCAGCAAGAGTACCAGCAGATTCTTTCGAAGGATGTGACGCCATTTAACGCCATGCTGCGGGAGAAGAACATTCCGAATATCATTGTTACGATGCCGTGAGGCATGTTCTTTCGAGTTTTTTGAGAAATGAGGGAGCACAAGACCGTGCGAATTTTTCGCGGAGGGGTATTTCTTTCTGTGGCTGGCGCCATGCTTGTTGCAAATAGTTACGGCCAGGACCGCAGCCAGACGCGCTCGATGGTGATTTCGCGCAATGGAATTGTGGCGGCGGAATCGCCCTTGGCCGCGCAAGCGGGGGTTCGCATCCTTGAGCAAGGCGGAAATGCTGTTGATGCGGCGATTGCTACGAATGCCATGATGGGCGTGGTCGAGCCGATGATGAATGGCATCGGCGGGGATTTGTTCGCGATCGTGTATGACGCGAAAGCCAACAGATTGTACGGATTGAATGCCAGCGGCTGGGCACCAAAGGGCTTGACGATCGAGTATCTGCAGAAGCAGGGAATTCGCAGCATGCCCCAGCAAGGCGTAAATTCCATCACCGTGCCGGGTGCCGTGGACGGCTGGCAGAAGCTGGCAGACAAATTCGGGCGCAAGAAATTGGCCGAAGATTTGGTCGCCGCGATTCGCACGGCGCAAGACGGATTTCCTGTGCCCGAGTGGGACGCGGCCTATTGGGCGGAATCGGTCAATTATTTGAGAATGGACGAGGCGGCGACGCAAGCTTATTTGCCGGGTGACCATCCGCCGAAAGTAGGGGAAGTTTTTCGCAATCCTGACCTGGCTTGGTCACTGGAGCAGATTGCACAGCGCGGCCGAGACGCCTTTTATAAGGGAGAGATCGCTAAGAAGATCTTGGAAGCGATGAAACGGCACGGCGGGCCGATGGTGGAGGCGGATCTTGCGGAGTTTTCGAGCGAATTTGTCGAGCCCATCTCGACGACATACCGGGACTGGACCGTTTACGAGTTGCCGCCTAACGTGCAAGGCCTCGCGGCGCTGGAAATGCTGAACATCATGGAGGCGTTTCCGCTGGGGCAGAAGGACTGGGGATTTGCATCGACGAACGCCCTGCATGCGATGATCGAAGCCAAAAAGCTAGCGTACGCCGATTTACTGAAGTATATGGGTGACCCACGAAAGCAAAAATTGCCGGTCGCGACCTTGCTTTCGAAACAGTGGGCCTCCAGTCGCGCGAAATTGATTGACCCGGACCATGCCAACTGCGAAGTGGCGGCGGGAGAAATTCCTGCGGGAAATGACACCACGTATCTCACGGTTGTGGACCGCGAAGGGAATATGGCGTCGCTTATTCAAAGCAACTATGAGTCGTTCGGCTCTGGAATGGTCGCGGCCGGAACCGGGTTTGCGCTGCAGGACCGCGGCGGACTTTTTTCGCTTGACGCCGCATCGCCGAACGCTTTGGCGGGAAGAAAGCGTCCTTTGCACACGATTATTCCCGCGTTCGCCCAAAAGGGTGATACTCGTGTGGCATTCGGGATCATGGGCGGCTGGAATCAGTCGCAGGCGCATGCGCAGTTCATTGCCAATCTTGCAGACTTCAAGATGAACATCCAGGCTGCGCTTGAAGCGCCGCGCTTCAGCAAACATACCTTCGGCGGATGCGACGTGATGATGGAGAATCGCTTTCCGCAAAAGGTGCGCGACGAACTGGCGGCCAAGGGCCACCAGATCGAGGTGAAAGGTATGTTTTCGAGCGCCGTCGGCGGCGGGCAGGCGGTGATGCGCGATTTTGCCATCGGCATAAATTATGGCGCCTCGGACCCGCGCAAGGACGGCGAAGCGGTAGCCGAATTACCATAGTTGCAGGCGATCTTGAAAATCTGCACTCCCCGACTCCCCGACTGGCCGAGAGTTACGGCAAAAGAGTTCCCTTGCGAACCTCTAAGGGGAAAACAGCTACCGCTTCCGCCCCGTCTTTCTAGGTTTGAAATCAGATAACGTACAGTAAACAAAAGACTTAGCGGATTATCGGCTGGCGGCTGAATTGCACCTGTACCTTCGCCCAGGGCCTGCTGGCCGCAGCAAAGCGACCTGGACGTGGAGACTCGCATGGAACGCGTTCGAGTCGTTCGCAGCCTTTTCGGTCTTTTGCCGCTTGCCGCTCTTGCGCTCGCTCTGACTCCGGCGAGTCCCGCGCAAACTGCCGACGTTTCCGGCCGCTACCAGTGCACGCAAGCCAAGATGCAAGGCAAGGTGATTGCGTGCAACACTGCGCCGCTGATCTTAAAGAACGACGGTCGTTTCGAATTGCGCGGCTGGGAAGGGAATTACTTGGTGAGCGGACAATGGGTGGAACTTTCCGATTCTCTGGTCAAGACGCGCGCGAAAATCGAACCCGGCCACAAAATCGTGCTGCGCTACTACGGGAAACATGGGCGTGTGGAAATGACCTTCGAGCGGAGGGTCGCGGAATTGGGAAAAACAGCGCTGAGTTGAGCGGCGATGGAAATTAATCTCAACTTTGTTTTGTTCGAAGGGCCGAAGAAAAGCCAAATGGCAGCGGAACCGGAGCGCATATCGTGATTATTCGCTAGAGCCAGAGTCTAGCTTCCGCGCTGAAAGACAGCGGTGCCGGCTTTCATCCATCGGAGTAAAAGCCTCCCGCCGAAATTCAAGAATCGCAAAAGCGAATCTTCAGTTCGCTGGCGCGTGCCAGCCGCGGCCGCGAAGAACTTTGCCTGCCGTTATGCCCGTGGGTTTGCCATGGTCGTATTCGACTTGCCCATTCACGATGGTGAAGTCAATGCCTTCAGACAACTGGTCTGGTTTCACGAAAGTGGCGTGATCATTGATCGTTGCCGGGTCGAAGATCGTGATGTCGGCGAAATAACCGGGCTTCAAGAGGCCGCGGCTTTCGAGGTGTTCGCGCTGGGCAGGAAGGGAAGTGATTTTGCGAATAGCAGCTTCCAGAGGCAGAAGATGCTCGTCGCGAACATAACGTCCAAGAAAACGGGGCATGGAGCCGAAAGTACGCGGATGCGCGTGGGCTTCGTACGTGGGACCGTCAAGCGACATTTCATTAGCATCCAGCCCGATGCTCGTCCACGGCTGGCTGAGGCCTGAGCGCAAATCTTCTTCGCTAGCCATGAAGTAAATCGCGCCTGTTTGCGTGAAATCGGCGAGTACAAAGTCCATTAGCGTATCTTCCGGCGTTTTCTTCCACGCTTTGGCCACATCTTCGACCGTTTTCCCTTCAAACTGCTTCAGTTCCGGTTTTTCCACGGATGAAATGAGAACCCCGCCTCCGCCGCCGCAGTCGTAGAACAGATTTTCCCAGTCCGGATGATCCGTGGCGAGCTCCTTCTTGACGCGCGCGCGGACTGCTGGATCTTTTAAGCGTTCCAGCAATTTCTGCGGGCCGCCGTCCGCGACCCAGGGTGGCAGAGCAGAGGCAAGCGCCGTAGCTCCGGCTGTGTAAGGGTACATATCCGCGGCAATATCGAGCCCTGAATCGCGGGCGTTTTGGATCGCGGCGGCAACATTCTTCATGCTGCCCCAGCGAGACCTGCCGCTTACTTTCAAGTGAAAGATCTCGACCGGAAGATTTGCCTCGCGACCGATTCGAATCGCTTCGGCAAGAGCCTGCATCTCCGAAGCGCCTTCGCTGCGCATGTGGGTGGCGTAAAGCCCGCCGTGTTTCGAGGCGACTTGAGCGAGTGCAATCAACTCCTCCGTCTTTGCGTAGATGTTCGGCGGATAAATCAGCGCACTCGAGACCCCAAGAGCGCCGTCTTTCATAGCCTGCTCGACAAGCCCTTTCATCTGTTCGAGTTCGGCGGGCGTAGGGGCGCGGTCGTCGTCGCCAATCACCGCTTCGCGGACCTGGGCAGAGCCGACGTACGTACCGATGTTGAGCGGAGTGCCCTGTTTTTCGAGGCGCTTGAAATAACCGTCGAGTGTGGTCCAGTCGACGCTGAGCTTGTAGTGATCCAGGAATGGCTTGATCGGCGCAATTGTTTTTTCATTTTGTGGCGCGATGGAGCCGCCTTCGCCGGTAATTTCCGTGGTGATTCCCTGGGAGAGTTTGCTTAGCGAGCGATTATCAAGCAGCAGTGAGACCTCCGACTGCCCCAGCATGTCAATAAATCCCGGTGCGACGACACGGCCTTGCGCATCGATTTCGCGCTTGGCATGCGCATCGCGCAAATCGCCGACGGCTGCGATATGGTCGCCACTGACTGCGACGTCGCCTGCAAACCATGGATTCCCCGTGCCATCGACGATGTGGCCATTGTGAATGAGGAGGTCGTAAGTTTCAGCGGTGCTCGCAACGCCACTGAGGTCTGCATCATACGCGGCACCAGCAATTTCGCCGAGGGCCTCGCCCGCAACGGTCTGTGCGGTATCCATGTCTGGCGGAAGCGCAACGTGATTGACGTATGCGGCGAACGCCAATTTCCTGCCATCTTTTGTGATCACGTAGCCAACCAGACCTTTGCCATTGAGCATCAACTTGCTGTTGAGCTTGTCTTCGGAGCCGAACGTGCCCGTCTTTGCAAACACGTGACTGGCGGCGGGTGAATTCACCTGAATTTTCGCCAGCGTTCCGTCTTTACCCAACACCGGGAGCGCCCCGAAAAAGACTTCATAATCCGGCCGCGTGGTCCAATACGCCAGGTAATGCACCATGAAGTCCGGGCTGAAAAGATCGGCCCAGTCGCCCCCAGCGCCATCGCCTTGACCGGCACCAGAGAGATCGAGGTTCGCGGACTGCAAAAACTCGTGCTCGACATGGAATCCTGCGTCGAGAGGATTCTTCGTGTCTTTGGCCACCAGCGCCCCGAGAAGATACGGTCCCATTCCTGCATGAAGATTTTGGCTGACTTTGAGCGTGACTTTGAGCTCCTCCGAGAGCGGGGGAGAAACATGCTCGGCGACTTGATTCTCGGTGGTGTAGAAGCGCGTGAAGGAAGCAAAATCCACAGGGGGTGGGCCTGGAGGAGACTTGATCTCCAGCCTCGCACCGGCCAGCGCTTCGCGAAAAACAGTTTCGGCAAATTTCGTGGGTGACGGCACCGCAATGGCCGCCGGCTGCGGCTTGAATCCAAGGGGAAGGCTTCCCGTAAGCGTTACTGTGACGGAACCATCGGCGTTGGGCGTGAGTTCTGGAGATTCGTAGGAAGGCTTGGCTCCGGCCGCGGAAGTAGTCAGATGATTCACGACTTTCACATACGAGGTTTGCGGCAAAGTGGCGAGGGTCAGAGGATCGCCTTCCTTTTTGCCGGGGGTTGCCAAGAGATCGATCACGTTGTCATTAATCATGATGGAGGACATGACTACATTCGTGCCGCCTTCGCGAGGCCCATCAGGGAAAAGGCTGGT
>Ga0209577_10000594_pt1 | contig 36129 bp, 32 predicted proteins | sample GraSoiAngelo_109_FD_185874 | JGI IMG/M metagenome (GOLD analysis project Ga0209577, IMG submission 185874) | Grasslands soil microbial communities from the Angelo Coastal Reserve, California, USA - 14_0903_12_20cm (SPAdes) (version 2) | ecosystem: Environmental > Terrestrial > Soil > Grasslands... | reverse complement strand
GGGCCAGTGCCGCAAACCTGAGGCTAAACTGTTGCTCTGCTGAGGCAGCCACTCGGCCGGCCCTGCGGGCGTCGTCCGGGCGGTCAACGTAACTGTAGCATTGATAGTCGCTTAGCCAGCCTCACCGCCCCCGCCTCCCGACCGGCCGTCGGCATGGAACATGACCTTGGCCCTGGCAGGGGCCGTGGTCAGCCCGCCGCCGCGCTCACGTACTCGGAGCTCTCATGTCATTGCCGCGCCTCGCCAACCGCCCGTTCTCCTTGTTCGGCGTGGAGCGTGCGGGCCGCGCGGTCGGAGAGTGGTGGCACGCGTTCGCGACCGGATACCGGGCGGATCGGCGGGTACGACGGGTCCTCAAGGTCGGCCTCGACTTCGCGTGCGGGGCGACGGCGCTGGTGGTCGGTATCGTCATGACCCAGGGCATCCAGGCGTTCGGTGTGGAGCGTCTGGCGGTCGCGGCGGCGGGCGTGGGCGCGTGGCTGGTGATCGCCGAGGCCGTGAGTGGCAGCTACCGGACGATCTGGCGGTACACGAGTCTGGCGGACGTCGAGGCGGTCGCCGTGTCGAGCATGACCGTGCTCATGGGGCTGCTGCTGGCGCGCACGACCGGTGTGCTGCGCCTGTCCGCGGCGACGATCCTGCTGATCGCGCTGCTCTCGCTGTTCCTGTCGGTCGGCACGCGTGCCGCGCGCCGCTGGCAGGCGATGGAACGGTGGGGCGGGGGCGGGCGGCGGGCGGTCCGGCGGGGGGGCTCGCGCCACCGCGTGCTGATCGTAGGAGCGGGTGAGCACGGCCTGTCCATCTGCCGCGACCTGCTGCGGCCCGGCGGCGACGGCGTGGAGGTGGCGGGCTTTCTCGACGACGACGCCGCGAAGATCGGCGCGTCGCTGCACGGGGTGCCGGTGCTGGGGCCGCTCAGCGACGTGCTGGCGGTAGCGGAGCAGCACGACATCAGCGAGGTGATAGTGGCGATGCCCGCGACCCCGGCGGAGGTGGTGCGCGGCTTCGTGCGCCGCATTGAGGACGCCGGCATCCGGGTGCGTACGGTCCGCGGCGTGGAGCGCTTCGTGACGGGCCGCGACCTGCACCGTCCGGGGAGCGCGACGATCTTCGATCTGCTGCACGGCAACGGCCACGTGAAACCGCACCGCGGCGCGGTCCGCCGCGTGCTGGTCACCGGCGGGGCGGGGTATGTCGGGTCACACTTGACGCGTCTGTTGCTCGACCGCGGCTACGATGTACGGATTCTCGATCGCTTCGACTACGGCCGACTCGGCATCGACGGCCTGCAGCATCCCCGGCTCGAGATCGTGCAGGGGGACATCTGCAACAGCCGTGCGGTGAGCCAGGCGGTGAAGGACGTGGACGGAGTCCTCGCGCTCGCCGCCATCGTGGGCGATCCCGCCTGCAATCTCGATCCGGAAGAGACCATCGATCTCAACTACGCGGCGACCAAGATTCTCATCGAGGCGTGCAACTTTTACGGCGTCCGCCGCCTGGTGTTCGCGTCGAGCTGCAGCGTGTACGGGGCGAACAGCGACGGCATGCTCACGGAGCGCTCGCGCCTCGACCCGGTGTCGTTGTACGCCCGGACGCGGGTGCTGAGCGAAAACATCCTGTTCGACCGCCGCGGCGACGTGGAGCCGGTCGTGCTGCGCCTGGCCACTGTGTTCGGCCTGTCGCCGCGCATGCGCTTCGATCTGGTGGTTAACACGCTGACGGTGCGGGCGGTGGTGGACAAGAAGATCGCGATCTTCGGCGGCGACCAGTGGCGCCCCAACGTGCACTGCCGCGACGCCGCCCGGGCGTTCACGCTGGCCCTCGAGGCGCCGGCCGGATCGGTCAGCGGCGAGGTGTTCAACGTCGGCGGCGACGCGCTCAATCACCGGATCGCGGAGCTCGGCGCGCTGGTGGCGGAGACGGTTGGGGGCGTGGAGGTCGTGATGGAGAACGAGATCGCCGACCCGCGCAACTATCGCGTCAGCTTCGGCAAGATCCGCCGCGTGCTCGGCTTCGTTCCGGAGTTCACCGTCGCTCAGGGGATCGCGGAGGTGGCGGCGGCGGTGCAGCGTGACCCGGCGCTGCGCCACCATCGCGAGCCGCTGTTCCACAATGTGCAGGCGCTGAAGCAGCGCTCCGAGTCGCACTCGAGACGCCGCGAGCTGGCCGCGACTTGAGCCCGTCCGTGGCGCAGGCGCGTTCCGCTTCCGCCGGCGCGCCCGCTTCCGCGGCCGTGGCCGCGTTGCCACGCACCACCGACATGCTGGTGGTGGGCGGCGGGATCATCGGCTTGACCCTGGCGCTCGAGTTCCGGCGGCGTCACCCCGACTGCGGCGTGACCCTCATCGAAAAAGAAGCCGCGTGCGGCTTGCACGCCAGCGGTCGCAACAGCGGCGTGCTGCACGCGGGCTTCTATTACACGCCCGACAGTCTCAAGGCGCGGTTCACACGCGACGGCAACCGAGCGCTCACCGAGTATTGCGAGCGCCGGGGGCTGCCGCTGCGACGCTGCGGCAAACTGGTGGTGGCCCGAAGCCGGGCCGACCTGGCCGGGCTCGACGACCTGCTGCGGCGGGGCCGGGCGAACGGCATCACCCTGGAAGCAGTGACCGCGGACGAGGCACGCCGGATCGAGCCGCGGGCGCGTACTCACGAGCGCGCGCTGTTCTCGCCCACGACCGCCAGCGTCTCTCCCGCAGCCGTGATCGCCGCGCTCGTCGCCGACGCGCGCAGCGCGGGTATCACCGTCGCCACGGGCACGGCGTACCGGGGACGGGCCGGGGGGGGGCGGGGGGAGGCCACGGTGCGAACGTCATCCGGGCCGATCGCGGCGGGATATGTGATCAACGCCGCGGGGCTGTACGCGGACCGGATCGCGCGCCAGTACGGCTTCGCCGATCGCTACCGCATTGTGCCGTTCAAGGGCGCCTACCTGTACGGCGACCGGGCCGCGCCCGGGTTCCGGGTCCATATCTATCCGGTCCCCGACGTCGCGACCCCCTTCCTCGGCGTCCACGTCACGGCGCTGGCGGACGGCGGGGTCAAGCTCGGGCCGACGGCGACGCCGGCATTCTGGCGGGAGCACTATGCGGGCCTCGGCAACTTCAGCCTGCGGGAGTGCCTGGAGGTCGCGCGCCTCGAAGCGGGGTTCTTCGCCCGCAACGACTTCGGGTTCCGTGACCTGGCGGTGCGCGAGCTGTCCCGCGGGCGCCGGCGCCTCGTGCAGCTGGCCGCCGAGCTGGCGACGGGCCTCGACGCCGCCCGGTTTCGGCGCTGGGGACCGGCCGGCATCCGGGCCCAGCTGGTGGATGTGAACGCCCGCACGCTGGAAATGGATTTCGCCTTCGAGGGCGACGACCGCTCGTTCCATGTGCTCAACGCCGTATCGCCGGCGTTCACCTGCGCGCTGCCGATGAGCGCGTACCTCGTGGACCGTGTCGAGCAGCACCTGGGCTAGGGGCGCGGCCCCGCTCCGGCCGGTGAGCCGGACCGATCGCGCGCTCGGCGGGTGGCTGTGGATGTCGCTCGGCGCGGTGGTGCAGGGCGGCGTGACCGTCGGCGTGCTCGCGGTCCTGGCCCGCCTCCTCTCGCCCGCGGACTTCGGGCTCGTCTCGGCCGGCCTGCTCGTGATCAACTTCTGCGCGATCTTCTCGCAGGGCCTGGTAGGACCCGCCGTCGTCCAGCATCCGGCGTTGCGGGACGAGCATGTGCGCAGCGCGCACGCCATTTCTGTCCTGGGAGGAATCGCGCTGCTGGCCGTGCTGTGGATCGCCGCGCCGGCGGTCGCGAGTGCGCTGCGCGCCGACGACCTCACACCGATAGTGCGGGCGCTGGCGTGGATCCTGCCCGTGCAGGGGCTCGGCGCCGTGGCGGAGGCGCTGCTGCGCCGCAGTCTGCGATTTCGCGTCGTGGCCAGCGTCCGCATGGCGTCGTACGCCGTGGGGTACGGCGTCGTCGGCATCGGGGCGGCGCTGTTGGGCGCCGGGCTGTGGTCCCTGGTGGCGGCCAACGCCGCCCAGGCGGGGCTCAACACCACGCTGCTCCTGGTTCGCCAGCCCTACCCCAAGCGGCTGCGCATCGAGCGCACAGCGGCGCGCGAGCTGCTCGGCACCTCGGGCGGCATCATCCTGGGCAACTTGGGCAGCTATGCGGCCCGGAATGGCGACAATCTGGTCGTGGTGCGGTGGCTGGGCGTCGCCGCCCTGGGGCTGTACGAGCGCGCCTACGCGCTGATGACGATGCCCGCGACGCTGGTGGGTCAGGTGCTCGACGACGTGCTGTTTCCCGCGCTGGCGCAGATCCAGAGCGACCGCGCGCGCGTCGCCACGGCGTACCGGCGCTGCGTCGCGGGAGTGGCGCTCGTGAGCCTGCCGCTGTCCGCCGTGATCGTGATCGCGGCCCCGGAGATCGTCTGGCTGATCCTCGGGCCGAAATGGGGCGCCGCGGCGGTGCCTTTCCGCATCCTCGCCGTGGGCACGCTGTTCCGCACCAGCTACAAGATCAGCGAGTCGATGAGCCGGGCCCTAGGCGCCGTGTACCACAGCGCGTGGCGCCAATGGACGTATGCCGCGGTCGTGGTCGCCGGGGCGATCGTGGGGCGGCAATGGGGTCTGGCCGGTGTGAGCTGGGCGGTACTGCTCGCGATCTTCGCCAACTACCTGATGACCGCGCAGCTCGGCCTGCGGCTGCTCTCCTTCACCTGGCGCGATTACCTCCTGGCGCACGCCGCCGGACTCAAGGCCGCGGCGGTGGTCGGAGGTCCCGCGCTCGTGGCCGCCTCCGTGGCGCGGGTATGGCTGACGGGCCATCCGGTCGCGATCCTCGCCACCACGCTCGTCGCCGCCGTCGCCGTGACGGCGCCGCTCGTCGCGCTGCGCCCCTCGTGGCTGCTCGAAGCGGACGGCGAGTGGCTCCTCCGGCGTCTGGTTCGGTTCGGCAGCGCGCGGCTCGGGATGGGACCGCCCGAGGCGGAGCCGCTGCCGTGAGCGCGCGCCGTGCGTCAGCGGTACGCCGGGGGGGAGGCGGGGGAGGCTCGTGGCGGACCCTGCTCATCGCGATCCTCGCGACGCTGTATCCGTTCCACCGCGTCCTCGGGAGCCTGAACGTCAACGTGAGTCTGGGCGACGGGGTGGTGGCCGTCATCGCGCTCGTCGTCCTGTTCCAGTTCGCGGGCGGTGCGGTCCCGGTTCCCCGCTACCTGCCGCCGGCGGCCGCGCTGCTGGCGGCAATCGTGGCGTCGCTCACGGTCAACGCGTTCGTCCCCTCGCAGTTCTTCTCCTTGCGGGACGCGCAGATCGAGGCCGTGAAGTTTCTCGGCGTCGCGACCTGGATGGTCGCCGTGTTCTGGCTGGTGCGCGACGACTTCCCGCGGCGCTTCGCGCAGTGGTCGGCGGTGGCCCTCGCCATCGCGACCGCATGGGCGACGTGGACGGTGGCCGAGAACGTGGTGCTGCACCTCGCGTCCCGGCCGAGTGGTCCGTTCGACAATCCCAATTTGTACGCCAACTACCTCGTGCTGAACGTGTTCCTGGCGCTGGCGCTGCTACACATGCTGCGGGAGCGGTGGGGCGGCGTGTCGCTCAGCGCGCGCGCCGCTGCGCGCGTGCAGCTGATCCTGCGCGTGGGAGTCGTGCCGGTGCTGATCCTGGGGCTGCTCTCGACGGGATCGCGGGGGGGATTGTTGGGTTTCGTCGTGGGCGTGACCACCGCTGTCCGCTGGAGGCTGCCCAACCTGACGCTGCGCCGGGCGTTGGCCTTCACCGCGAGCGCGCTCATCCTGGGCGGGGCGCTGGGCTGGTTTTTCTCCCACCATCCGTTTCTCGTCAACCGGATGGAGGCGGTCAGCGCTACCGATCCGAACGTGACTTCCCGCTTCGCGTTGTGGCGCGCCGCGCGGCACGCGTTCTACGCGCACCCCGTCTTCGGGATCGGGTACGGTCAGTTCCCCGGCTATGGCGCGCGCGAGGAGGGTTTGGGCCAGCTGGCGGCGGTGAGTCACCAGACGTATTTATCCGCCGCCGCAGAGCTCGGGATCCTGGGCCTGTTCGCGCTGCTGTGGCTGCTGTTGTCCGTGATGCGGGATGCGTGGCGGGCGAGCGCCCGCACCGGCTCGATGGTGCCGCGCGCGCTCGGAGGGTTCGTGATGGCGACCGCGGTGCAGGGTTTTTTCAACAGCGTGGATCAGTTTCGGTCGCTCTGGATCGTGTTCGGTTTGGCCGCCGCGGCGACCGGGTACTGCACGGCCATAGCGCGGACGTCCGCCGCGGAGCGTCGTTTCGTGGCGAGGCGCTCGGGGGCGGTGGGCGTGATGAGCGGCTCGCCCCCATAGCCGAGGCGCGCGGCTGTGCGGTGACCGAGATGCGCCAGGATGATCTCCAGGACCTGCCGCGTCACTTGAGCGACCGGACGGGTGGCATCCACGACGTGACTGCGCGGTAGTCGCCCGACCAGCCTCACGTACTCGGTGCGCTGCCGCTCGGTCTCGGCCGGCGGCACCTCCTGTTTGCGCGCCTGCATCGCCCAGGTGGGCGCGTGCATCACAATGGACAGATCGGGTGCCGGAACGAGGCGCTCGAGCAGGCGCGCCATGGCCATGGGGCCCCGGTGCCGCAGGCGAACAGGGTCGATCGCGAGATCGTGGAAGTAACGGTCGAACGCGGCCAGTCCCGTGCGCACCGTCAACGGCCATACGCTGCGCGCGTACCCCACCCAATAGTCGAGCAGGTAGTAGGCCAACTTTGCCCAGGCTACGAGCGACACGAACGGGGCGAGCAGCCAGGCTGACCGCCGGTGGGGGAGAGCGGTGCGCCCGCTCGACGCCGTCGGCAGCCCGAGGCCAAACGGGTCCGGGCGGAAATGGTAACGCCGCTGGCGCCGAAACAGCGGCGCGAGGGCGGGAGCGACCTGCTCGATGACGGTGGACTTGCCGCTCCCGTCCGGTCCGAGGAAGGCCACGACGAGGCCGGTGGGGTGGGTGATGCGGCGGGCGACGCGCGCGATCTCGAGCGCGCCGGCGCGCGGCACGCCCGGCCGCCGGGCGAGGAGCACGCGCCGCAGGTGCGGCTGCCCGGCGTGGACGGCGTCCCACCGGCCGCGCCGCGCCGCGTCCGCCAGGAGCGCGGCTTCCCGCGCCGGCCAATAGCGCGCGATGCGCTCGCGCGCGCCCCCGGGATCCTCGCGCCACTCCCTGCTGAGGCGGGCCGCGTCGGCGTCGGGGAGGCGCGGCTTCGTGACCCCCTTGAGGAGCGAGTAGATGAACGCGTCGGCCGGAGCGGCGACGTAGAAGCCGCCTCCGGTGCCCGGGAGCCCGGCCGTCCGCTGGCGGGCGTCGAGCAGCCGGTCGGCCGCGAGTAACAGTTTCCCCTGGCGCCGCAGCCCGGCTGCGAAGTCGAGCTGCACGCAGACGAGCCCTCCCGTCGCATCGAGCCAGGCGCACACGAAGCAACGGGCGTTGACCTGGTGATCGATCGCGTTCACGAGCCAGCCTCCCGTGTCGCGGCAGTAGCGCGCGATCGGCCGGGCCAGGGCGGCGAGCGCGGCGGGATCGACCAGCAGATCGACGTCCTCGTCGGTCCGACCGATGTCCTCACGCGCGCTGCCGACAACCGCGTAGCGGACGCCCTGGCGCTCGAGTGCGCGGAGCAGCTCGGCGGCGAACCGCGCCGGTGCGCTCATCGGGTGAGCAGCGCGGCCTCGGTGGCGTGGATGGCATGGCGCGGCAGGGCCGGCGCCGCCACACGGCGGATGGCGTGTACGACCCGCTCCAGGTCCGCGCGGCCGAGACTCGAGCCCGAGGGGAGACACAGGCCGCAGGTGAACAGGTCCTCGGCGACCTCGCCGCCAATGGTCTCGTACCGGGCGAGCGCCGGTTGCAGGTGCATCGGCTTCCAGACGGGACGCGCCTCGATGTCGGCCGCCTCGAGCGCCTGCAACACGGTGTCGCGGTCGGCGCCGAATTCGGCGGGATCGATGGTGATGCAGGTGAGCCAGCGGGTCGCGCGTCCCCACGGAGCCTCGGGCATGAAGGCGAGGCCGGGGAGATCGCCGAGCGCCTCGGCGTAGCAGGCGAAGTTGCGCCGCCGGGCTGCGACGCGGCCCTCGAGGACGCGCAGCTGGCCCCGCCCGATGGCCGCGAGCACGTTCGAGAGGCGGTAGTTGTAACCGATCTCTGAATGCTGGTAATGCGGCGCGGGGTCGCGGGCCTGGGTCGCGAGCTTGCGTGCGTGGGCCACGAGCGCTTCATCGTCCGAGACCAGCATGCCACCGCCCGCGGACGTGATGATCTTGTTGCCGTTGAACGAGAAGATGCCGGCGTGCCCGAATGTGCCGGGGGCGCGGCCGTGGTAGGTGGCCCCGAGCGCCTCGGCTGCATCCTCCACGACCGGCACGCCGTGGCGCGCGCAGGCCGCGAGGATGGGGGCGAGGTCGGCGCTCTGGCCGTACAGGTGCACCAGCACCACGGCTCGGGGCAGGCGGCCCGACCGGGCGCGCGCCTCGAGCGCATCCGCGAGCAGCACCGGATCCATGTTCCAGGATTGGCGGTCGCTGTCCAGGAAGACCGGCGTCGCGCCCAGATAGAGGATCGGGCTGACGCTGGCGACGAACGTGAGCGTCGAGACGAACACTTCGTCCCCGGGGCGCACCCCCGCGAGCCGCAGCGCGATGTGCAGCGCGGCCGTGCCGGAGCTGAGGGCCGCGGCGTGCGGCGCGCCGACGGCAGCGGCGAACTCGCGCTCGAACGCGTCGACGTGCGGGCCCACGGGCGCGATCCAGTTGGTGTCGAACGCCTCGGCGACGAGGCGCCGTTCGGTGCCGCTCATGTGGGGCGGGGACAAGAAGATGCGCTGCGCAGTCATGGCCGTCCTCTCAAGCAGGGGGTGGCGCGGGTATGGGTGCGGTTCTCTCGATCGGCGCTACCCGCCGCGCCACCCGTGCGCGCTGGCCGGCCGTGAGCATGAACGAGTCATCGAAACGGGTCATGTACAGATCGGTGCGATAGTCGCCAATACGCGGGCGCGCGATCGCGAGTCCGGCGACCGCGGCGAGCAGCAGCCGCGGCGCGTCCACGCCCGCCGCGATGCCGAGCGGGATGCCGCCGCCCAGGCGCGCGTTGATCTCGGTGAAATGCGGCACGCCCTCGTGCAGGAAGCACTGGACGGTGATCGGACCGCAGGCGGGGAGAGCGGCCGCGATGCGCACGCACGCATCGACGATGCGCGGATCGCGCATCGTCACGCCCTTCGCGACCTCGCCGACGCGGACTTCGATACGCTGCCGGGACACCACGCCCAGGACGGCACCCGCCAGATCGCACACCACGTCCGTGGTGATCTCCGGCCCCGACAGCAGGCGCTGTACGATCGGGTCGGGCACGTATTGCAGGAAGAAGGTCAGCTCGCGCGCGTCGTTGACGCGGTAGGCGTGCTTGCCGCCGTTGCCGTCGCGCGGCTTGATGAACAGGGGGTAGCGCGCCTCGTCGGGCCGGAGCTGCTCGGGCAGCCAGGATGCCGGAGTCGCGAGCCCGAGGCGCCGGAAGAACTGCGTCGTGCGCCACTTGTCACGGGTCAGCGCAATGACGGCCGGCGACGAGACGGCGACCTGCATCCCCGCCGCGGCAAGCTCGTCCCGATGGCGCACTAGAACGTCCAGGTCCGCGTCGATCAGCGGCACAATCAGGTCGACGGCTTCGCGGCGGCACACTTCGAGCAGCGCCGGCAGGTAGTCGGGCGAGTCGAGCCTAGGCACGAGATACGGCCGGTCCACGACCTGCAGGGCGGGCGCCAGGGGATCCATGTCCATCCCGATCACGTGCCCCTCGAGCCGGAGTCCTTCGTACGCCCGGCGAAAGCAGCGTACCAGCTCGACCCGGCGGCCGACGGTGGGAAACAGCACGTTCACGCGCGGCTCAGCCATCGGCGTCACCCTGCGCCGCTTGCGCAACCTCGGCCATGGTGAGCGAGCGCATGCCCTCTCCTGCCCGCAGCGGCGCGAACGCCTCGAGCACACCACGCAGGAAGGCCAGATTCTCGCCCGTGTGGGTCGCGAAGTTGTGGGGATGCCACCAGAGATGGACGATCTCCCTGGCTCGCGCCGCCCGCTCGAGGCTCGCCACGATGCGGCGGCGCCGCAGCGGCTCCAAGGCACGGCGGCTGGGCGCGTACGGCCGCACGAAAAAGCTGGCCGGCACGTCGCACAGGCCGCCGGGCCGGGCGACGACCGTCCAGGGCGTCGTGAGCGGCCCGGCGACATCGACGTACGCGTCGAGCAAGCGCGCGCCGCGCGCCGCCCACCGGCCGCCCCGGCGCGCCGCCGCACGGTACATCCAGGCGCCGGGGTTGCCGCGGTAGCATCGCAAACCTGCCGCCACCAACAGGTCGTCGTACGCGGGATTGCGCTGGTTCCGCGGGAATACGATGGACCGGAGCCGGACGCCGGAAGCGTTCGCGATCGCCACCGCGCTCGCGAGGTCGGCCGCGAACGCGGCCCGGTCCTGCCCGGGCTCCAGACAGTAGAAGTGCGAGAAGGTGTGGCTCGCGATCTCCTGGCGCGGCCTGCGACGGATCGCGTCGATCACGCTGGGCGCGAAGTGCAGCGGGTCGGCCGTCTCGTCCTCGCCCAGCGGCTCGCCGTAGGGATCCAGCGCCGGGTTCGCGTAGGCCGGTCGCGCCGGGGGAGGCGGAGCGAAGTGCTCGAGCTCGCGCTTGCTGCGCGCGAACAGGAACCCGACCGTCGCCCACGTGGCCGCGACGTCGAACTCCTCGAACAGGTCCAGCATGCCGGCCACCACCGGTCCGGGGTCGGCCCGGGGCGCGTGGCCGTTGCGGCGGGCGGGCGCACCGTCGCGCATGCCCCAGTGCTGCTCGAAGTCCAGCGAGATGACGAGGGCGCCGTAGTCCGGCATCACGTGGACGGGCCTCCCTCCGGCCCCGCGCTGCCGCGAAACTCGGGCATGATGTCCCGGCCGACGGGACTGATCCCGTCGCGCTGCAGCACCCTGAGCAGTGTCAGCGCCAGGATCCTGATGTCCAGCCAGAGGGTGCGGTGATCGACGTACCAGCAGTCGAGCGCCAGACGCTCCTCCCAGCCGAGCGCGTTGCGACCGTGCACCTGCGCCCATCCGGTGATACCGGGTTTCACGTCGTGGCGGCGTGCCTGCTCGGGGCTGTAGCGGTCGAGGTAGCGCATCAGCAGCGGCCGCGGTCCCACCAGGCTCATGTCGCCGGCGAGGACGTTGATCAGCTCGGGCAGCTCGTCGAGGCTGGTGCTTCGCAGCCACCGGCCGAGTGGCGTGAGACGCTGAGTCGACGGCAGCAGGTCGCCCTGCGCACCGCGGGCGTCGGTCATGGTGCGCAGCTTGTACAGCGTGAACGGCCTGCCGTGGAGGCCGGGGCGCGTTTGGCGGAACAGCACCGGGGCGCCGAGGCGGAGGCGGACCAGCAGCGCCGAGGCGCCGAGCAGCGGCGCCAGAAGAACGAGGCCCGCGAGGGCACCGATCAGGTCGAGGGACCGTTGCGCCGCGGCCGCGATCATCGAGCGGCCTGCGACACAAGGGTGTGCGCGCGGGAGGCACGGGCCCGGGCGTAGAGCAGGCGCCGGTACTCGGCGGCCAGGGCTTCCCAGATGGGCTCCTGCGGGAAGTCCCGCAGGACGCGGGCCCGGCCCGCGGTCCCGTGACGCCGCCCGAGCTCGGGGTCCCGGAGGTAGCGCGCCATGGCGACGGCGAGCGTGGCGGCATCACGCGGCGGCACCAGCGTGCCGGTCTCGCCGTCCACCACGGCATCGACGCAGCCCACGACCTGCGTCGCGACGACCGGGAGGCCCATCGCGGCGGCCTCCATGGGCACGTTCGGAAAGCCTTCCCGGTAGGACGGGAACACACACACCGACATGAGACGGTAGTACGGCACGACGTCGTCGACGCGCCCGGTCTGATGCACCCGCGGGTCGCGGTCCAGCGCGTCGCGCCACGCCGCCGGCACGCGGCGGTCCTGCTCCCAGGCTCCGACGAGCAGCAGGTGCGCGCGTGGGAAGTCGTCGCGAATCCGCTGCCACGCCCGTGCCAGCTGCTCGATGCCCTTGTCACGTCCCAGGCGGCCGACGAACCCGACGATCGTCGCGCCGGGCTCCCGCGCCGCGCCGGCGAGCGCCGGCGCCAGGTCGGGCGGCGGCCCGGGGTGCTCGGCAGTCTCCCAGGGCCGGAACCGCGTCGTATCTACCCCGTTCGACATCCCGTTCGCCATCACGACCCCCTCGTCCGGTCCGAGAATGCCCTCGGCCCGCAGGAAGGCGAGCTGCGACGGTGAGACGCAGATAGTGCGATGACACAGCGCGGCCGTGAGCCTCTCGATCGCGCGCAGGACCGTCCGCTTGAGTCCGCTGGTCCCCTCGGTGAGCGAGCCACGGTCGAGGAACACCCGCACCGGAACACGAGCGGCCCACGCTGCCAGGCCGGCGAGCAGCGCGGCTTTGGGCGTACTGACGTGCACGATGTCGGGCGCGATCCGGCGCAGCACCCGGAACAGCCGCAGCAGGGTGACGGCGTCCTCGAGCGGCGCCACGCGGCGCGAGATCGGGACGGGATAGGTGCGGACCCCGTCGCGGGCGGCGAGCTTCGGGAGCCAGGGACCGGGCGAGGCGATGGCGTGGATCTCGAAGCCACGCGCGCGCAGATACTCGTTCTGGCCCCGCAGGAACTCCCACTGGGTCTGCGGCACCGCCGTCACGTACGCCAGGCGGATGGCCGAGTCGCCGCGGCGGCGCCCGATATTGGGCCGGACGTCAGTCAAGGCGGCCCTCCAGCTCGTCGACTTCGGCGAGCAGGGACTCGAGGGTCGCCCGCGCGGCCCGCGCGCGCGCCAGGGGGCCGGACGACGGGCAAGCGGCGGGCGACACCTCCACCGAGTACGCGGGCGCGCTCCCGGTGGAGCCCCCGAGGTAGAAATGGAACTTGTCGAGGATCAGCCGCACGGATGGATGGTCTCGTGCGAGATCACCACGGCCGCCGGCGTGGTGAGCTCGGGCGTCAGGACGTGCGAATTGTCCGGGTACTGGAACCAGGACGCCTGGAACGCCCCTTCGCGCGAGAACCAGGGATCGCACACCAGAGTAGCGCGCGCGGTCTCGACCTTGAGTCCGGCGTGCCCGTGATGGGTGACCTTCATGGCCGCCTCAGTGGCACGATCCCGAGCCGGAGTCGGCGAACGTCTGACCGGCGATCGGGACGTATTGCCAGGAGTAGGTCCCGGGACCGAGCGTCAGCTTGAGGACGCCGAACGCGCTGGCGCGCACCTCGCTGTTCAGCGCCGTCGCCGGGCCGGGGGTCCAGGAGCTCTCACCGCCCGTGCCCACGACAAACTCGCGGATCCCGAGCGCCGGGTCGGCCACGCTGTCGGGCGTCTGAGGCGCGAACCGCTCGTACAGGTGTTGATGCCCATTGAGGATGAGGTCGGCCCCGGCCGCGTACAGGCGCGTCCACAGCTGGCGGTTGGCGGTGGGCGCCCCGACTCCGCTCGAGTTGGGCGAGAAGAACAGCGGCTGGTGCCAGATGGCGAGCTGACACTGCTTGGTGCTCGCCGCGAGATCGCTCGTGAGCCACGACACCTGCGTCGCGAACGCGGAGCCCGACAGATTGTCGTTCAGCACGACGATGTGCCAGTCGCCCAGGTCGTAGCTGTAATAGCCGAGCCCGCGCGGCCCCACCCGCAGCCCGAAGTAGTCGTACGTCGCGGCCGCGCCCTTGATCGCGTACTCGTGGTTGCCGAGCGAGGCGCGCGTGCGGTCGCGGTGCCGACCCCAGGTCGGGTTGTAGCAGTTCGTGTAATCGGCGGCGGCGCCCATCGGGTAGGCGTTGTCGCCCAGGGTAAACACCGAGCCCGGGATGGCGTCGAGCAGCTTCGCCGTGGCCTCGGCGTTGGTGTTGGCGCACGTGGCGATATCACACCTCGGGAGTCCCGGGCGCTTCCACGTACACGGCCAGGGAATCGGCCGTGCCGGCGCCGCCCGCGTCCGTGAGCGTCACGCGCACGCTGTCGAGCCCGGTGGACGCGTAGCTGTGGCTCACCGCGATCGCGGCCGTCTTGCTGGTGGTGCTCCCCGTGCTGGTGGTCCCGTCACCCCAGGCGACCGCATAGGACCACGGTGCGTCGCTGCCGGGATCGCTGAACAGCAGGGCGAGCTGCACAGTCTCGGATGGATGCGTGCGCACGTCGGGCCCCGCGTCCAGGGCGGGCGGGAAATTCTGCGCTGTGGCCGTGGTGGTCGCGGGCGCGCTGGGGTTGCCCTTCGAGTCCGTCACCACCAGCGATACCGTGTACACGCCGTAGCTCGCGTATTGATGGGTGACGGTCACGCCGGTCCCCGTCGTACCGTCGCCGAAGTTCCAGGCGTAGGTCAGCGGCGTGTCGCCTTGCGGATCGAACGACGCGCTGCCGTCGAACGTGATGGCGTTCTCGCTCGCGTACGGCCCGCCGGGTCGCGCCATCGGGGGCGGCGCACCGTGACACACGGTGGACCCCGAATCGACCAGCGTCTGACCCGCGATCGAAATCAGCTTCCAGGCGTATCGGGCCGAATCGAGCCTGACCCGCAACACACCGTAGCTCGTGCCGCGCACCTCGCTGTTGGCCGTCGCCGTACCTGGGGTGACGCGGTCGATGCCGCCCGTTCCCACGATGATCTCGCGGATGCCGTACGTCGTGTCGGCGGTGCCGTCGGGCGCCTGGGGCGCGAAGCGCTCGTAGTTGCGCGTGTGACCGTTGAGCACCAGGTCGGCGCCGGCCGCGTACAAGGCGTTCCACAGAGGCAGCACCGACGCGCGCGGAGTCCCGCTCCCTGAGTAGAATCGCGGGTGATGCCAGTAGGCCACCGTGCACTGGGTCGGGTTGGCGGCGAGATCGGTGCGGAGCCACTGCTCCTGGACGCCGCCCGCGCTCATGTCGATGTTGCTGTTGAGCACGACCACGTGCCACGAGCCGAGGTTGTAGCTGTAGTAGCCCTTGGTGGGATCGCCCGCAGCCGCGCCGAAATAGCCGAAGTAGCCGGCCGCGCCCGTGGTGACATAGTCTTTGTCGCCGGCGGCGGGATAGGTGCGTGCCTTGTGCCGGCCCCAGGACGGGCCGTAGCAGTTGGTGAAGTCGCTGCTCGAGCCGTCCACGTAGACGTTGTCCCCCGCGGTGAACACGGTGCCGGCGATCGTGTCGAGGATGCCCGCGGTCGCTTCATCGGTCGCCTTGTCGCAGCGCGCGATGTCGCCCGCTCCCACCAGCGTCGGCGACGCCGGCGGCGGGGGAGGCGGGGGAGGTGGCGGCGCGGGCGCTCCGTGACAGGGAGCGGAGCCCGAATCGGCCAGCGTCATCCCCGCGATCGAGATCAGCGTCCAGGAGTATCCCGTGGCGCCCAGCGTGAGCCGCAGCACGCCGTAGGTCGCGCCGCGCACCTCGCTGTTGGCCGCCACGGTGCCGAACGAGTTGCGATCGATGCCGCCCGTTCCCACGATGATCTCGCGGATGCCGTACGTCGTGTCGGCGGTGCCGTCGGGCGCCTGGGGCGCGAAGCGCTCGTAGTTGCGCGTGTGACCGTTGAGCACCAGGTCGGCGCCGGCCGCGTACAAGGCGTTCCACAGAGGCAGCACCGACGCGCGCGGAGTCCCGCTCCCTGAGTAGAATCGCGGGTGATGCCAGTAGGCCACCGTGCACTGGGTCGGGTTGGCGGCGAGATCGGTGCGGAGCCACTGCTCCTGGACGCCGCCCGCGCTCATGTCGATGTTGCTGTTGAGCACGACCACGTGCCACGAGCCGAGGTTGTAGCTGTAGTAGCCCTTGGTGGGATCGCCCGCAGCCGCGCCGAAATAGCCGAAGTAGCCGGCCGCGCCCGTGGTGACATAGTCTTTGTCGCCGGCGGCGGGATAGGTGCGTGCCTTGTGCCGGCCCCAGGACGGGCCGTAGCAGTTGGTGAAGTCGCTGCTCGAGCCGTCCACGTAGACGTTGTCCCCCGCGGTGAACACGGTGCCGGCGATCGTGTCGAGGATGCCCGCGGTCGCTTCATCGGTCGCCTTGTCGCAGCGCGCGATGTCGCCCGCTCCTACCAGCACGGCCTGTGTAGTGCCGATGTCGGCACTGAAGCGCGGTGCCGATTGAGTGGGAGAGGTGGGGCGGAAGTCCTGGCGGCAGGTGGCGATGAGCATACCCAGCGCGATCGCCATCGACGCGAGGAGGACGGTGCGCTGGATAGACATTGTGACCTCCGGGACGGCGACGTGTTGCAATCACCGTCGGGGAATTGCACGAGTCGTGCAACCGCAACGAGCGGTCTAACCCGCTATCGCGAAATGCGTTGCGGCCCAGGAGCCCGGCGGAGCGGCGCCCGTCCCGCTGCAGTTCGCCTACAAGTCCGCGGGAGAACGCTTACGACCGATAGATTGCAGCGCGGCAGGCTCACTCAAGCGAAAGGGGAGCTCGTGAGAGGGCGGTGGCGGAGCGCGGTGTGGCTGGGAGCAGTGGGGGCGGGAGTATTGTGCCTCGGGGCAGGGATCTCCGCCCGCGACGACACGGGAGCGGTGCTCGTGGGCGCGGGCGACATCGTAGCTTGCGAGCGGGGAGTGGGCGGGAGGGGCGCCGAGGCGACGGCAAAGCTGCTCGACCGTATCCCGGGCGCCGTGTTCACGGCGGGAGACAACGCCTACCAGAGCGGCAGCCTGGCCGAGTTCACGCGCTGCTATGACCCGACGTGGGGGCGTCACAAGCGTCGCACCCATCCAGTCCCGGGCAATCACGAATACGAGACGCCCGGCGCCGCCGGCTACTTCGGCTACTTCGGCGCGGCCGCGGGCGACTCCGGCAAGGGATACTACAGCTACACACTCGGCGCGTGGCACATCGTCGCGCTGAACAGCAACATCGATATGCGCCCCGGCTCGGCACAGCTGCGCTGGCTGCGCGCGGACCTGACGGCGCATCCGACCCGTTGCGCGCTGGCGTACTGGCACCACCCGCGATTCTCGTCCGGCACGACGCACGGCAGCGCGAAGGAGACCGCGCCCTTGTGGCGGGCGCTGTACGAGGCGGGCGTGGACGTCGTCATCGCCGGTCACGAGCACAACTACGAGCGGTTCGCGCCCCAGGACCCGCTGGGCGTCGCGGACTCGGCGCGCGGCATCCGGGAATTCGTGGTGGGGACGGGAGGCGACAGTCACTTTCCGCTCGGCCCCCGGATCGCGAACAGCGAGGTGGCGAACAGCGCCACGTTCGGCGTGCTGCAGCTGACGCTCGAGCAGGCGGGCTATCGCTGGGAGTTCATTCCGGTCCAGGGCAAGACCTTCACCGACTCGGGGAGTGGCTCGTGCCATTGAGCGCCCGGCGGCGACCTCCGTCCCCGGGCGGCGCACGCTGTTGTCGCAGTTGTGTTACAGCCCTGGTGGCGCGTAAGCGCGTGACCAGGGGCCGAGTCCGTATGTGTCGGGGCCGAGTGATGTTGCCGCGCTGACGTTGGTCCGGGCGGCGGTATCTGCCTTGCAGTGGCGGCTGGAAGATGAGCATGCCCAGAGGAATTCCGCCTCGGTCCCCAGAGCCCGGCCATGCGATCGTGCCCCCCGCTACCCGGCGGATGATGGCCGAGGTCGCGCCGGCGGCGCAGGAGGTCGACTGGCGACGCTACGTTTCGTCCGTCAAGCGGTTCAAGTGGCTGGTGCTGGGCGTCACGCTGGGCGGCACGGCAGCAGGGGTGATGGCCACCCGGTTGCTGCAGCCGATCCTGCCGGCGTACCAGACCGAGGGCGTGCTGTGGATCGACCAGACGGCCTCGCGCCCCAAGGACGCCATTCCCCAAGGCCCGCAGGGTCCGATCGGGTCGGGGCAGCTGTTCGGCTCGGGTGGCTGGATGGACCTGCTCAAGTCGGGGGTGGTGCTGGAGCAGGTGGCGCGCGATCTGCGCCTGTATCTCTCGCCGCGGGAAGCGACCGATTCCACTGCGTTCGCTTCCTTCGGTCTCAAGGACGACATCCAGGCCGGGAACTACACTCTCACCGTCGATAAAGCGGGCCACGCGATCGAGTTGTCGGCCGAGGGCGCCGGGGTGGTGCAACGGGGCGTCGTGGGTGACTCGGTCGGCGCGGCATTAGGGTTCGCGTGGGTCCCGTCGGCGGACGAGCTCAAGCCCGAGCGGTCCTTGGCGTTCACGATCACGACCCCGGCGCAGATGGCGGTCCAGCTCGCGAAGGACCTGAACGTGAGCGCCGATCTGGACGGGTCCTTCGTCACGGTCGGCCTGCGCGGCGCTGATCCGGTGTTGATCACGGACATCGTGAACGGGGTGGCCGATCGCTGCGTGGTCGTCGCCGCGGACCTGAAGCGGGAGAAGCTCGAGGAGCTGACCAAGATCCTGAGCGATCAGATGGACCACGCGCGCGGCGGTCTGCGAGCGGCCGAGGCCCAGCTCAAGACCTTTCGGGTGGGCGCGGTGCTGCAGCTGTCTCAGGGTGTCGCGCCGGTCACGACCAACCTGCAGCACGCTCCCGATCCGGTGTTCGCGAGCTATTTCGACATGCGGGGGCAGCGCGATGAGCTGCGCCACGATCGGGAGGCGATCACGCGGGTCCTGAACGAGCCGTCCGATTCGCACCTGTCGCTCGACGCGCTGGAGTTGATTCCCGCGGTGCAGCATTCCACGGAGGTGACGCGGGTGCTGGCGGACGTGACCGGCAAGCAGGCGGAGCTACGCGCGCTCCTGTACCACTACACGGACAAGCATCTGCCAGTGCAGCATCTGCGGGAGCAGATCCAGGCGTTGGAGCAGCGTACGCTGCCCGGCGTGCTGCGCGCGCTGGTGGCCAGCCTGGCGGCGCGGGAGGGCGATATCACGCAGCGGGTGGATTCCGCCACGCGCACGCTGCGCGAGATCCCGCCGCTCGCCATCGAGGAAGCGCGGCTCGAGCGCGAAGTCGGCGCCGCCGAGCTCCTGTTTACGAACATTCAGGGACGCTACGAGGAGGCGCGGCTCGCCGCGGTCAGCAGCTTGCCCGACCTGCGGCTGCTGGGCCGCGCCACCGTGCCCCAGCTCCCGGTGATCCACTATGCCCCGTTCTTGATCCTCGTGTCGTTCCTCGGGAGCTTCGGGGTCTCGATGCTGGGCGCGGTGGTGCTCGACCGCGTGGACCGCCGGCTGCGGTATCCGGAGCAGGTGACCGAAGCGATGGGCCTGGCCATCCTCGGGGTGGTGCCGCATGTGCCCCGCGAGAACGGCGGGCGAGGCAAGGACGAGGACGGCGCCGGCCCGGTGATCGAGGCGCTTCGCGCCATCCGCCTGAGTGTGCTCCACGCCCACGGGGCCGGACCGGTGTTGGTGACGGTGTCCTCGCCCGGACGGGCTGACGGCAAGTCCTTCGTGTCCGCCAACCTTGCGCTGGCGTTCGCCGACGCGGGTTACCGGACGCTGCTGATCGACGGCGACGTGCGCCGGGGCGGGCTGCATCGCGCGCTGCGCGCCAACCGCAAGCCGGGGCTGACCGACGCCCTGGCGGGCCGGGTCGCCACGGAGCAGGTCGTGCAGCAGACGACGGCCAATGCAGCACTGTGCTTCATCGGGTGCGGCACGCGCACCCATGCGGGCGCCGAGCTGATCAGCGCGGCCGCCATGCCCCGGCTGCTGCAGGACCTGCGCGCCAGCTTTGGCGTGATCGTGGTGGACAGCCCGCCGCTCGCGGCCGGAGCCGATGCCTACGTGCTGGGGACGCTGACCGGCGCCCTCCTCATGGTGCTGCGCACCGGTGTGAGTGATCGCGAGCTGGCCGAGGCCAAGCTCGACGTGCTGGACCGCCTGCCGGTCCGAGTGCTCGGCGCCGTGCTGAACGATGTGCGACCGGACGGCGCCTACCGCCACTACTCGTACTACATGGCTGGCTACGAGCTGCAGGACGAGGTCGATCCGGCGCGGCGCACGGTGTTGCACCGCCCGGCGTAGCTGGGCGGCCCGGAAGGCGTTTTCGCAGTTCCCCGCTCACAAGCTTGTAACGGTTGTACCGCGAACCGGCGCCTCTCGCTGCCGGAACGAGTACGCCGCCGTCACGGGTGCTGCCCGTCGCAACTCACGTCGCCGCAACCGTCTGTATGTGTGCCTCGAGGCCGGGGCATGCGCGGCCTCAAACTTGTAATGAGCCGCTGACATGTGGAGACGTGATGCCGCTTCGTGGCGGCTCGGCGTTGTGCTGTTCGGCCTCCTGGCGGGTGCGGCCACCGGGAGTGCCGCGCAGCAGAGCGACGACCGGGTGGTGGAGCGGCTGCGAGCCCCGCGCCCCGAACTGGAGGCGCGCCTCGCTCGGCTCAGCTCCATCGCGACACCGGAGCAGGCGGTGGAGGCGGCGGCGATCCGCCTCCGGCTCGCCCAGGGCGATTTCGCGGTGGGCGACCGTATCGTGTTGGTGGTCGAGGGGCAGCCGGAGGTCGCCAGCCAACTGCTGCCGCCCGGCACGACGATCAAGTCCGTCGAGCAGCAGCTGACCGACACCTTCACCGTCGGGTCCGACAACGACCTGGTGCTGCCGGTGCTCGGCCGCGTGACGCTGCGCGGGGTGCTTCGCTCCGAGCTGGAGACCTACCTCGCGACTCAGATCGGCCAGTTCATCCGGGACCCGGTGGTGCACGCGCAGCCCCTGGTGCGGGTGTCGATCGTGGGCGAGGTGGCCAAGCCGGGCTTCTACGCCGTGCCCACGAACGCGGTGCTCGCGGCCACGCTGATGGCGGCCGGTGGACCCACGCAGGAAGCCAATCTCCCCAAGATGCGGCTCGAGCGCGACGGCCATGCCTTGTGGAAGGGCGACCAGCTGCGCCAGGCGATCGCGACCGGCCGCACGCTCGACGAGATCGGCGTCCACCCCGGCGACGCGTTCATCATTCCCAAGCGCAAGACGGGCGACGCCTACGACGCCTTCAAGCTGGTGGCCGTGCTGCTGAGCATCCCGGTGACCGTGTACACCCTCACCAAAGTCATCCATTGAGCGCACCATGGCGATTCTGCTGACCGGCGCCGCCGGGTTCGTCGGATTCCACACCGCCCGGCGGCTGCTGGCCGACGGGCACACGGTGGTGGGCCTCGACTCGCTGAACCACTACTACGATGTGCGACTCAAGGAAGCCCGGCTGGAGCGGTTGCGCGAGCACCCGGGGTTCTCGTTCGTGCGCATGCAGCTGCAGGACAGGCCCGGTATCGCCGCCCTCTTCGGGGAAGGGAAGTTCGAGCGCGTGGTGCACCTGGCCGCACAGGCGGGCGTCGCCTACTCGCTCGACCACCCGGACGCCTACGTCGAGGCCAACGTCGTCGGATTCCTGAACATCCTGGAGGGGTGCCGGCGCGCGGGCACGCCACACCTGGTGTACGCCAGCTCGAGCTCGGTGTACGGCGGCAACACGCGTATGCCGTTCGCCGAAACCAACGCCGCCGACCATCCGCTCACGCTGTACGGGGCTACCAAGCGGGCCAACGAGCTGATGGCGCACGCATACTCGCATCTGTTCGGCCTGCCGACCAGCGGGCTACGGTTCTTCACGGTGTACGGGCCATGGGGCCGGCCCGACATGGTGTTCTTCCTCTTCACACGGGCGATCCTCGCGGGGCGGCCGCTCGACGTGTACAACTTCGGCGCGATGCAGCGCGACTTCACCTACGTGGACGACGTGGTGGAAGCGATCGTGCGCGTGCTGGAGGTGGTGCCGGCGCCCGATCCGGCGGGGTACGCGGGAGCCGGAGCGGCGCTGGGTCCGGCCGAGAGCGCCGCCCCGTATCGCGTGTACAACGTGGGCAATCAGGAGCCGGCGCGCCTGATGGACGTGATCGCGCTGTTGGAGGAGTATCTCGGCAAGCGGGCGCGCCTGAATTTCCTGCCGATGCGGGCCGGGGACGTGCCGGCAACGTTCGCGAACGCGGAGCGGCTGCGGACCGCCACGGGGTTCGCGCCGGCGACACCGCTCAAGGACGGCATCCGCCGCTTCGTGGATTGGTACCTCGAGTTCTACGGCCGGGGCGAAGCAGCGGCCGAGCCCGCGCTGGCCGCTGGGGCGTGACCCCGAGGGACCGCTTGTAGGGCGTCGCCGTCGCGGTCATATTGTCGTCGCTTGCGATTCGCGTATCTGCTGTACCAGCTCACGCTGCGGGACCTGAAGGCGCGTTACAAACAGACCTTCCTCGGCGTGCTGTGGGTGTTCGGGCGCCCGCTCATCGAGCTGGGCGCCTACGCCCTGGTGTTCGGCGCCTTCCTGCGCGCGCCCACGCGCGGCGTCCCCTACCCCCTATTCGCGTTCACCGGCGTGGTGTTGTGGAGCTACGTGGCGGGCGGGCTGTCGCGCGGCACGCGCTCCATCAGCTCGCACGCCGGCCTGGTGGCCCACACCCCGTTCCCCAAGCTCGCCCTGCCGCTCGCGACCCAGGGTGGCGCGGTGTTCGACACGCTGCTCGCCGCGGCGCTCCTGGCGGGCTACATCGCGTACCACGAGCGCGCCCTGTCCCTGGCGGCGCTGTGGCTCGTTCCCGTCGGCCTGCTGCTGGTGGCCATCGTCACGGGCCTCACCCTGATCACCTGTACGCTGAACACGTTCTACTACGATTTCGGCTACCTGGTGGACGTGCTGGTGCGGGTGTGGCTGCTGCTCACGCCGGTCGCCTACGCCTCAGTCGTGGTGCCTGAGCGCTACCGGTCCCTGTACGCGCTCAACCCTCTGGTGGCCCTGTTCGACGCCGCGCGCGCCGCGCTGCTCGAGGGGCGCTCCCCCGATCCCGCGACGCTCGCGTACCCGCTCGCCGTGGGTGTCGGACTGCTCGCGGTGGGCGGCCTGCTGTTCCGCTACGCCGAGCCGTTCTTCGCCGAATCGGTGTGAGACGATGACCGGCGCGGTGACCACGGCGGGAGTGTGGAAACGCTACCGGCTGCGCGTCCGTACGCTCGCGGACCTGGCGGGCGACCTGCTGCCGTCGCGCCGGCGCGCCCTGCGCCCGCTGCGGCAGGCGTTTTGGGCGCTGTCCGACGTCTCGGTGCGGGTCCCGCCCGGCACCACGCTCGGCCTGATCGGCGCCAACGGGTCGGGCAAGTCCACCATGCTCAAGCTCCTTGCCGGCATCATGCAGCCGACCCGGGGGCGGGTGGACGTCCAGGGCCGGCTCGCGCTGCTGGCGCACCTCGGCGCCGGCTTCCACGGCGACCTGACGGGACGCGAGAATGTGTTTCTGCAAGGCGCCATCCTCGGCCTCTCCGCCCGCGAGCTCAAGGCCAAGTTGGACGCGATCCTCGGCTTCGCCGAGCTGGAGCAGTTTGCCGACGTCCCCGTGAAGTTCTACTCGTCCGGGATGGCGTTGCGCCTCGGATTCGCCGTCGCGGTGCACGCGGAGCCCGACATCTTCCTGATCGATGAAGCCTTCGCGGTGGGCGACCAGCGATTTCGCGAGCGCTGCCTGGAGCGGATCCGCGGGTTCAAGGCCGCGGGTGTGACGATGGTGCTGGTGTCGCACGAGCGCGATCTGGTCGAGCGACTCTCCGACCACACCGTGCTCCTGAGCCACGGCCGCGTGGTCGCGGAAGGCACGGCCGTCGAGACGTTCGGCGCCTACGACCGGCTGGTCCGGAGCGACGGGACCTGAGCGCGGCGGGCGCCGCGCGGGTTGGTCCCCCAGCAGAGCAGGGTCCCCAGCCACCCCCGCACGGCGACGACCCGCAGCACCGCGCGCCGTCGCTCCAGGGCGGCGGCCAGGTCGGCGAGCGGCGTGCTCTCCCCTCCCGGCGCGGCGAGCGGCGACGGCTGCCTCCTGCCGGCCAGGGCGGCCGCCGCCGCGAGCCAGACGAGGGCCGTGCGCGGGCGCGCGACCTCGCCCGAGCCCAGCCGGGATTCGATGTCGCCCCAGTCGAAGGGCACCGGCGTCGCCAGGATCGCGGCGCCGTCGAGCAGGAAGCGCAACCGGAACGCGTCGGCGCGGTGCCGTAGCGCATGGGTGAGTCCGTGCCACAGCAGCTCGGTCGGTGCCGGCACGTCAGCCCGCACCCCCGAGCGCTCCACCGTGCGGGCTCCCGTCGTTGCCCGGCGCCAGGCTTCGTTCGGGGGCACGGCCCGCGAGGTGGAGGTGTGCAGCTCGACCGCGACCCGCTGGGCGTCCCACAGGGGCGGCAAGTGGAAGTGCTCCCGATGTGTGTCGCCGTCGCGTGCGGTGGGCTCGTATCCGGCGCGGCGCAGCAGCTCCCACGCCTCCCGCGCGCGCGCCGCGGGCACGAGCACGTCCACGTCGTGGGTGGCGCGGGCTCCCGCGTAGGGGAACAGGTCGCTCGAAAAGCGGCGCGCCGCGCCCTTGAGCAGCACGTGGGGCAGACCGGCGGCGCCGAGCCGCCCCACCACCGCGTCGGTCTGGGCGTCCACCAGCAGGTTGCGCGCGGCCCGGCCCCGGGCCTCCCGGGCCAGCCAGTCGCGGAATGCGGCGGGCGGCGCGGCGGCGGCCCCGAGCTCCCGCAGCCGTCGCCACAACCACAGGGCGCAGCCCTCGAACGTCACCAGCCGCTCGAGTCCGCGGGGCGCGATGGTCGCCCAGTTCGCCGCCAGTTGGGTCGGATCGCCCCCGGTCCGCTCCGCGCGTGAGAGCGCCAGCGTCTCGACCAGGAGCTCGCCGGGACGCACGCTCACGCTGGCGGGCGGTGGTCTTCGGGGAACCGCGCGAGGACGGTATGGCGGGCGGAGATCGCCGGATCGGCTTCGAGGTAGGGCGTGGCATCGCGCTCGAGCCAGGCGTGCGCGGCCACGCGGCCCTGGGCGTCGTGCCGCACGCCGATCACCAGCTCGACCGGCCGGCCGGCCCGGCGCAGCAACCCATACAGTACCGTGGCGCGGCGCAGGCAGGTGTGGCGCCACGGTCCACGCAGCGCGTACAGGAGGCGGTCCACCCAGCGCGCCAGCGCGACGTCGTCCAGCGGGACGCGCCGTGGTGGCGCGTCGCCCGCGCCGGCCCCGAGCCAACGGGCGAGTTGAGCGAACGATCGCAGCGCGACCAGCGGCGCCACCACGCCCACGGCCGCGACCGCTCGCACGCGCCAGCCGAGCGGCAGGGTCGCGCTCACGCGTCGGCGTCGATCACGAGCAGCCGGGCCGCGAGGCAGCCGTCCACGAAACTGCGGACGCTGTCCCGCGCCTCGTCCGCGGTCACTTCGTACCGCTCCACCAGGGCCGCCACCAGGTCGCCGAGGCTGCACGGCGCGGCCAGTAGCTCGAGCAGGGTGAGGCCGGTGTCGTTGACGCTGAAGTAGCGGCGCGTGCCGAGATGCAGCACGACGCCTTCGCCCTCGACCGGAGCGAGCCGTAGCTCGGGGTGACGCCGGTATCGGGCGGTCACGCCACCAGCTCCCTGAGCCGGTCCGGGTGATCGAACAGGTCCCGCCCCAGCGTCACGCGGAACGCCCGCGCCTGTCGCGCCAGTGTGCCCAGCAGGTCGAGGTGCGGCTGCGCCAGCTCCGGCTCGAGCACCACCCACGCCGACCAGCGCACCAGCTCGACAAGGGTGTCGCGCCGACCCAGCGCCGTCGCCGTCGAGCGGCCATCGCCGATGGACGGAAACAGGATGATGTCGGGCGCGACATGCGGCGCCCACACGCCGCCCAGGTCCTCCGGCCAGAACGTGAACTTGTCGCGCTCGGCGCGGGGGATGCCGCCGATGAGGCGCAGCAGCCGCCGCCCGCCTACACGCAGCGCGATGGGTGCGCGACACGCGGCCACCGACACTCGCCCGTCCATGCCCGCCGCGAGGAAGGCGAGGTCGTCGGTGCCCACGGCCCAGCCGCGGGTGGCGAGCAACGCCGCGGTCGTCGATTTCCCGGCCGCGGCGTCGCCGGCAACGAGCCAGCCGCGTCCTGCTTCGGGATCGACCGCGGTCGCGGCGTGCACGTGGTGCCAGCCGGCGCGCCGCAGCAGGAAGATCAGCACCGTCATGAGGAAGCTGCTGGTGCACAGGTCGAGCTCCCGGATTGCGGCCGGGGACAGGGTCACGCGGGCGACCGTGGCGCCCGGCGCGAGCTCCGCGAACGCGGGAGCCACCTCCCACCAGACGCGCACGCCGCCCTGGGGAGGCCCGGACCGCACGACCACTCCCGGCTGTCGAAACGGTGTGCGCACGTCTGGGGGCGGTGGCGCGTCGGCAACGCGGACGTCGAGGCCGAGCCCGTCAGGCGGCTCGAGTCGGGTATGGTCGAGCCATCGGGCCAGCGCCCGGCACAACGGCGCGTCGTCGCAAGTCAGACCGATGGTACTCGTCATGGTGTCGCGGCTTCGCTCTCGCACACGCGAGACGCGCCAGTGCCGCTCTCACGCGGCCTGGCGCGTCTCCGGAGAACGGCAACTGCCTCGGGGCCGGGCCCTAATCGCGTTTCTTGCCCCCCTCGTTCCCACCTTTGTTGCCGTTGTCTCCCCCGTTACCATGGCCGTGGCCGCCTTCGTCACCGCCATGGCCGTGACCATGGCCGTGGCCGACATCGCCACCGCCGCCGTGACCGTGTCCGCCGCCTCCCGAGATCAGGGTGACCGCGACCAGCGATGCTTCCGCGGTCAGCCGAGGAGGGGAGAAGGGGCGGCGGGTGGGTGCAGCGGTGAGCGTGTGGGTCATGGTCCGATCCTGTGAGAGGGAGTACGGGGCAGCCCACCGCCACGCCCTGCAAGTTCGACGCCCGAGCCCGGAGCGACTTCCCCGGCGTTATCGCGCTGGCCGGCAAGGGGTTGCGAGGAAAGTCAGAATGCCACCGGGCGGACGGTGTGAGCGGATCGATACAGAGTAGTAGACCGCTGTGTCAGCGGGCGCGCGGTGCGCTCGAGTGCGCCGCAAATGCGATGTGCGCCGGGAGCTGGAGCTCGAAGAAGAAGCGCGTCCCCCAGCCGGCGCGGGTCTCGAACTGCAGCGACGAGCCCAGCGCCTCGACCAGCCGGCGCGTGATCGCGAGCCCCAGGCCCGTACCGGAGAAGCAATAGCCCGGCCGGCCGCGGGCGCGCCGGAACGGTTGGAACAGCGTCGCGATCTCGGTGGGGTTGATGCCGGGACCGGTGTCCTGCACGGAGATCACGACCCGCCCGTCGCCCCGGTCGTCGCACGCGATCTCCACGAGGCCCCGGTCGGTGAACTTGAGCGCATTCGTGGTCAGGTTCAACAGCACGCGGGACAGCGCGACGGGGTGGCCCACCCGGCGGTCCACCTCGGGTATGACGAGGCGCACCGCGAGGCTCTTCTCTTCGGCGAGTGGTCGCACGATCGCGCGCACCGAATCGACCAGCTCGGTGATGGAGAAGGGGGTGGCGTCGCCGTCCGCCAGCTCGCTGCCCCCGCGAGCCAATTCGATCGCGTCGCTCACGATCGAGCTCAGCCCCAGCGCGGCGCTGTAGATCAGGCCCAGCTGGCGGTGCTGTACGTCGTTCACCGCGCCGCTCTGTTCGCGCTGCAGCGTTTCGGCGAGGAACAGGATCGACGTGAGCGGCGAGCGCAGGTCGTGGATCACTTCGATGAAGAGCTCGAGGCCCTGGACACCGGACAGCTGAGCGGCGAGCTGCTGCCCGTCGTGCCGCTCGATCGCCTGGCGCACCAGCTGCAGGGCGTTGAGGGTCCCCAGCATGGCGGCCGGGGTCGGGGGCGGGTCGGCGTCGGACCAGGTGGCCAGGAGCTCGGTTTGCAGCATCTCGACCAGCCGGCAGCCGAGCCGCGCGTCGGGGCGCGGCAGCAGCTGCGTCACATACTCGGGCCGCTGCTGGTCCACGGCGAGCGCCAGCGCGGCCACAAGGCCCTCGACCTGCTCGTTGTAGGAGGCCGGGAGACCGGCCGCACCGGCCGAGGCCTGGTCGCGCCAGCGGCGGGCGACGCGGCGCGCCGCGGCGGTAATGGCCATGGACGAGACGCCGGCGAGGGGGGCCTCGGGCTCGAGGGTCGTGCTGGGCGCCCCTCCCAGGGGCGTGTCGCCCGAGGGGACGACGGATCTGCCGGCCTGGCGCGACCTCACTCGTCCTCGGAGCTGTCCAGCAGGTTGCGCTGCAGGTTGTGCCGCTCCATCAGGCGATAGAACGTGGTGCGGTCCACCTTGGACATGCGGGCCGCCTTGGACAGGTTGCCGCCGGCGCGAATCACGACGCGCGTCAGGTAGCGGCGGTCGAAGCGGGCGAGCAACCGATCGCGCGCTTCGTAATAGCTGTCGTTCGTGTCCACCTTGTCGGCGAGCGAGCTGACCTCCGAGTCCGAGCGGTTGTCGCTGATGAACGGGATGTCCTCGGGCCGCACGTCGGCACCGGCGTCGAGCAGCACGACCGCATGCTCGATGACGTTCTGCAGCTCGCGCACGTTGCCGGGCCAGGAGTGCGCCCGCAGGGCCCAGATGGCGGCCTTGGAGAGGCGCGGCACGGGCTCTTCTCCCTCGCGGTGGCGGCTCCAGTAATAGCGGAGGAAATGCTCGGCGAGCAGCGGGATGTCGTCCATGCGCTCGCGCAGCGCCGGCACGTGGATGGGCACCACACGAAGACGGTAGTACAGATCCTCGCGCAGCGCGCCGGAGGCGACCGCCTCGTCGGGATCGCGGTTGGTCGCCGCGATGAATCGCACGTTCACCACCGCGTCGGTCGTCTCGCTCCCCACGCGGCGCACCACGCCGTCCTGGATCACGCGCAGCAGCTTCGCCTGAATCGGCTTCGACATCTCGATCAGCTCGTCGAGGAACATCGTGCCGCCGTTGGCGGTCTCGAGCAGACCGGGCTTGTCCCGCACGGCGCCCGTGAAGGCCCCCTTGCAGTGTCCGAACATCTCCGATTCGAGCAGCGTCTCGGGCAACGCGGCGCAATTCACCGCCACGACCGGCCGGCTCGCCCGGCGACTGTGATGGTGGATGAACTGCGCGATCAGCTCTTTGCCGCTGCCGCTCTCACCCGTGATGAACACCGAGGCGTCGGTGGCCGCCACCCGGCGCGCGAGCGCGATCACCTCGTTGTACTTGGCCGCGTTGCCGAGCACGGCGACGCGGTCGCCCGGCTGGACGCCGTGCTGCTCGTGCAGCACGCGCGATTCCCGCGCGACCGCGACCGCGTGCGCGGCCCGCCCCACGAGGATCTGCAGCTGGCTCCCGGTGAACGGCTTGGGGAGATAGTCCCACGCGCCGGCCCGCAATACTTCGAGACTGCCTTCGACGCTCGGCTTGCCGGTGATGACGATCGCGATCGTATCCGGATTCGCGGCGAGCGCGGCGGCGAGCAGATCCATGCCCGACACCGGGTTCATGTACAGATCGACCAGGACGATGTCGAACGGACGGCGCCGCAGCAGCTCGAGCGCCTCCTCGCCACGGCCCGTTACCGTGACGTTGTAGCCCTCGACGCCGAGCACGCTCGCGCAACTCTCGCGCAGCGTGCGCTCGTCATCGGCCAGAAGGATGCGGATGCTGGGCTTGGTTGCCGGTTCGACTGGAACGAGCTGCGACACGTTGCGCGCCGGCACCGGCGACCCCGGGCGCGCGACAGCCAACGACCGATCGGATACCTTCGACATCGAGAACACCCCGCACGTTGGCGTCGCTCGCGTGTGACGCTCACAAGCCGCACGCTTGTGATCCGCATCACCGGACCGACGCGAAGGAGGAAGGTAGCACGTACCGGCCGATCTCGTGAGGGGCCAGGTGCGGGCGGCGCGCGTGAGATAGCTGGGGAGGCTCGTAGCGGATGTGTGACAGCGCGCGGCTGCAGCCGCGACGCGCGTCGCGTATCCGGTCTTGAGACAACGCGTTGGTGGGCGATCGCTCGCGGTATCGGACTTGCGTGGGGCCCGCCGCCGCGCCGCGGAGCTACTGCGGGGTGGGTCGGCTCAGGAACGCCCGGATCGTCCCCCCGTCGCTTCCGTCCTCTTCCGCCGCGCGCAGGGCGTGCAGCGCGCGCCCCAGCAGCACGGCGGGATCGAGGGCCGCGGTACGGAACCCCGAGCGGGCGTCGTATCCCGCGCGCAGGCGCAACGGCGGCACCGTGGCTCTGCTTGCGGCTCGCGCCGTCAGTCCCACGAGGGCGCCCGTCAGCCGGCGAAACAGCTTGACCGCACCGTCGCCGTCCGTGTCCGGGGCGAGCACGGCGAACTCACGGGCGCCCAGCCGGCCGACGGTGTCCGCGGCCCGCGCGGCGGCGCGGAGCGCCCGCGCCAGAGAATCGACCAGCGCCGAGCCGTCCGTTTCGGACGCGAGCACCACGCACGCGAGCGACGCGTCGCGCCGGTCCACCTCCGCCGCCAGCTCACGGGCGCGGCGCTCGAGCCCGCGCGAGTTGTACAGGCCGGTGCGGAGATCGAGCAGGCCGCCGTCGCGGGCCGCGTCGGCGTCGAGCTTGCCCCGCACGTGTCCCTCGAGCCGCAGCAGAAACTCTTCCGTGTCGAGCGGCTGTCCCCACACGCCGTCCGCCCCCGCCCGCAGCGCGTCGAGCACCTGGGTCCGGCCGAGCGGCCCCGGCATGGTCAGGAGAATGGGCGTGCTGGGCGTGATGGAGGGGTCCACCCGCAGCGCCCGGCACAGGGCCAGGACATCGGTCTCGGGGAGCGCGCTGTCGAGGATGATGACGTCCGCCGTGCCGCGGTGCGCGCCCTCCAGCGCGTCACGCCCGCTGTACGCCTTGAGCACCGCGTAGCCGGCCGGGCGCAGGATGCTCTCCAGCGACCGGCTCACCCACTCCTGTGCGTTCGCGACCAGGACGAGCGGCATACGAGTGGGGGTCGCGGGGACCGGCATGCGAGCGGTTCGTGCATTACTCGTGCGCGGGAGGGCGGGCGCCAAGTCCTTGACCCGAGGCCGGTTGGCCCGGAAACCGGGCGCGCCGGGACGGCGCGTCGCGGTGATCTGTCAACAAGCTGTAACGCACCTGCGGCGTTTGCCTCGCTTCGGCCTGACCCGGACGGGCGGGCGGCGACGGCCCCAATCTTGATAGTGCATAGCTGTGCGATGCAGTGTCGACGGTGCAGCGCCAACCAGGCGGATACGCTTCCGCCCGATCTCGGTCCGCTCGGCGTGTGCGCCGTCGTGGGGGTGTTGTGCGCGCGGTGCGGGGCCGCGCTCGGCCCCGACGACCTCACCGCACGTCTCGTCATCAAGCTCGCGCAGCTGAACCGGTTCGGCCTGGCGGGCGGCGACGGGCTGCTGCGCCGGCCTCCCTCTTCCTCCAGCCCGAAGGATCTCTGACGCATGTGCGGCATCATCGGATACGTGGGGCGACGGGAGGCGGCGCCGATTCTGGTCGAGGGGTTGCATCGGCTGGAGTACCGCGGATACGACTCGGCCGGGGTCGCGGTGCAGAACGGCGCCGGCGTGGTGGTGGCCAAGCTGGCGGGGCGCGTGGGGGCGCTCCGGACCCTGCTCGAGGGCGCGCCCCTGCACGGGACGAGCGGGATCGCGCACACCCGCTGGGCCACGCACGGCGCGCCCACCACGCGCAATGCGCATCCCCACACCGATTGCAGCGGCGCCGTAGCCGTGGTCCACAACGGGATCATCGAGAACGCCGACGCGCTGCGCACCGTGCTGGAGCGCGCCGGGCACCGTTTCACCACCGAGACCGACACGGAGACCCTGGCGCACCTGATCGAGGAGGCCGCGGGGGAGACCCTCGAGGCGCGGGTGATCGCGGCATTGGCCCTGGTGGAGGGGACGTACGGGCTGGCGGTCGTGTCGGCGGCGGAGCCGGGCAAGGTCGTGGTGGCGCGGCAGGGATCGCCGGTGCTGCTGGGGATCGGCGACGACGAGCTGTTCGTGGCGTCGGACGCGTCGGCGGTGCTCGAGCACACCCGCTCGGTGGTGTATCTGGACGACGGTGACATCGCGGTGCTCACGCCGGCGGGATACTCGGTGCTGGATCGCGAGTCGCACGTGCAAGTCCGCGCGGTGGACGACATCGCCTGGGATGTGACGCAGCTGGAGCTGGCCGGGCATGCGCACTTCATGCTCAAGGAGATCATGGAGCAGCCCGAGACCGTGCGGGCGACCTTACGCGGGCGGCTCCTGCCCGAGGCGGGGAGCGCGCGTCTGAACGGCCTGAACCTCGCCCCCGAGGACTGTGGCGCGATCCAGCGCATCGTGATCGTGGGGTGCGGAACGTCGTGGCACGCGGGGTTGGTGGGACGCGACCTGATCGAGGAGCTGGCGGGAATCCCCGTGCAGGTGGAGTACGCATCGGAGTACCGCTACCGGCGGCCGCTCGTGGCACCGGGGGGGGGGACGCTGACGCTGGCGATCTCGCAGTCGGGGGAGACGGCGGATACGCTGGAAGCGCTGCGCGCGGCGCGCGCCGCGGGGTCGCGGGTGCTGGGGCTCGTCAACGTGGTGGGGAGCACGATCGCGCGCGAATGCGGAGGCGGGCTCTACCTGCACGCGGGGCCCGAGGTGGGAGTGGCGTCGACCAAGGCATTCACCTCGCAGATCGTGGCGCTGGCGCTGTTGGGGCTGTATCTCGGGCGAGAGCGCGGGTTGGCGGCGGAGCGGGGCCGGGAGCTGGTGTGTCGCCTGATCCAGCTGCCGCAGCTCGTGACCCGCGCGCTCGCGCTCGAGCCGGAGATCCGGGCACTCGCCGCGCGCTTCGCCGAGGCGCGCAATTTCCTGTACCTGGGGCGGGGCGTGAATTTCCCGGTCGCGCTCGAGGGCGCCCTGAAGCTCAAGGAGATCTCCTACATCCACGCCGAGGGCTATCCGGCGGCGGAGATGAAGCACGGGCCGATCGCGCTCATCGACGCGGCAATGCCCGTGGTGTTCGTCGCGCCGCGCGACGCCGTGTATGCGAAAGTCCGCTCGAACATGCAGGAAGTGAAGGCGCGCGGCGGACGGCTCATCGCCGTGACCACCGAAGGGAGCGACGACTTAGGGGGCCTCGTCGAGCACCAGCTGCGCGTGCCGGCGACCGCACCGCTGCTCTCTCCCGTGCTGACGACGATTCCCCTGCAGCTGCTCGCCTACCACATCGCCGTGCAGCGCGGCTGCGACGTGGATCGGCCCCGCAACCTCGCCAAGAGCGTCACCGTGGAGTGAACGCCCCTTCCGGTGAGACGACGCGGCGAGTAGATGTGACTGCTGGTCAGATGACGCGAGCCACGAAGAGGAAGCGTACCGGAACCGCGACGGCGGCGGAGGCCGCGGTCGACGCCGCGGTCGTTCGGGAGCTGGGCGCCCGGTTCCGCGTGGAGCGGCGCGAGCGGTCCGGGCCATTCTCCTGTGTGTACCGCGCGCGCGCCGTCGCCTCCGGGCGTATCGTCGCCCTGAAGGTGCTGCCTCATGCCTGGTGTCAGGAGGGGGGCGGCGAAGCGTTCGAAGCCGTCCTGGCCGCGTGCGCCACGCTCGATCACGCCCACATCATCCCGGTCTGCGAGTACGGTCGCACCGCGGAGCTGCTGTGGTACTCGATGCGGTACGTCGACGGCGACTCGCTCGACGACACGCTGCGGGCCGGCCCGCTCGACCTGCGTGCCTGCCTCCGCCTCGTCGAGCAGCTGGCGACCGCCCTGCATTACGCCCATCGCCGCGGCATCACGCACGGGAACATCAAGCCGGCGAACGTCATCGTCGCATCGGAGGGGTTGGCGCTGCTGGGTGATTTCGCCGTCGCCCGCGCGCTCGCAACCGGCTCGCGGCTGGTGCAATACGTGGCGCCCGAGGAGTACCACACGGGCCAGGCGGGGCCGGCCGCCGACCAATACGGCCTCGCCGCGCTGGCGCTCGGTTGTTTGGAGACGACGGAGTCGCCCGGGGCGACCACGCCCATCCCGCGCGTCATGCGCGACGCGCTCGCCCGCGCCCTGAGCCCGGACCCGCGGGCCCGGTTTCCCACCGTGCTCGATCTCGTCGCGGCGCTCGAGGCGGGTGCGGCGGCGGAGCAGGCTCCGGTGCGGCAACCGCAGGAACAGCTGCCGCTGACGCGCGCCGCGCCGCCGGTGCTGTGGGACGACGGGTACGAGCGCGCGGCGCCACGCGCGCGCCTCGTGCGGCGGCTCGCGCAGGCGGGCCTGGTGATCATGCTCACTGGCGCCGCGGTGTTTGGCTTCCGGCTCGGCGGGCGCGGCGCGCCCCCACCCCCCGCGCGCCAGCTCGTTACGCCACCGCCCCCGCCCCCGCCCCCTCCGCTGCCCGAGGTGGTGTCCTCCCCGCCCGTCGCCGTTGAGCCGGCGCCGGCCCCTCCCCGGGACACGGTGGCGCCATCTCCGCCTCCGCCACCACCTGCGCGCCGCCGCCCGGCCGTCGCCGCCGCGGGCCGTCTGTTCGTCGGTGCCACGCCCTGGGGTGAGGTCTATATCGACGGCCAGTCGGCCGGGCACACGCCGCTCATTGCCGCGCCGGTCGGCGCCGGCTGGCATCAGCTGCGCATCGTGCGTGACGGATTCGGTCCGTTCGAGCGGCGCGTCCAGGTGGCGCCCGGCGAGGATGTGCGGCTCACGGGCATCGTGCTCCAGCCCCTTCATTAATAAGGTCGGATCGGCAATAAGGTCGATCGGCCACCCTCGCTGAGGCGCGTGCGCAACAGGGTGTCGGGGCCGCCACGGCCCCTTTTTTGAACATCATGTGGACACGATGCTATGCCGACGCTGCAGCGGACTTGAATCGGCGCCGCAGTTCCCTCAGGCGCGCCCGCCCACCACGCCGAGCGTGTTGCCGGTGCTGCTGTGCGTGCGCTGCGGTGCCGTGCTCGGCCCGGAGGATCTGACCGCAGAGCACGTCGCGGTGCTGGCCGAGCTGAACCGGTTCGGGCTCACCGGCCGGGATGGGCTGTTGAAGGACCCACCGCCGAAGACAGCGTAAACACGGCCACCTCCGGCAGACAGAACAGCCGCGCCGGAATCGTCACGGTGCCGACGCCGCGCGAGACGTACAGCGGCGCCAGCGTGTCGCGGTACCAGCCCTCGACGAAACGCCCGCTCCCCCACGGCGTGTACGGCGCGTAGAACGGCAGCCGGATCTGGCCGCCGTGGGTGTGGCCGGCGAGGATCGCGGCGGGCGCGGGAAAACGGTCGCGCGGCACGCCGTCCACGAACCCCGGTGCGTGCACGATCCAGATCGCGGGATCGGCGGCGTCGAGCCCCCGCACCGCCGCGGCGACGTCGGGCTCTCCCGCCACCGGGTCGTCGATGCCCACCAGCGTGAGCTCCGCGCCGCGGAGCGACAGGCGCGCGCTCGAGTTGTAGAGCAGCTCCACGCCCGCCTTGCTGTAGGTGCGCTCCGCCCGCCCCCGATCGATTCCCCCGGCATGCTCCCAGTTGCCCAGCGTCGCGAAGGTCGCCTCGCTGCCGCGCGCCGCGCGCGCCCAGTCGCCCAGCACCGGCAGGTCGCGCCGGTAGTTGCAGATGTCGCCGATCAGGAGGACGACATCGGGGTGCTCGAGCTCGAGCAGCCCCAGCGTGGCGCGCGCCGCGCGCGAGAACTCTCGATGCAGGTGCACGTCGGTCACGCACGCGAGGCGCAGGCCGGCGAGGCGAGGGTCGAGCCCCGGGATTAGGAGATCGTGCCGGGTGAGCTCGATCGCGACGGGCTCGCGGATGAACCCGTCGCCCAGGGCGGCGGCGGCGAGCGCACCACCTGTAGTGGTGAGAAAGCGACGGCGCGTGAGTGCGTGAGCCATGTCACATAAAGTAGTGAGACCGGGCGCTGTGTCGTAACGCCAAGCTACTGCACCAGTTCGCGCCGTCTGCTGCGCGCGCCGCGCCCCGAATTGCGACCGCGACTTGGGTGTGGCGTCCTCGTCACGCTGCACCGAGTCCGCAGGCTCGTGGTCGCGCGGTCCGTCATTGATGGGTAACGGACGTCGTTACATGGCTGGTACACGATTTGCCCCCCTGCGGCTGGCGCACCGCTGAGAACGGGATGGCGCGGGCGCAACGACCAAGGGAGGGCATTGTGCGGATCGGCTTTCTGATGGGACGGTCGTTCACCGAAGATCGCCACCAGGCCGACATCGTCACGTGGCTGCGGCAGTGGGGGGCGACGGCGGAGCCGCTGCATCTCGGCGACGACTTGATCGACGTCGCACGGGTCGGTCTGGACCATGATCTCTTCGTTCTGAAGAGCCGCAGCGACCTCGCGATGAGCGTGGCCGCGGACCTGCACGGCGCCGGCGCCAGAGTGCTCAACCCGTACCCCGTCTCGGCGCTGCTGCGCGACCG
>Ga0209577_10000591_pt1 | contig 36170 bp, 38 predicted proteins | sample GraSoiAngelo_109_FD_185874 | JGI IMG/M metagenome (GOLD analysis project Ga0209577, IMG submission 185874) | Grasslands soil microbial communities from the Angelo Coastal Reserve, California, USA - 14_0903_12_20cm (SPAdes) (version 2) | ecosystem: Environmental > Terrestrial > Soil > Grasslands... | reverse complement strand
GCAGGGCGCGACGCCCGCCGACGTCGCGCGCGCCTTCGCGAGCGGGCCGGCGAGCGCGCTCGTGAACGTCTCCCGCTCCGTCATCTACGCGTATCGCGTCGAGGGCGGCGACTGGCGGAGCGCCGCAGGCGCCGAGGCCACGCGGGTGCGGCGAGACGTCTGGTCCGTCTCCGGCTGGTAGGCCGTGCGGCTTCCCCGCCGCGCCGAGGTCGCGCGCTACCTGGCTCCGGCCGCCTTCCTCCTCGTCGTCACGGTCGCCGTCCTCCTCGTCCGCGCCGGGCTCGAGGGCGGCGGCGGCAACGCGACGACCTCGCCCACTCGCCTCGTCACGCACCGCACGTCGGCCACGACTCGCTCGACGACGACGCGCCCGAAGCCCGCCGCGCGGCGCTTCTACACGATCCAATCCGGTGACACCCTCGAGACCGTGGCCGTGAAGTTCGGGACGACGACCGAGAAGCTGCTCGCGCTCAACCCGAGCATCGACCCGCACGCGCTGAGCGTCGGCCAGAAGATCCGTATTGGCTGACGCCGTACGGATCGAGGCCGTCGACACGCAGACGTTGCTCGCCGAGCTGGTCGGCCAGGTCGTGGACGTCTGGGCGAACGCGCACGGGCTCGGCCGCGCGAGCACGACCCGGCGGGAGTTCGGCAGCGACCGCGTGCCGCGCCACGCGGGGCGCGACGGCTTCGAGTTCCTCGGCGCGTTCGGTCCCGGCGGCCGGCTCGTCGGCTTCGTCTACGGCTACACCGGGGCGCCGGGGCAGTGGTGGTACGACCGGGTCGCGGCCGCCCTCGATCCGTCCTCGCGGGCGGAGTGGCTCGAGCGGCCGCACTTCGAGCTCACGGAGCTCGCGGTCGATCCGGCCTACCAGGACGGCGGGATCGGAAGCCGGCTGCACGACACCCTCCTCGAGCGCCTTCCGCACGAGCGCGCGCTCCTCTCTGCGCTCGCCGACAACGGGCGCGTGATCCGCTTCTACGAGCACCGCGGCTGGCGGCTGCTCCTGCCGGAGCTCCGCTTCGAGCCGGGCCGGCCGCTCTTCGCGATCCTCGGCAAGGAGCTTCGTCAGTAGTCTGAGAGACGTGCGGGTTCGCCTGGCTGCCCTCGCCGCCGTCGCCCTCGTCGCCGCTCCGTCTGCGCTCGCGGGGCCTCCTCCCGTCGCGGCCCACGCGTATGTCGTCGAGAACGCCGCGACCGGCGAGGTGCTCGCCGCGCGCGCCCCCGCGGAGCGCCTGCCGATGGCGAGCATCACGAAGCTGATGACCGTGCTCGTGACGCTCGAGCACGAGCCGCTCACGCACGTCGTCACGGTCGCGCCGGGGGCAGCGTCGGTCGGCGAGTCGAGCATCCACCTCCAGGCGGGCGAGCGGCTGACCGTGCGCGACCTCCTCGAGGCCGCGCTGATCCAGAGCGCGAACGACGCCGCCGACGCGCTCGCCTACGACGTCGGCCACGGCGACGTGGGCGCGTTCGTGGCGCTGATGAACGCACGCGCACGCCGGCTCGGCCTGCGCGACACGCACTTCGTCCGGCCGGACGGGCTCGACGCGCCGGGCCACTACTCGAGCGCGCGCGACCTGACGCTCCTCGCGCGCGTCGTCATGCACCAGGCGGCCGTGCGCCGGATCGTGCGGCAGCGGACGGCGACGATCGTGGGCGGCCGCGTCCTCCACACCTGGAACGACCTGCTCGGCACCTTCCCGGGCCTCTTCGGGGTCAAGACCGGCCACACCGCCGCCGCGGGCTGGTGCGAGGTCGGCGCGGTGCGGGCACGCGGCTTCTCGATCTACGCGACCGTGCTCGGCAGCCCGACGCGCGCGCAGCGGAACGCCGACCTCGCGGCGCTGCTCCGCTGGAGCCTGTCCCGCTACCGGATCGTCGCGCTCGTCGAGCGGGCCCGGGTCTACGCCCGCGTCGGGGTCGGCTATGGGCGAGCGCCGCTCGCGCTCGTGCCGGATCGGCCGCTCGTCCGTGCGGTGCGCGTCGACCGGCCGCTGACCCAGCGGGTCGTCGCCGAGACCGCCGTGCGCCTCCCGGTCCGGAAGGGCCAGGTGCTCGGCGAGGTGAGGGCCTTCGAGGGCCGGAGGCTGCTCGGCGCGCGTGCGCTCGTCGCGGCGCGCTCCGTCGGGCCGCCCGGCGTCGTCGGGCGCATCCGCTGGTACGCCGGCCGCACCGTCCACCACTTCGTGGGGTTCTTCTCGTGATCGTCACCGTCACGCTCAACGCCGCGCTCGACCGGACGGTCACCGTCCCGAACTTCCAGCGCGGCCACCGGCACCGCGCGAGCCAGGGCCTTACCCTCGCGGGCGGCAAGGGGATCAACATCGCGCGGGCGCTGAAGCGCCTCGGGGCCCCGGTCGTCGCGACGGGCCTCGCCGGCGGGCGCACGGGGACGCGCATCGTCGAGGAGCTCACCGCCGAGGCGATCCTGAACGACTTCGTGCGGATCGCGGACGAGTCGCGGACGACGACGGCGGTCGTCGACCCCACCTCCGGCTCGTACACCGAGATCGTCGAGTGGGGTCCGCACGTCGAGCCGGAGGAGCTCGAGATGCTGATGGACAAGCTCCACTACCTCGCGAACGGCGCCGAGGCCGTGATCTTCGCCGGCTCGCTCCCCCGGGGCGTGCAGGACAGCTTCTATGCGGAGGCGATCCGCGACCTCAAGCGGCGGAACGTCCAGACCATCCTCGACTCGGACGGGCAGCCGCTCCGGCTCGGGACGGAGGCCGAGCCGTTCCTCGTCACGCCGAACCAGCCCGAGGCGGAGGGCCTGGTCGGGCAGGAGTTCAGCGACGACGACGACTTCCTGATGGCGCTCGACGCGATCGCCGAGATGGGGGCGCAGAACGTCCTCGTCACCTACGAGGCGGGCTGCGTCGGCCGTTTCCGCGAGGAGCGGCGGGTGCGCCGGTTCCGGGCGGCCGCGCCGCGGCTCGAGGCGCTCTCGGCGGTGGGCTCGGGCGACACGCTGCTCGCGGGCTTCATCAGCGCCCGCGTCGAGGGACGCTCGACCGAGGAGTCGCTCCGGAACGCGGTCGCCGCCGGCGCCGTCTCGACGCTCGAGGTCGGAGCCGGGCGCTTCCAGCCGCGCGAGCTGGGCCGGATCTCCTCGGAGGTCCGGGTCGAGGAGCTCGAGCCGGCGAACGCCAGCCGCTGAGGCGTGTGCCGGCCGCTGAGGCGTGTGGTATACCCGGCCCGTGGGTCGGCTCGCGGCAGCTTCGGCGATCGCTCTCGCCGGCGTCCTCGTCGGCGCCGCGCCGTCGGTCGCGAACGAGGCGAAGAAGCCGAAGCCGCGCCTGATCCACTACACCGGGTCGGCGCGCGGCGGCATGGACTGGCAGGAGCACCGGGTGAGCCAGGACGCCAACCCGACGCCGAGCGTCACCGTCGACCAGAACGGCGAGGACAAGGGCGTCTTCATGTTCTCCTTCACCGTCGACCGCAAGACGGGCAAGGTCACGGGGAGCGGCAAGGGGAGCTACACGAGCGCGACCTGGCATCTCGTGGTCACCGACTCGGCCGGGACGTTCACATGCGACATCCCGATCCAGACGAATCACTACCTCGTCAAGGTCACGGGCAAGGCCGTCGGCAGCCGGATCAAGCTCGCTCTCACCCTCCCGAACGCGCAAGACACGAACGCCGACACGCCCTGCGGCGACTACACCGCGTACAGCACGCCGTCGAACAGCCTCGACTACGCGCTGAAGTCGGCCGGCGGGCGCACGCTGAACATCTCGAAGGCGAGCCCGGCCCCAATCTCGCTCTCGAAGGATTCGACCTACACGTACGTCGACAACGAGGCGAACCCGGTCGTGAACGTGAACGCGACCGAGAGCTACGCCTGGTCGATCACGATCCGCAAGCGCTGACGCGCTTCAGCGCTAACTGTCTCGCATCCTGGCAATACGACCTCGACCTCGGATGCTAAGGAGGCGAGAACTGAGCCGCAGACATGTGAAGGTGGTGGTGCCCGTCCTTCTCACCGTCGCCGCGCTGGGTGTTCTTGGCGTCGTCACGCTCGTCTCGCGCGCAGCAGCGCCTAAGCCGATGTCCGGGAAGCAGCTCGGGGCGATCGCGTCCGCGCCGCGAGTCTCGGCCGGCGAGGCGGCCGCGGTTCGCGAGCCGCGGCGCGGAAAGCCGACGGAGCCTGCCCCACAAGCGGCGATCACGGCGCATGCAAGGACCACCATTGCGGGCGAGGTCTGGAAGATCGTGTCCTACCGTGTGGAGAGCGGCGCGCTTTGCGCCGGCGTCACGTGGCCTGGAGAAGGCCAGGAGATCGGCTGCGCGACCGAGGAAGAGTGGTTCGCGCGAGGACCCGTTGCGGTCTCGATCGCAGCTCGGCAAGCGCACGGACAGCCTGTGAACTGGCAGAACGTCGTCCTGAGCGGTCTCGTGGATCTCAGCCACGTCCAGAAGCTCGAGCTCGTCTCGACGGACTGCTCGAAGCGAGAGATCCGCCTCGATTCGGACGGATTCTTCCTCGACGTGACGAGCCCGGGCTCGGTCGCTCAGGGTGCTTGGCCGTACCGGCTGCTAGGCGAGGACGAGACGGGACAAGTCATTCAGAGGATCGACGTCGAACCAGAGCCGCCTGACACGGCGCAGGCGAGAGTGGCCGGAATCCAGGCACCTGCAGCGAGAGCTGCCTGCACGTAGCAGCACGCGGCCGGCGCCGGCGCCGTCGGCACCCGTTGTTAGGCTGTCCCATGGACGTCGAGTCGAGAGTCTCCGAGTCGTATGACGCCGAGATCGAGCGCCTGCGGCAGCTCGACGAGAAGTTCGGCAGGGAGGGCCTCACGTTCGACGACGTCCTCCTCCGGCCCGCCGCTTCCCAGGTTCTCCCGAACGACGTCTCGACCGCGACCCGGCTGACGCGCGGGATCGAGCTTGCGATCCCGATCGTCTCGGCCGCGATGGACACCGTCACCGAGGCGCGGCTCGCGATCGCGCTCGCGCGCGAGGGCGGGATGGGCATCGTCCACCGGAACCTGTCGATCGCCGACCAGGTGGCGGAGGTGGACAAGGTCAAGCGCTCGGAGGCGGGGACGATCGTCGAGCCGGTGACGCTGCCGCCCGACGCGCCGGTCGCGCACGCGCTCGAGCTGATGGAGCGCTACCACATCTCGGGCGTTCCGATCACGGACGAGGACGGTCTCCTGGTCGGCATCCTCACGAACCGCGACCTGCGCTTCGAGACCGAGACGTCACAGCCCGTCTCGACGCTCATGACCGCGCGTGACCTCGTCACGGCTCCGGTCGGCACCACGCTCGAGGAGGCGCAGCGGATCCTCCACCGGCACAAGGTCGAGAAGCTCCCGGTCGTCGACGCCGACGGCCGCCTGAAGGGGCTCATCACCGTCAAGGACATCCGCAAGCGGGTCGAGTTCCCCCACGCGACGAAGGACGGGCAGGGCCGCCTCCGCGTCGGGGCCGCGGTGGGCGTCGGGCCGGACGCCTTCGAGCGTGCCGGTGCGCTCGTGGAGGCGGCGGCCGACGTGATCGTCGTCGACACGGCACACGGCCACTCGCGCTCGGTGCCGGAGATGGTGCGCCGGATCAAGGCCGAGTGGGACGTCGAGGTGATCGCGGGGAACGTCGCGACGTCCGAGGCCGCCGAGACGCTCGTCGAGGCCGGCGCGGACGCGGTGAAGGCCGGCGTCGGCCCGGGCGCGACCTGCACCACGCGGGTCGTCGCCGCCGTCGGCGTTCCACAGGTGAGCGCCGTGTACGAGTGCGCACGGGCCGTGGACGTGCCGGTGATCGCCGACGGCGGAGTCCGCTCCTCCGGCGACATCGCGAAGGCGGTCGCGGCAGGGGCCGACGCGATCATGACCGGCGCGCTCCTGGCGGGCGTGGACGAGGCGCCGGGCGACGTCGTCCTGCACCAGGGCGAGCGGTTCAAGGAGTACCGCGGCATGGGCTCGCTCGGCGCCATGAAGGCGCGCGGCTTCTCGAGGGACCGCTACTTCCAGGGCGACGTCGAGGACGTGGACAAGCTCGTCCCGGAGGGCATCGAGGGCCGCGTCCCCTACAAGGGGTCGCTCGCGCCGATCCTGCACCAGCTCGTCGGCGGCCTCCGGCAGGCCATGGGCTACTGCGGCGCGGCCACGATCGAGGAGCTCAAGGGTGCGCGCTTCGTCCGGATCACGGGCGCGGGGCTGCGCGAGAGCCACCCGCACGACATGACGATCACGAAGGAGGCGCCGAATTACCGGCGCTGACGCGGACGTCGTCGCGCTTCCGGAACCCGCCCCGGAGGAGCGCCCCGTCCTCGTCGTCGACCTCGGCGGCCAGTACTCGCAGCTGATCGCGCGCCGCGTCCGGGAGGCGCGCGTCTACTCCGAGCTCGTCCCGCACACCGTCTCTCCGGCGGCCGTGCGCGCCCGCCGGCCGCACGCGCTCGTCCTCTCGGGAGGGCCAGCATCGGTGTACGCAGAGAGCGCGCCGCACGTCGACCCGGGCATCTTCGAGCTCGGCGTGCCGACGCTCGGGATCTGCTACGGGATGCAGCTGATGGCGCAGGAGCTCGGGGGCCGCGTCGACCGCACCGGCGTGTCCGAGTTCGGGAAGACGGCGCTCCGCGCGGAGGAGGGCGCCCTCTTCGCGGGCCTACCCGACGAGCAGACCGTGTGGATGAGCCACCGCGACTCCGTCGTCGCCCCGCCCAAGGGCGCGCGCGTCGTCGCCGGCTCGCCCTCGACGCCGATCGCCGCCTTCGAGGATCCGCGCCGCAGGCTCTACGGCGTCCAGTTCCACCCCGAGGTCGTGCACACGCCGCACGGACAGGACCTGCTGAAGAACTTCCTCTACGAGGTCGCCGCGGCGCCGCCCGCCTGGACGCCTGCGGCGGTGATCGAGGAGCAGGTCGAGCGGATCCGCGCGCAGGTCGGCCAAGAGCGCGTGCTCTGCGCGCTCTCGGGCGGCGTGGACTCAGCCGTTGCCGCGCTCCTCGTCCACAAGGCGGTGGGCGACCGGCTCACCTGCGTGTTCGTCGACCACGGGCTGCTCCGAGCCGACGAGGCGACGCAGGTGGTCGAGACCTTCCGCGGCCACTTCAACGTCCCGCTCGTGCACGTCGAGGCGCAGGACCGCTTCCTCGAGCGGCTCGCGGGCGTCGCCGACCCGGAGGAGAAGCGGCGGCGGGTCGGCGAGGAGTTCATCCGCGTCTTCGAGGCCGAGGCGCGGCGCCTGGGCGACACGCGCTTCCTCGTCCAGGGCACGCTCTACTCGGACGTGATCGAGTCGGGCGGGGCCGAGGACGGCGTGGCCGCGACGATCAAGTCCCACCACAACGTGGGCGGCCTCCCGGCCGACATGCGCATGGAGCTCGTCGAGCCGCTCCGCCTGCTCTTCAAGGACGAGGTGCGGCGCGTCGGCGAGGAGCTCGGCCTCCCGGAGCGAATGGTGTGGCGCCAGCCGTTCCCGGGCCCCGGCCTCGCCATTCGCATCATCGGCGAGGTGACGCGGGAGCGGCTGGAGATCCTGCGCGCGGCCGACGCGATCCTCCAGGAGGAGATCCGGCGCGCCGGCCTCTACCGCGAGCTGTGGCAGTCGTTCGCCGTGCTGCCGGCGATCCGCTCGGTCGGCGTGCAGGGCGACGAGCGCACGTACGCCTATCCGATCGTCGTCCGTGCGGTGACGAGCGAGGACGCGATGACGGCCGACTGGGCCCGCCTCCCGTACGACCTGCTGGAGACGATCTCGAGCCGGATCATCAACGAGATCCCGGGCGTGAACCGCGTCGCCCTCGACATCTCGTCGAAGCCGCCCTCGACGATCGAGTGGGAGTAACGCTCGACCATGTGGTCGTCGCGGTCTCCGACTGGGAGCGCTCGAACGTCTTCTACCGCGACGTCTGCGGCGCCGAGCTCGTCGAGCTCGACAAGGGCCGCTTCGCGTACCAGTTCGGCGCGCAGCAGCTGAACGTCCACGGGCCTGGCTCCGAGCCGTATCCGGTCGCGCGCGAGCGCGTGCGGCCAGGCAACAGCGACCTCTGCCTCGTCTGGCCCGGCCGGATCGAGGACGCCGTCGAGCACCTCCGCCACCACGGCGTCGACGTGGAGGAGGGGCCGGTGCCGCGGCGCGGAGCGCAGGGCGACGGAACGAGCGTCTACTTCCGCGATCCGGACGGCTCGCTGCTCGAGCTCATCTCGTACGACTGAGGCGGCGGCGCCAGGATGCGCAGCTTCGTCGAACGGCTCGCGGAGGCTCGGATCGGCTCGACGTACAACCAGTACGCGGACTCGCCGCTTCGCCGGCGGCGGCTCGCGGACTACCTCGACGCGCGCCGCGACGCGCCGATCCTGCTCGTCGGCGAGGCGGCCGGCTACCGCGGCGCGCGCGTCAGCGGCCTGGCCTTCACCTCCGAGCGGCAGCTCACGGGCCGCGACCCGGCGGAGGCGACGGCGACGATCGTGCACCGCGTTCTCGACGCCCTCGGGCTTGCCGAAGACGTGCTGCTGTGGAACGTCGTGCCGACGCATCCGGGCACCTTGAGCTCGAACCGGCCGCCGACCCGCGCCGAGGTCGCGGCGGCCGAGCCCTTCCTCGCCGAGCTCGCGCGCGGGCGGCGCGTCGTCGCCGTCGGGCGGCTCGCGGCTGCGGTCACAGGAGCGGCGCACGTCCGCCATCCATCCCACGGGGGAGCGGTCGCGTTCGAGGCCGGTCTCCGCGCATTGACGCACGCCGACACGCCTGTCAGGGTGAGCGCGTGAGGGGTCTCCGAATGGCAACGGCGCTGGCGGCGATGCTCACCGTCGCCGGGTTCGCGGGCACCGCGCGCGCCGACAACGCCTCCGACGCGCGGGTGGTCGCGGATCGCTTCATGACCGCGCTGATCGCGAGCGACGGGACGACCGCGTGCAGCCTCCTGAGCCCGCGCGCGCTCGCGGCGCTCGGCGGCCCGGACTGCCCGAGCCGCTTCACGCAGAGCGATTCGTCCGACGCCGACCTCGACGCGATCGACACGCTCACGTCCGCATTCAGGGCCGCCCGTCAGAGCTCGGCGCGGCGCCGCGGCGACTTCGTCCGCAGGGGGTTCACCGTCAAGCAGCTCGCCCGGGACATGGAGCGAATCGACAGGGGCCTGACGGTCAAGGTCGGGAAGGGCCCCCTCGCCGCGAAGAACCAGCTCGCGACGACGGCCGTGCTCGCCCGTCGCACCACTGCCCGCCGCGTCGTGATCTACGTCGAGGGCGACAGCGGCGCGATCTACCGCGCGACCGGGACCGCGTTCGACGATCCCACGGTGCGGAAGGTCGCGACCGGAACCCCTGAGGCGCCGAAGCCACCCACCGCGCCTCCCACGTACACGATCGACTCCGTCGCCGTCGCCGCCGACGGCAAGGCCTTCGTGAGCATCACGGTCACCGACCCGACGTCGACCCCGCCGACGTCGCCCGCTTACCTGCTGCTCGTCCCGTCGGCCCGCGGCTACCTCGTCGACGACATCCTCCTGCCGCTCATCGCGACGATCGGCGAAGGCGGGTAGCCTCCGCTAAGATTCGCCGCCGGCGCACGGCCAAAGTGCGCCGCTTTCACGAATGAGGACATACAACGCAAAGCCCGGCGAGGTCGAGCGCCGCTGGTACGTCGTCGATGCCGACGGCCAGACGCTCGGCCGGCTCGCGACCCGAATCGCGGACACCCTGCGCGGCAAGGGCAAGGCGCAGTACACGCCGCACGTCGACACGGGCGACTTCGTCGTCGTCGTGAACGCCGAGAAGGTGATGGTCACCGGGAACAAGCTCGACCAGAAGCGCTACTACCGGCACTCCGGCTATCCGGGCGGCCTGCGCAGCCGGACGCTCCGCGAGCAGCTCGAGCGCCGGCCGACCGAGGTGATCCGCAAGGCCGTGAAGGGCATGCTCCCGAAGAACCGGCTCGCGCGGCAGCAGCTCAACAAGCTCAAGGTCTACGCGGGCCCCGACCACCCGCACGAGGCGCAGGCGCCGCAGCCGCTCGAGGCGGGTCGCTGATGGCCGAGCGCGCGCAGTACCTCGGAACCGGGAAGCGGAAGACGTCGGTCGCGCGGGTCATCCTGCGGCCGGGCGACGGCGCGACCTGGTTCAACGGGCGCACGATGGAGGAGTACTTCCCGCGCGCCGCGCATCGCGTGCTCGCGCTCGCGCCGCTCAAGGTGGCCGGCGCCGAGGGGACGTACGACATCCGCGTGCGCGTCCACGGCGGCGGCCCGAGCGGACAGGCCGGCGCGGTCCGGCACGGGATCGCGCGCGCCCTCGTCGAGGCCGACCCGAACCTGCGCGTGCCGCTCAAGCGCGCCGGCTTCCTGACCCGCGACGCGCGGATCGTCGAGCGCAAGAAGGCCGGTCTCCACAAGGCGCGGCGCGCGCCGCAGTTCTCCAAGCGCTAGGCATGTCGAGCGTAAGCTCACGCGCCGTGGCGAGGCGCTACTTCGGCACGGACGGCGTACGCGGGATCGTCGGCGACGTCCTTACCGCCGACCTGGTCGAGCGGCTCGGGCGGGCAGCCACGCTGTGGTCCGGCCGCGGCCGGGTCTTCGTCGGCCGCGACACGCGCGCCTCGGGCCCCGAGCTCGAGGAGGCCTTCGCCGCGGGGGTCGTCTCCGCCGGCGGAAGCGCGATCCTCGCCGGCGTCCTGCCGACCCCGGCCGTCGCGCTGCTCGCGCTCGACCTCGGCGTCGTCATCTCGGCCTCGCACAACCCACCGGAGTTCAACGGCGTCAAGCTCTTCGACCGCGACGGGCAGAAGCTCACCGACGAGGCCGAGGAGGAGATCGAGGCGCTCCTCGACGCTCCGGCGACGGGCGGCGGCGAGCTCGACCGAATCGGGGTCGCGACCGACAGCTACCTCGAGCACGTCGTCGAGCGCTTCGGCTCGGATCTGACGGGCCTGCGCATCGGCGTCGACTGCGCGAACGGCGCCTACTCGGGCCTCGCTCCGAGGGCCTTCGAGGAGCTGGGCGCGGAAGTGGTGACCGTCGGCGACGAGCCGGATGGGACGAACATCAACCTGGGCTGCGGCGCCACCGACCTCCGGACCTTGCAACAGACTGTTGCAAGGTCGGGTTTGGACCTCGGCGTCGCCTTCGACGGCGACGGGGACCGGATGCTCGCGGTCGACGCGGACGGGATTGCGGTCGACGGCGACCAGATCGTCGCCATCCTCGCGCTCCACCTCGGCGTCGACGCCGTCGCGGTGACGACGATGACGAACCTCGGATTCCACCGCCTGATGGCCCAGCACGACGTCCGCGTCGTCACGACCGACGTCGGCGACCGCTACGTGCTCGAGGCGCTGCGCCGCGAGGGCGCCGTCCTCGGCGGCGAGCAGTCGGGCCACGTCATCTACCTGCGCGACCACGTCACCGGCGACGGGCTCGCGTCGGCGCTCCTGCTCTGCCGGGCGCTCGAGGGGCGGCCGCTCGCCGAGGCCGCGGCCGTGATGCCGAAGTACCCGCAGGTGAAGGAGAACTTCCCCGCGCGCGGCCGCAAGCCGAGCGAGGAGCTCCTGCGCGAGGTCGACCGGATCAACGCCGAGCTCGGCGACCGAGGCCGCGTGCTCGTCCGCCGCTCCGGCACCGAGTCGCTGATCCGCGTGCTCGCCGAGGCCGAGACGGAGGCAGAGGCCGAGGAGCTATCTGCTAGGATCGGCGCTCTCGTACGACGAGAGCTCGGCTGACGTCGCTCCGACGCGGGAGCGGCGGCGCAAAGCCGGGCTCTATGCGTTTTCGGGGGACTTGAAGGCTTCGAAGGAGGCTTCAGGTGTGCGGAATCATCGGATACGTCGGACCGCGGGCCTGCAAGCCGCTCCTCCTGGACGGGCTCGAGCGCCTCGAGTACCGCGGCTACGACTCTGCGGGGATCGTGCTCCGCGAGGACGCGGGCCTCGACTACGTCCGCGCGGTCGGCAACCTCAGCTTCCTGAAGGAGGCGGCGGGCCGGAATGGCTCGGTCGCGACCACCGGCCTCGGCCACACGCGCTGGGCCACGCACGGCCGCGTCGCCGAGCAGAACGCACACCCGCTGACGGGGTGCGAGCCCGGCCGCATCGCCGTCGTCCTGAACGGGATCGTGGAGAACTTCCGCGAGCTCAAGGAGTCGCTCGTCGCCGACGGACACGTCTTCAGCTCGGAGACCGACGCGGAGGTCGTCGTCCACCTCGTGGAGCGCCACGACCGGGGCGACCTCGTGCAGGCCGTCGCGGCCGCCTACCGGGAGCTCGAGGGCCACTACGCCTTCGTCGTCATCCACCACGACCACCCGGGCCTGCTCGTCGGCGCGCGGCACCAGTGCCCGCTCGTCGTCGGCGTCGGCGAGGGCGAGACGTTCCTCGCGTCGAACCTCGCGGCGTTCCTGCGCGAGACCCGCGACGTCCAGTTCCCGAACGACGACGAGGTCGTCGCGATCACGCCCGAGGGCGTGCGCTACGTGTCGGTTGAGGGCGCGGACGTGCCGGGCCACGACACCGTCCGCGTGGACTGGGACGACGAGGGCGCCGAGAAGGGCGGCTACGAGACGTTCATGCTGAAGGAGATCTACGAGCAGCCCGAGGGCGTCGCCGAGACGATCGGCGACCGCGTGCGCCACGGGCGACTCCAGCTCGACGAGATCGGGCTCTCCGACGACGAGCTGCGCGACCTGCGCCGCATCGTCGTCCTCGCCTGCGGGACCGCCTACCACTCCGGGGTCGTCGGCCGGTACGTGATCGAGGAGTGGGCGCGCCTGCCGGTCGAGCCGGACATCGCGAGCGAGTGGCGCTACCGCAACCCGGTGATCGACCCGCACACGCTCGTCGTCGGCGTCTCCCAGTCGGGCGAGACGCGCGACACGATCCAGGCGATGAAGCTCGCGCACGATCTCGGGGCGCGGACGCTCGCGATCACGAACATGATGGGGACGCAGATCACGCGCGAGGTCGACGCCGTCCTGTACACGCGGACGGGCCTCGAGATGGCCGTCGCCTCCTCGAAGACCTTCACGGCGCAGGTCGCGCTGTTCTACCTCCTCGCGCTCAAGCTCGCCCAAGTGCGCGAGACGCTGCCGCCGGAGGAGATCTCGTCGCTGCTCGAGGAGGTGCACGACCTCCCGCAGAAGATCGAGGCCTTCCTCGACGGCGACCACCCGATCGACGAGATCGCGCGCCGCGTCCACGACAAGCAGTTCTTCCTCTATCTCGGCCGCCACGTCGGCCTGCCGGTGTGCCTCGAGGGCGCGCTGAAGCTGAAGGAGATCTCGTACATCCCAACGGACGCCTACTCGGCGGGCGAGATGAAGCACGGGCCGATCGCGCTCCTCGACGACGCGACGCCGGTCGTCTGCGTGGCGACCGACTCGCACGTCTACGACAAGGTCGTCTCGAACATCCAGGAGACCCGAGCGCGCGGCGCGCACGTGATCGCGGTCGCGACCGACGGGAACGAGGACATCCAGCACCATGCGGACGACGTGATCTACGTGCCGCGGACGCACCCGCTGCTCCAGGCGGCGCTCGCGATCGTGCCGCTCCAGCTCCTGGCCTACCGGATCGCCCGCCTCCGCGGCCTGAACATCGACCAGCCGCGGAACCTCGCGAAGACAGTCACGGTGGAATAGCCGGGGTTGTGGAACTTCCGCGGCCGTGGCAGCGTATAGGTCGCGGATGAGGGGAATTCGCGCCGCGCTCGTACTCTTCGGCGTCGCCGCCTTCCTCGCTGTGGCCGGCGCCGGTGCGGCGAAGGAGCCGGCGAAAGCGCCGTTCCTCGGCCTCGTGAGCACCGGCCAGGAGTCGTGGAAGCTCGTCCGGCTAAATCCCCTGACGCTCGGCCAGCGTCCTGGTCGGTCGGTTCCGGTCGGCAGCCCGGCCGGCTGGAGCTTCTCGCCCGACCGGGCGAAACTCGTCCTCGCCGACTACGGGATCGCGGCGACGCTCGTGCTCGTCGACACGGGCACGATGCGCCGCCTCGGCATCGTCGACACGGGCGGCAACGCGCTGATCAGCGTCACGTTCTGGCCGCAGGAGCAGCGCCTCTACGCCGTGGTCACGCGGCTCACGCGCAAGGAGGACGGCACCTACGCGCGGCAGCCACCCGCGCTCGTCGCCGTCGATCCAACCACGCGCGCGGTCGTCGGCGAGCGGTCGCTCGACGGCTGGGTTTACGGCTTCGCCCACGCTGACGGCGTACTCGTGCTGCTGCTCGGACCGGAGAGCGGCATCGGGCCGGCGCGGCTCGCGGTCGTCGGCGCCGACGGCTCGGTGCGGACGGTCGGCCTCGACGGCGTTCGGGTCGGGACGGACGCCTTCGACGAGAGCACCCCCGCGGCTGTCCGGCACTACGCGCAGCCGGGCCTCGCGGTGGTGCCCGACGGGAGCGAGGCGTTCGTCGCCTCCCCGAGCGGGATCGCCGCCGTCGACCTCCGGACGCTCGCCCTCTCCTACCACGGGATCGTGCGCGGGCACCGCCGTCTCCAGAAGGGCAGCCCCGAGGGAAGCCTGCGAACGGTTCGCTGGGTGCAAGGCGGCGTCCTCGTCGTCAGCGGCCGCGACGACCACTCGTCGGTTGACGCCGAAGGGCGGGTCGTCTACCAGCCGCGCCCCGTCGGCGTCGAGCTCGTGAGCACGAGGGACTGGAGCGCGAAGATGGTCGACGCAACGGGTGAAGGAGTCTCGATCGGCGCCGACGCGATGCTCGTCACGCCGTGGACGTGGGACTCGTCCCGCCAGCGCTACCTCGGCAACGGCGCCACGATCTACGGCCTGGACGGCGTCAAGCGCGCACACGTGCTCGGCAAGCGGCAGGTCTACGGGATCGTCGTCGGGCAGCGTGCGTTCGTCGCCGGAGACACGCCGTCCTACTCGATCGTCTCCACGAAGACGGGCAAGATCCTGCGCACGGTCCGGCATTCGATGCCCCAGCCGCTCGTCGGAGCGGCGCTCGACTCTTACTAGAGCATCCTCACGGTACGTCTCGCCGGCCGCCGCGGAACGGGATTCCGCGCACGCTCAGGCCGCGCAGGTCGTCCGGAAGGTTCGGCCTCGCCTCGAGCTCGCCGTCCACGACGTCGAGCCCGAGCAGCGTCCGGAGCGCGAGCAGCGGCGCCGCGGCCGACCAGGACTGCGGCGTCATCGCACCGGGATAGGAGACGGGCACCTCCGCGCCGTCGCGCTCGAAGCCGGCGAAGACCTCCGGCAGCCGGTGCCCGAAGCGGTGCGCCGCCTCGAGCAGCGCGTGCGCCACCCCGCTCGCCTCCTCGCGAAAGCCGTAGCGACGCATCCCCTCCGCGGCGAGCGCGGTGTCGTGCGGCCAGACCGTGCCGACGTGGTAGCGGAGCGGGCTGTACGGCCGCTCCCGCGCGGACATCGTCCGGATCCCCCACCCGCTGAACATGTCCTTGCCGAGCAGGCGGCGGACGAGGATCTCGGCACGCTCGGGCGGCACGATCCCGCTCCAGAGCAGATGGCCGACGTTCGACGTGAGCGTGTCGACCGGGCGTTTCTCCCCGTCGAGCGCGAGCGCGTAGAAGCGGCGGCGGCCGAGCCAGAAGACCTCGTCGAAGCGCTCGCGCAACGCGGCGGCGTCGCGCTCCAGCCGCTCAGCGAGCGCCGGGTCGTTCCACACCTCCCGGGCGAGGCGCGCCGTCCGCAGCCGCGCGTCGTAGGCGTAGCCCTGGATCTCGCACGTCGCGATCGGCGGCTCCGCCGCTGCGCCGTCCGGGAACAAGATCGAGTCGCCGGAGTCCTTCCAGCAGAGGTTGCGGAGCCCCTTCGACGAGCGGCTGCAATATTCGAGGAAGCCGTCCCCGTCGAGGTCGGCCGGCCCTTCGAGCCACGACACCGCCGCCCGCGCCGCGCCCTCGAGCCGCCGCACGAGCGCCTCGTCGCCCGTCCAGCGCTCGTACTCGTCGAGGACGATCAGGAAGAGGAGCGTCGCGTCGTGCGTGCCGTAGTACGGGCTGTGCGGCGTGACGCCGCTCTGCGCGAGGATGCCGCGCCGCAGCTCGTGCATGATCTTGCCCGGCTCGGCGTCGCGGAAGTCGTCGTACTCCGTCGCCTGGAGCTCGGCGAGCGCCTGGAGCGTCGCCTCGGCGAGGGTCGGCTGGACCGGCAGCGCGAAGTACGACGTGACGAGGCTGTCGCGGCCGAAGGCGGTCATGAACCACGGCAGCCCGCCGGCCGGCATCGCGTGCCCGACGCCCTTCGTCGGCCGGATCCGAAGCGCTCCGAGGTCGAGGAGGCTCTGCCGGTAGGTCTGCACGAGCGGCTCCGCCGCGCACTCGACGTACGGCGCCTGCCCGAGCCACTCCGGAAGCGCGAGCGGCAGCTCGGGCTCCGGCTTCCGGAACGACTCGCAGCGCAGGAGCGCGGGACGCTTGCGGCCGTCCACGACCGGGACGACGTCGACGCACGTCTTCCACTCCTCGTGCGGGCCGAGGTGGAGGTCGAAGACGGCGCGGCCCTCCTCGAGCTGCACGTCGTTGCGGCTGAACGCGACGATCGTCTCGCGCCGGTAGCCGTCTCGTTGGTGCCAGACCGTCGCGCGCGAGCCGGCAAGCTCGTGGCCGTTCTCGCCGCTCCCACTCTCGCCGCCCTGCTGCGCCTCGAGGATGTCCGCGAAGTCGGCGCCGAAGCGGAGCTCGAGCTTGACCTCGACGGGCTCGGCGCGATGGTTCGTGACGATCACGTCCTCGTGCACGCCGTCCGTCACGAAGCGGTCGCGCCGGACGGTGACGGCCGGCTGCTCGCCGGGAGGCGCGCAGACCATGCGCGCCGAGTAGTAGTCGACCGGGCGGCTCGCCAGGCAGTCGAGCGGCTGCTCGTCGAGGAGGAGCTGCCACCGGGAGAGGTGGCGAACGTCCTCGAAGAAGTAGCCCTTGGCCTCGCGCGCGTCGACGTCGCCGGTGGAGTCGGTGTAGAAGAACGTGCAGCCGTCGAGCGTGATGAGATCGTCCACGGCGGCCGTTTCCCCGGAGGAGGCCGGGACGAATCCGTGGACCCGCATGCGGCGTCTCGGACGACGCGCACGGCCAACTGCCGTCGACCTCGACTATCGAGACCCCTCGGCGATCGTCCGCCTGCCCTCTAGGTCTCAGTCGAGCGAATCTCAAGGACGCGTTTTGGCCGAGGTGGATCCAGATGAAGAATGGTGACCGTCAGAGGTGCTCACTCTGGTGAGGTGACTAAGCAGGAGTCCAAGTCGCCGACGCAGAGCGGCCAAGACGGCGGTTGACACGTCCGCACCGAACGCGACGACCTCGGGACGAGCGCCCTGCCAGAGCGCTCGAAAGACAGCCATCACGCAGAGCGCGGCGATGAGGGCGATGTACGGCACGTCGGCGCCTATCGGCGCATGCTCGATCCGGAGTCAGGTTTCGAGATTCTTTAGTGCTTGCTCGACTCTGGCTCGATCCGGCATGCGGTAATAGGCACGCCTCCCTCCTCGCGTCGATTCGCCCACCTTTTCGAGTAATCCGTAGGCCACGAGGAGACGAAGACCCGGCTTCCACTGTTGAGTTCCCGTCTGCTGGGCCCACTCTTGGAGAACCCAGCGGCCCGCGAACTGACCTCCGAAGGGCTCGCTCTTTCGAGCCTGCTCACACGCAGCGCGGAGTACCGGAACCCAGTCTGGGTGGTCGTAAGCAAGCCTCTGCACCGCTTGGCCGGTGTGGTTGGCACTACTCAACTCTCTGTCATCCTACTCACGAAGCCGTAGCCTACTCGCGAAGCTGCCAGAGCGCAACAGCGGCGCGGACGAATCGGCGGTGCCGTAACTCCCGTCTCCGTCTTCCGTAGCGTGCCAGCGGTGTTCTGGCACGAGCTCGGACAGGCACTCTCGTTTGCGTTCGGCATGTTCTGGGAGATCCTCTGGGCGCTGATCCTCGGCTTCGCGCTCTCCGGCGTCGTGCAGGCCGTCGTCTCGAAGTCGGAGTTGCGTCGCCTGCTCCCCGACGACTCGCCACGCTCGCTCGGCATCGCCTGCGGCGTGGGCGCCGCCTCGTCGTGCTCCTACGCGGCTGGATCGACGTCGCCGGCGGCCTGCTCGTCGCGGGCGCGCTCGCGGCCTGGGTGCCGGAGCACTTCTGGCGCTCGCTCTTCCTCGACGGCCACCCGACGCTGGCGAAGCTCTGGGGGCCGGTCGTCGGGCCGGCGGTCGCGATCCTCAGCTTCGTCTGCTCGATCGGCAACGTGCCGCTGGCGGCGATCCTCTGGAACGGCGGCATCAGCTTCGGCGGGTCCTCGCCTTCGTCTTCGCCGACCTCATCGTGCTCCCGATCCTCGACGTCTACCGCAAGAACCACTCCGAACGCGAGAAAGACGAGGTTCAGCACGGTCGTGTAGTTCCAGTGCACGCTCGCCTCGACGACTTTCGCGTTCCGTTCGGTGGCGTTTCGTCCGTACGGGTGGGCTGTCGATGCTGCGGATGATGAACGCGCCGATGAAAGGCCATGGCCACAGCCACGAGCATGCGCGTTGAGGATTCTGGTCGCGCCGCCTTCGTGCTCAGCAGTGGGCGCAGCAGGCTGCACCGCGCCACGACGAGCGTCCCTCTCGAACCGCCACGGCGGCGATCACGAGCGCGGCGCCCGGGTCGGCCCACCACCATCCGAAGAGTGCGTTCGCGCCGAGCCCGACCAAGAGCGCGACCGACAAGTAGGCGCAGATCATGTTCTGGCTCGCCTCGCTCACGGTGGCGGACGAGTTGAGCGTCCGCCCGACCCTCCGCTTCGATCGCGCGAGAACCGGCATCGTCGGTGCGGTGACCGCCGCGAGCCCGATTCCGATCCAGCTCACATCCGGATGCTGGCCACCGAAGAGCGTGCGCAGGGATTCGATTCCGACGTAGGCGGCGAGGACGAAGTAGCTCGAGGCGACGAGCTGCTGAGCGCGGCGCTCGGCTGCCTCGCTGCTTCCCCGAGAACCCGTGAACAGCCACACGATCACGAACCCGGAGAGCCCTTCGACGAGCGAGTCGGCGCCGAAGCCGACGAGTGCGATCGACCCGGCGGCGATGCCCGCTCCGACGGCGATGCCGAACTCGATGAGATGCCAAGCGTTCCCGCTCCAGGCAAGAAGCCGGACTTGTCGCTCCCGCCGCGCGCGTTCCTGCGGCGGAAGCGTCGGGACGGGAGCGAGCGCGGTGATCTCCAAACCCTAGCCCGGCGGGCGGCGCAGCCGCTTCGTCTCGCCGCGGCGCCGCTTCTCCTCGAGGCGGCGCTCGCGCGCGGCCGCCGACGGCTTCGTCGGCTTGCGGCGCCGCTGCACGCGCAGGCCTGACCGGAGCCGCTCGGCGAGCCGTTCGACCGCGAGCTCGCGGTTCCGCGCCTGGCTCCGCTCGTCCTGGGCGACGGCTCGCACCACCGGGCCGAGACGCTCGACCACGCGGCGCTTCTGCGCGGGCGAGAGCGTCGCCGAGGCCTCGACGTCGAAGACGGCCTCGACGCGGGTCTCCGACTTCTGGGCGTGCTGGCCGCCGGGCCCGCTCGAGCGGGAGACGCGGAGCTCGATCTCCTCGAGCGGGATCGCGACGGAGCGCGTGACCGAAATAGACTCGCCGGCCATGGCGGCAATTCTCCTCGACGTGGACGGGGTACTCATGGTGTCGGGAGAGCCGATCGCGGGGGCGGCCGACGCGGTGCGGCGGCTGCGCGAGGACGGCCACCGGCTCCGCTTCGTCACGAACAACACGACGCGGGCGCGCGCCACGCTGGCCGAGGAGCTGCGCGAGATCGGCGTCGACCTCACGGACGAGGAGCTCCAGACGACGGCGATCGCCGCCGCGCGCGCCCTCGCCGGGAAGCGGGTGCTCGCGCTGACGATGCACGCGGTCGTCGACGACCTCGAGGGCGTCGAGCTCGTCGGCGAGGACGCCGAGGCCGTCCTCATCGGCGGCGCCGACGAGACCCTCGAGACGAACCAGGTCTTCAGCTACACGAACCTCGCCCGCGCCTTCCACGAGCTCGAGGCGGGCGCCGAGCTCTACTGCCTGCACAAGAACCGCTGGTGGCAGACTCGGCGCGGCCCGCTGCTCGACGCGGGCGCGTTCGTCGCCGGGCTCGAGTACGCGGCAGACGTCGAGGCGACCGTGCTCGGCAAGCCGAGCCCCGCGTACTTCGGCGCCGCGGTCGAGGCGCTCGACGCCGAGCCGGCGCTGACCTGGATGGTCGGCGACGACATCGAGTCCGACATCGCCGGCGCGCAGCGGTTCGGCCTGCGGACGGTGCTCGTCCGCACCGGCAAGTTCCGGCCCGACACCGTCGAGCGCGGAAGCGTCATGCCCGAAGGGATCGTGTCCTCGATGGCCCAGCTTCCGGCCTGGCTCGACCAGAACGCGTGAGGGTCGGGCTCGATCTGATCGAGATCGCCAGGATCCGGGGCGCCCTCGAGCGCTACCCCGGCTTCCGCGACCGCTGCTTCACCGCCGCCGAGCAGGCCTACTGCGACTCGCGCCCCAATCCGGCGCAGAGCTACGCCGGCCGCTTCGCCGGCAAGGAGGCGGTCGGGAAGGCGCTCGGGATCGGCGTCCGCTTCACGTGGAAGGAGATCGAGATCGCCGGGCGGCCGAAGCCGGGCGTTCGCCTCTCAGGCCGGACGAGGGCGTGGGCGGAGCGCACGAGCGCCGGGCCGATCGACCTCTCGATGACGCACTCGCGCGAGCTCGCGGCGGCGATCTGCGTCGTCTCCGATGCTTGAGCCGCTCTACACAGCGGAGGAGATGCGCGCGGCCGAGGCCGGGCACGACGTCGACGCGATGATGGAGCGCGCGGGCTGCGCCGTCGCCGAGGCGATCCTCGAGCGCTACCAGTCCGCGCGGAGGATCGCGTGCGTCTGCGGCGGCGGCGCGAACGGCGGCGACGGGCGGATTGCCGCCCGCATCCTCCGCGAGGCGGGCCGCGACGCGGTCGAGGAGCTCGTCGAGGGGGCGGACCTCGTCGTCGACGCGCTCTTCGGGACCGGCTTCCACGGCGAGCCGCGGCCGGATGCGGCGGAACTCATCGAGCGCATGAACGGCGCCGGTGTGCCGGTGGTCGCGGTCGACGTCCCCTCCGGTGTGGACGCGTCCACCGGAGAGGTGGCCGCCGGGGCCGTGGACGCTGAGCTGACGGTGACGATGCACGCACCGAAGGTCGGGCTCGTCGTCGCGCCGGGTCGCTTCCACGCCGGCGAGGTCGTCGCCGCCGACATCGGTCTCGAGCGAGGCGAGACGGAGCACCGGCTCGTGACCGAGGAGATCCTCGAGCGCGTGCCCCGCCGGCGGGAGGGCGACAACAAGTACACCGCAGGCGCCGTGCTCGTCGTCGGCGGCGCGCCCGGGCTGACCGGGGCCGCCTGCCTCGCCGCTGAGGCCGCCTTCCGCGGCGACGCCGGCTACGTCGCGGTCGCCGTGCCGGAAGCCTCGCTGCCGGTGATCGAGATGCGGTTGCTGGAAGCGGTGAAGCGGCCGCTCGGCGAGATCGACGACGTCCTGCCGCGGATGGGCGCGGTCGCGCTCGGGCCGGGGCTCGGTCGCGGCGAGTCGGAGCGGGCTCTCGTCCGCCGGCTCCTGGAGGAGACGTCGCTGCCGATCGTGGTCGACGCGGACGGCCTGCACGAGCTCGAGCCGTTCCGGCGCGACGCGCCAACCGTCCTGACCCCGCACGAGGGCGAGCTCGCGCGCCTGCTCGGCGAGGAGTCGAAGTGGGTCGCGGCGCACCGGCTCGAGGCGCTGCGGCGCGGCGTCGAGCGCTTCGGCTGCGTCGTCCTCCTGAAAGGCGCGGACACGCTGGTCGGCGCGCCCGGCGCCGGCGTGCTCGTCCGCTCGACGAACGCGCCCGGGCTTGCAACGGCCGGGTCGGGCGACGTCCTGACGGGGATCGTCGCGGCGTTCCTGGCGAAGGGGATGGACGCGCGCCTGGCCGCGGCGGCGGCCTCGAGCGCTCAGGCTCGGGCCGCACTCCTCGCGCCCCAGCAGGCCGGGCTCGTCGCGAGCGACGTGATCGCGCACCTGCCGGCCGCGCTTGCCTGAGCTCGACGTCGTCACCGGCGCGTTCTCGTACACCGGGAGCTTCATCGCGCGGCGGCTGCTCGACGACGGCGTTCGCGTCCGGACGCTCACCCGCAGGGACGATCCGGCGAGCCCGCTGCACGGGAAGATCGAGACGGCGCCGCTCCAGTTCGCCGACCGAGCGGCGCTCGTCGAGAGCCTGCGCGGTGCCCGCTGCCTCTACAACACGTACTGGGTGCGCTTCGAGCGCGGCGGGACGACCTTCGACCGCGCCGTCCGGAACAGCGCCTTCCTCTTCGCGGCGGCCGCGGAGGCCGGCGTGGAGCGAATCGTCCACGTCAGCGTGTCGAGTCCCTCCGACGACTCGCCGCTTCCGTACTTCCGCGGCAAGGCGCAGGTCGAGCGCGAGCTTGCCGCCGCCGGACCGGCGTACGCGATCGTCCGGCCGACGCTCGTCTTCGGCCCGCGCGACATCCTCGTGAACAACATCGCATGGATCCTGCGCCGTTTCCCGGTCTTCGTCGTGCCGGGCGACGGGAGCGGGCGCGTGCAGCCGGTCTCCGCCGAGGACGTGGCCGAGATCGCCGTCACCGCAACCCGCACCGTCGACGCCGCCGGGCCGGAGGAGTACTCGTTCGCCGAGCTCGTGCGCCTCGTCGGCGCGGCGATCGGGTGCCGCCGCCCGCTCGTCCACGCGCCGCCGCGGCTCGCGCTGGCGGTCGGAGCGATCGCCGGCGTCGCGCGGCGCGACGTCCTGCTGACGCGCGACGAGCTCGCGGGTCTCCAGGCCAGCCTGCTGGTCTCGCACGAGCCGCCGCGCGGCCGGGCGAGCTTCCGCGAGTGGCTGGAGCGGAACGGCGCGACACTCGGCCGCGCGTACGTGTCCGAGCTGGCGCGAAACTTCCGTCCGTATGCACCGCTCTGAGCTCACCATCGAGCTGGGCGCGATCCGCCGCAACGCGGCCACGCTCCTGCGCGCGCTCGGCGGGGCCGAGCTCTGGGCGGTCGTGAAGACGAACGGCTACGGCCTCGGGGCGCTCGACGTCGCGCGGGCGGCGCTCGCGGGCGGCGCGACCGCGCTCTGCGTCGCCACCGTTCCCGAAGCCCTGGCGCTGCGACGGGAGCTTCCGGAGCCGCGGATCCTTATCCTCGGGCCGGCACTCCCGTCCGAGATCGCGCAGGCGCGGGAGGCCCGGCTCGAGCTCGTTGTGGCCGACGGCGAGATCCCGGCCGGCGTGCCCGTGCACCTCAAGCTCGACACGGGGATGGGCCGGTACGGCTTCTCCGAGCTGCCGACTCCCGCGGCCGACGTCGTCGGCCTGATGACGCACCTCGCCACGGCCGACACGGACGAGGCCTTCGCGGCCGAGCAGATCGAGCGCTTCCGGGCCGCCACCGAGCCGTATGCCCACCTCACGCGTCACGTCGCGAACAGCGCCGCCGCGCTGCGGATCCCGGCGGCGCGCTTCGACGCGGCACGCTGCGGCGTGGCGCTGTGCGGCCTGTCCCCCTTCGGCGAGGATCCGGCCGCCGACGGGCTCGACCCGGCCCTGCGCTGGGAGAGCTACCTGGCGCAGGTGAAGCGCCTCGAGCCCGGCCGGAGCACCGGCTACGGCCGCCGGTTCGTCGCCCAGACGCCGACGTGGATCGGGCTTGTGCCGGTCGGCTACGGGGACGGGTTCCGCAGGGACATGACGGGCACGGAGGTGCTCGTCGCAGGCGAGCGGCGGCGCGTCGTCGGCACGGTCTCGATGGAGTCGTTCGCCGTCGAGCTCGACCGCGAGCTTCCCGTCGGCACGCCGGTCGTCCTGCTCGGCGACGGCGTCCTCGCCGAGGACCACGCCCGCGGCGCCGGGACGATCAACTACGAGATCGTGTCCCGCATCTCGAGCGACCCGACCCGCGCACGCCGCACGGTGGTCGAGTGACCGAGCTCGCGCAGGAGATCCTGGCCGGCGAGGAGGCGTGGGTCGTCGGCGGCGCGCTCCGCGACGAGCTGCTCGGCCGACCGGTCGTCGACGTCGACGTCGCCTGCCGCCGGCCGGAGGAGGCGGCGCGGGCCTACGCGCGCCGCTCCGGCGGGGCGCCGTTCCCGCTCTCCGAGCAGCACGGCGCCTGGCGGGTCGCGCTCGAGGACGGCCGCACGGTCGACTTCACGCCGCTCCGCGGGACGATCGAGGGCGACCTCGCGACGCGGGACTTCACGGTGAACGCGCTCGCGCGGCCACTCGCCGGCGGCGAGATCGTCGACCCGAGCGGCGGCCTCGAGGACGTCGACCTGCGTCGCCTGCGCGCGGTCACGGAGACGATCTTCGAGGACGACCCGCTCCGCCTCCTGCGCGCGGTGCGCCTCGAGGACGAGCTCGGCTTCCGGCTCGCCCCGCTGACGGAGGAGCTCGTCCGCGCCCACGCCGACCTCGCCGCGCGTCCCGCCGGTGAGCGGATCGTCGCCGAGCTGGAGCGCCTCTCGCCGGCCGGGTTCCGGCGCCTCGACGAGCTCGGCCTGCTCGAACCGCTCGGCGGTTCGCTCGAGCGGGCCGACCTCCTCGAGGCCTTCGACTCGCCGGACTTCCGCCTCGCCGTCGGCTTCGGGCCGGAGCTTCGGCGTTACCCGATCTCGAACCGGCGGAAGCGCTTCCTCCGCGCGCTCCTCCGCGCGGCTCGGCCGCGCGACGGCTCGGCCCGGGCGATCCACCGCTTCCGTCGCGTCACCGAGCCCTGGGCGCTCGAGGCGCTCGCGTTCATTGGCGCCTCCGACTTCGGCCCCGCGGTGGAGGCGGCGCGCGCGAACGACCCCGACGAGCCGCTCCTGCGCGGCGACGAGCTCGGCCTGCCGCCGGGGCCGGAGATCGGCCGGCTCCTCGCCGCCGTCGAGGAGGAGCGGGCCGCGGGGCTCCTCTCGACCCGCGAGGAGGCGCTCGACTTCGTCCGCCGCTCGGTAAGCGGCTCGTAAAGCGACCTCGCCGGGAACAAACCATCGCCTCCCGGGCTCGTTGGAAGGGGTAGCGAGCACTGTCGAACGGGGGGTGAGGCTCGTGAGATCGAGAAGCAAGCTCATGCTGGCTGCCGCGGCGGGCGCGGCGGCGATGGCGGTCGCCTCGGCGGTCCGGTCCCTTCCGTACGTGGCCGGCTCGGCCGTGGTCGGGCGGACGGTCGCCGTGCGGAACGGAAGCTGGGGCGGCACGAAGCCGCTCACGTACTCCTACCAGTGGCTGCGTTGCGGGAGCGGCGGGAGCAGCTGCGCCGACCTCGCGGACGCGAAGTCGCAGACGTACGTCCTCGTCTCCGACGACCAGGGCCACCGGATGCGTGCCCGAGTGACTGTCACCAACAGCGCCGGCTCGAGCTCGGCCGTGTCGCGGGCGAGCGGGGTCGTCCGCGCGGCGCCGACCGCGCCGCCGCCGGGGCCGGGCGGGCAGATCAAGCTCGCGGACGGGAAGATCTCCATCCCGGTCGCGAACGTCGCGTCGCCGCAGCGGCTGATCGTCTCCGGCGTGCAGTTCGAGCCGATCGTCGTCCGCTCGCGGAGCCCGTTCACGGCGCGCTTCCGCGTCACGGACACGCGCGGCTTCGTCGTCCGCGGGGCGCTCGTGTACATGCTCGGGCTGCCGTACGGCCGGATCGCCAACGTGCCCGAGCAGGAGACCGGGACCGACGGCTGGGTCACCTTCCAGGTGCAGCCGACGGCGCAGCTCCCGCTCGCGAACGGCGGTGCGCTCGTCGTGTTCGTCCGGGCGCGGAAACCGGGCGAGAACCTCCTGGCCGGCGTCTCGACCAGGCGGCTCGTCCAGGTCCGGCTCGGCTCGCCGTGAAGGCGCCGCTTGCGGTGCCGTCATCAGGGCGTGCGGGTTTCCCGCACGCCCGTCTGAACCGACCGGTCGACACGGTGGAGTTCGTCGCGGCGTAGGTTCGTCGGGGGAGAGAGCGGCGGGGTTCCCCAGGATCCCGCCGCTCCACGACAATTAGGGCGTGGCCACACATGACGACGCCGTCCGGGCCCGATTCGGCGAGACCGCCGCGGGCGTCGCGGAGCATGCGGCACGGCAGGTCGACCGCGTGCGGGCGGAGCTGCGGGAGTTCCTGTCGCTGAGTGGGAAGGAGCGCGTGGTCGACTCGGGCACGGGCGCGGGGGTCCTCGCGCTCGCGCTCGCTCCGCTCGTGCGGGAGGTCGTGGGGGTCGACCTCGTGCCCGAGCTCCTCGCCGCCGCCCGCGCGGCCGCGCCCGCGAACGTGACCTTCGTGGAAGGCGACGCCACGGCGCTCCCGTTCGAGGACGCGTCCTTCGACCTTGCGGGGAGCCGCCGTACCCTGCACCACATCGCGCGGCCGGAGCTCGCCGTCGCCGAGCTCGCCCGCGTGACCCGGCCGGGTGGGCGGATCTTCGTCGACGACCAGGTTGCGTCCGTCGACCCGCTCGCCGCGCTTGCGCTCGACCGCTTCGAGCGGGCGCGTGACCCTTCGCACGCGCGGACGCTCCCGGACATCGACCTGCGCCACTTCTTCGAGGCGAACGGCCTCGTCGCCGAGCGCACCCGCTTCCAGACCCATCGCCGTGAGCTCGGCTACTACCTCGAGCTCGCCGGCTGCAGCGGCGAGGCCGCCGAGCGCGCCCGGGAGCTGAGCCCCGGAGGGCCTGAGAGCTACGAGGCCGAGACCGGCTGGTATCTGCTCCGCAAGCCCCGACTCGGTGGCTAGGCTTGGGCGATGCGCGTCGAAGTCTTCTACTGCCCCGTCTGAGACGGTTACGACGAACGGGCCGCGAGTCTCGTGGCCGAGCTGAGCGGCGAGGGCTTCGACGCCGAGGCCTTTCGAGGCGGGAAGGGGCAGTTCGACGTGAACGCGGACGGGCGGCTCGTGTTCTCGAAGGCCGAGACCCACCGCTTCCCGGAGGCCGGCGAGGTTCTCGCGGCGCTTCGCGCGAGCGCCTAGGACGTCGACTCGTCGAGGTGCGCGAAGGTCGCGCGCAGCGCGTCGCGCTCGCCGGCGAGGCTCGTGAACGACCTGGCCAGGCGCCGCTCGCCCTCCTCGGTCAGACGCAGGTGCGCGACGCGGCCGTCGACGGCGGACGTCTCCCGCCCGACGAGGCCGACCTCCTCGGCGCGGCGGACGAGCTCGGTAACGGTGCTCTGGGCGAGCTGGAGCCGCTCCGCCAGCTCGGTCACCGTCGACTGCTCCGAGCCGCCGGGGGCGCCCTTGATCATCAGCAGGAGCAGGTAGCGCTGCGGCGTCAGCCCCGAAGAGCGCGCGATGCGCTCGCTTCGGCGCAGGAACCGCCGGAGCGCGGCCCGGAAGTCCGCGCCTCGCATCGCGGCCTCGGCAGTCAGCCGCTCGCCGTCCATCGCCTGCCGATACTAGTGCGATTCGGGGCGCTTTCGATAGGCCGATTTCGGCGCGAGCCGGCGGACGAGCCCGGGCGCGAGCGCCTGCACCACCGGGAAGACGCGGAACCACGCAGGCACGTACGTCTCGCTCGGGCCGCGCTCGAGCGAGCGGACGACGTGCCGTGCCACGTCCTCCGGCTCGATCACGACGCGCCGGAAGAGCGGGCTCGAGAGCCCCTTCCGCTGCGGGAAGCCCTCCGTCTCCACGAAGCCCGGGTTCACGGTGTGGACGCGGATGCCGCGCGGGCCGAGCTCGGCGGCGACGGCGCGCGAGAACGCGAGCTGCGCGTGCTTCGACGCCGAGTACGGCCCCGAGGGCGCGAACGCGACGCCGCCCGCGACCGAGACGACGTTCACGACGTCTGCGCGGCCTGCGGCTTCGAGCGCGGGGAGGAACGCGCGCAGGCACCAGACGCCGCTGAGGTAGTCGTGCGGACGAGCTGCTCCAAGCGCTCCGGCTCGACCTCGAGGAAGCTCCGCCGGCCGGGGATGCCCGCGTTGCAGACGAGGACGTGGATCCGCGGATGGCGCTCCCGCACCGCCGCCGCCGTGCGCTCGACCGCCTCCCGGTCGGAGACGTCGCAGACCTCGTGCTCGCCGTCGAGCTCCTCGGCGAGCGCGCGGAGCCGGTCCTCGCGCCGCGCGACGAGGACGCAGCGGTCCCCCCTGGCGGCGAGCTCGCGGGCGATCGCCGCGCCGATCCCGCTCGAGGCGCCGGTGACGACGGCGACGCGGCGCTCGACGCTCAGCGGCAGACGCGGACGCGCTCGCGGGCGCCCGCCGTGTGGCCGCCGGCGTCACTCGCGACCGCTCGCAGCGTGTGCGCGCCGCGCTTCGCCTTCGCGGTCTTCCACGTGCCGACGTAGAGGCCGATCTGGCCCTTGCGGACGGTGCCGATCCGCCGCTTCCCGTCGTAGAAGCGCACCGAGGCGATCTTCCGCGGCGAGCTCGCGTCGACGATCAAGCCGACCTTCCCCTTGACGCAGCCCGCGGTGGCATCCGGCGCGAGCCAGCTCACCGCCGGCCGGGCCGAGGCTGCGACGTGCACGGCCTTGAAGGCGGTGTTGGGCATGATCTCCGAGCCGGATGTGTTGACGTTCTTCGTCTCCTGGTAGTCGGAGGCCTCGAGCGTCGCGGCCGTCCGGCCGGTCAGCTTCGGCGCGGCCGCCGGGAGCGGGAAGAGCGCCAGCCCGCTCGTCGGGTCGTACGCTGCCACGCCGACCAGCACGCGCTTGTAGCCGATCACGAGCGAGAGCGGGTCGACGCCGGAGCCCGCGTCGAGGACGCGCGCGGCGATCGTCGGCCGGCCGGTCGAGACATGCGTGGTCAAGAGCTTCACGGTCGGCGGCCGGACGTCGTTCACCCACGAGCGGAGCACGTAGCGCCCGGGCAGCGGCTCGCCGCTGAAGAGGTCGCTGGCCGAGTCGACCGAGACGTAGTAGTCCTTCGGGGCCGGGAACTGCGCGCCGGCCGCCTCGACGTCGAGGCGGTAGTCGAACATCAGCCCGTTGGCGTTCACGGGCGTCCCGGCATAGCCCTGGACGGTGTTCTCGTCCTGCGCGCCGAGGAAGAACGGGTCGATCTCGGAGCGCGCCGTCTGGAGGAGCACCGAGACGCCGATGTTCGCGACCTTCCGGTCGAGGTGCGTGACGTAGACCTGCTCCGCGCCGGTCTCGGCCTCGGTCGGCCCGGCGAGGTAGTTCGGCGCGGGGCCGAACGGCGCGTCGGGGAAGCGGTAGAGGTCGGCGCGTGAGGTTCCGGTGCGCGTGTCGCCCGTCTGGAGCGTCTTCAGCGGTTTCGCCGTAGCGCCCTCGAGCCCGGGCCGCGTGACGAGGAAGAGGTACGGGATGCGGCGCGTCTGCGTGCCCTGCCGGAGCACGACGAAGCCGTAGTCGTCACCCTTCGCCGCGTCCGCCGAGGCCCGCACGGCGACGGTGAAGTCGGTCTCGCCGCCGGGTGCGAGCGTTATCGTGCCGGGCACGTCGACCGTCGCTCCCGCGCTTGAGGACTGGGGCGCGACGGAGACGACCCACGTGCCGACACCGCCGTTCGCGTCGGTCAGGTGGACGACCTGGCTCCGCGTCTGCGCGCCGCCGTTCACGTCCAGGTCGGCGAACGAGAGCGACGTGGGGTCAGTGAAGACGAGCGGGTTCGCGGCGCGCGGCAGGTTCACGAGCCCGCCGCCCTCGAGGAGCACCGGCGCCTCGTGCGTCTGGGCCGTGTCCGACCAGGCCGGGCCTGCGGTGGAGACGAGCGCGGACTTCACCTGCTGCGCCGACCACGTCGGATGGAGCTGGAGGAGGAGCGCGGCCGAGCCGGCGACGTGGGGGGTCGCCATGCTCGTCCCGTCGAAGACGGCGAACGGCGAACCGCCCGTGAACTCGGGCAGCGTCGAGGACAGGATCTGCCCGCCCGGCGCGGACACGTCCGGCTTGAGCAGGTGGCCGAAGTCGGTCGGCCCGGCCGAGGAGAAGCTCGTCATGACGTCGCCGCGGCCGTTCTCGATGTCGAGCGGGTCGTTCCCGATCCGGACCGGCGCCCGGCCGCTCGTCCCCGCCAGGTAGTCGCGGAGGCGGGCGCCGTCGAGGTCGGAGATCATCCCGGCGGGAATCGACAGCCGGATCGGGATCGGGTTCGGGTTCCCCGGGCGGTTGTCGACGAGGACGATCCCGATCGCGCCGGCCGCCTTCGCGCGGTCGGCCTTCGAGGTGAAGGTGCAGAGCCCGCGCGAGACGAGGACGATCGCACCGTCGAGCGAGTGCGACGGCAACGGTTGCACCGGCCCGTTCGGGTTCTCCGGCGGTCCGCAGAGGTGCCGCTCGACCGGCTGGCCGTTCGTGCCGACGACCGAGCCGACGTCGACGAGCGTCTGGTCGCTCACGGACCAGGCCGCCGGGGTCGAGGCCTTCTCGATCGGGATCTGACGGAGCGTGTCGGGCGCGCTCGGCGCCGTCACCGAGAGCGCAGGCGCGAAGACGTGGTTGTTCGTGACCGCCGCGACGGTGATCGCCGCCGGCGCCGTTCCCGGCGAGGCGACGCTGCCGAGCCCGAAGTCGTCGCGGTCGTTCCCGGCCGCGATCACCGGCACGACCCCGGCCGCGGCCGTGTTGCGCGCCATCTCGATCGTCGCGTCGGTGGACGGGTCCGACTCGGGGCCGCCGCCGGAGAAGTTGATCACGTTCATGCCGTCGGCGACCGCCGACTCGAACGCGGCCACGATCTCGGGCGTGTTCACGACGTCGCCGATCGGGGTCGGGATCGTGAAGACGCGGTAGTTGCCGATCCACGCGCGCGGAGCGACGCCGCTCAGGCCGGTGACGGGCGGGTGGTCGGCGCCGGCTGGCGCGTTCGTCCCCTCGTCGCCGGCGGCGATGCCGGCCACGTGCGTCCCGTGGAACGACTCCTGCCGGTCGAGCGGAAGGCGGCCCCGCGCACCCGAGCCCGGGCCGGGGAAGGCGCGCGCGACGATCACCTTCGGCGTCGTGAAGGCGGTGTCGCCCTTCGGGAAGCCGGACGGGTACGAGTAGCCCGCAGGGTTGAAGAACGGGTTCGTCTGGTCGACCCCGTCGTCGACGACGCCGATCTTCATGCCCTGGCCGCGTGCGCCGGTGGCGGCGTGGAGCGCGTCCGCGCCGATCAGCGACGGGCTCCGGTCGAGGCTCAGGGTGTAGCGCATGCTCGGGTAGACCTTCCGCACGAAGCCGAGGGCCGCGAGCCGCGGCAGCCGTCGCACCGGGAGCGACACGGTGACGCCGTCGAGGACGATCCGGAATCGGCGCGAGACCGTCGCCTCGGGGATCGCTCGCCGCAACCGCGCGACCGCGACGCGCTGCGCGGCGTCCAGGCGGGCCAGGTACGCGCGCGATGACGCGGTCGCGACGTCCAGACGCCGGCCGGCGAAGGCGGCCGGGCTGCGCCCGAACGCGGCGGCGAGCGGCGGCAGCTTCAGCGTGACGATGACGCGCACCCGGCCGCGGGCATGGCCGCGCGGGACTTGGACGACGCCGGCGCGGAGTCGCGGGAGCGCGTGACGGTCGATCGGGACGAGCTGCGCCGCGGCCGGAGCGGCGACGACGAGCGCCGCTGCGAGCGTCGAGAGGGCGATGCGGCGGCGCAAGAGCAACAGTCTAGACTCGCGCCGTGCCGGGAGCCTTTGAAGGAAAGCGCGGCCTCGTGCTCGGCGTCGCGAACCGCCGCTCGATCGCCTGGGCGATCGCGAAGCGCCTCGCCGACGAGGGCGCGACGCTCGCCTTCACCTTCCAGGGGGAGCGGATCGAGGGCGGCGTGCGGCAGCTCGCGGAGAGCGTGTCGAGCCCGCTCGTCACAGCCTGCGACGTCCGCTCCGACGAGGACGTCGACCGCGTGGTCGCCGAGACGGCCGAGGTGTTCGACGGGCAGCTGGAGGTCCTCGTCCACTCGGTGGCGTTCGCCGCCGCGGAGGATCTCGAGGGCCGCTTCACCGACACGCCGCGCGACCGCTTCTGGCTCGCGCTCGACGTGAGCGCGTATTCGCTCGTGGCCGTCGCACGCGCCGTCGAGCCGCTCATGGAGGCCGCGGGCGGCGGTTCGATCCTCACGATGACCTACCTCGGAGGGGAACGCGCGGTGCCGCACTACAACGTGATGGGCGTGGCGAAGGCGGCGCTCGACGCCTCGGTGCGCTACCTCGCGTGGGACCTGGGCGAGAAGCAGATCCGCGTGAACGCGGTCTCCGCGGGCCCGGTGCGGACGCTGGCGGCGCGCTCGATCGCGGGCTTCGCGACGATGGAAGCGATCGTCGAGGAGCGCTCGCCGCTGCACCGCCACATCGAGGCCGACGACGTGGGCGCCGCCGCGGCCTTTCTTCTCTCGGATGCCGCGCGGAACGTGACCGGGACGACGCTCTACGTCGACTCGGGCTATCACGCGATGGGTATGTGAGGCGCTGAGGGCCCGCGGGCTCGCGATCCTCGCGCTCGGCGCGTTCGTCGTCGCCGCGGACGGGACGCTCGTCGTCGGGCTGCTGCGCCAGATCGCGCGCTCGCTGGAGGTCTCGCCCGCGGCGGCCGGCCAGGCGCTGACCGTCTTCGGCGTCGTGTACGCGGTCGGCGCGCCGTTGATCGTGCGCGCAGCGCGGGCGATGCGACCGGAACGGCTCGCCGCCGCGGCGCTCGCGCTCTTCGCCGTCGCGAACGCGGCGACCGCGGCCGCGCCCTCGTACGCGGCGCTCCTCGGCGCGCGGATCCTCGCGGCCGCGTGCGCCGGCGTCTTCATGCCGACCGCTGCGCTCGTCGCCGCTCGGGCGGTGGGCGAGGAGCGCCGCGGCCGGGCGCTTGCGGTCGTCGTCGGCGGCTCCTCGGCGGCGATCGCGCTCGGCGTCCCGCTCGGCACCTTCGTCGGCGGCGCGATCGGCTGGCGTGCCGTCTTCTACGCCGTCGCGATCGCCTCCGCTGTGATCGCCGCGGCGGCGATCTCGCTTCCGCGGACGGAGGCGCCTCCGACGGTGCCCGCGCGCGCCGGAGTCCTGATGACGCTCGTGACGACCCTCGTCTGGGCGACCGGGAGCTTCACGTTCTTCACCTACGTCGCCGTCGTCCTCGCGCGCAGGGCCTCCGTCGGCACGGCCGGGCTTGCCGCCTTCCTGCTCCTCTTCGGCCTGGTCGGGATCGCCGGCGCCGCGGCGGCCGGTCGTCTCACCGACACGAGAGGGTCGCGCGCGGCGCTCGTCGGCGGCCTCGTCCTCGTCGCCGCCGCCCTGGCGGGCCTGGCCGCCGCAGCCGGTCGTACGGAGACTGCCGCGCTCGTCGCGCTCTACGCCCTGGGCACGTGGGCGATCACGCCGCCGCAGCAGCACCGGTTGCTCGGGGCGGGCGGCGACACCGGCTTCCTCCTCTCGCTGAACGCATCGGCGTTGTACGGCGGCGTCGCGCTCGGAAGCGGACTCGGCGGCGCGATCCTCGCCGCGACTGGGAGCGTCGCCGCGCTCTGCGGCGTCGCCGCTGGGCTCGAGCTCCTCGCCGTCGTTTCGGTCTGGACCGAACGGATGACGCGCTAGCCTCGGGTCGTGGACGGAGACGCGGACCTCGCGGCGGTCGGAACGCTCCTCGCCGAGCCGGCTCGGGCGCGCATGCTCGCGGCGCTCGGCGACGGCCGCGCGCTGCCGGCGAGCGCCCTCGCCGCCGAGGCCGGCGTGGTGCCCTCGACGGCGAGCGGGCACCTCGCGCGGCTCGTCGACGGCGGGCTCATCGCCGCCGAGAGCCGCGGTCGGCGCCGCTACTTCAGGCTGCGAGGGCCGGAGGTCGCGGAGGCGCTCGAGGCGCTCGCCCGCATCGCGCCGCCCGAGCCCGTGCGCTCGCTGCGTCAGGCGACCCGCGTCGAGGCGCTTCGGTCCGCGCGCACCTGCTACGACCACCTCGCCGGCTGGCTTGGGACGGCGCTGATGGACGCTCTGCTCGAGCGGGGCGTCGTGGCCGACGAGCACGTCACCGATCGCGGCGTCGAGACGCTCGCGAACCTCGGCGTCGATCTCGACTCGATCCCTGGCCGCCGCCCGCTCTTCCGCTCGTGCCTCGACTGGAGCGAGCGCCGTCCCCACGCGGCCGGGAAGCTCGGCGCCGCGCTCGCCGCGCGCTCGTTCGAGCTCGGCTGGGTGGAGCGGCTGGACTGCACCCGCGCGGTGCGTGTGACGCCGGCCGGTGAAACGGGCTTCGCCGACGCGTTCGGCCTCACTCCTCCTGGCCGCGCCGCAGCGTAAGGATCACGACCTCACCGGTCTGCCGCAGGTCGACGACCTGAAGCGGGAACCTGTCGGCGCCTTCGGTGAACAGGCGCTTCCCGGTGCCGAGCACAACGGGGAAGACCATGAGCCGGTACTCGTCGATGAGGTCGTGCCGGACCTCCGCCGCGAGGTCGCCCGAGAACACCGTCGTGTTGCTCCACTCGGGGTTCTCGAGCGTCGTCGAGACGACGTACTTCGGCATGGTGTTGAACTTGTCGGCGAACTCGCCGGTGCGCGAGGGCCATGCCTCCGCGAAGCCTTCGTAGGTGCGGCGGCCAAGGAGCAGCGCGTCGGCCGCCATCACCTCGTCGAGCTTGAACTGGTCGCCCTCTCATCCTGTCCTCCTCTGTGGATGCTCGAAAGACCGCAGAGCGCCGGGGAACTCATCCCCGACCGAGCACGAAGATCGTCACGTCGCCGCCGGCCGCGAGGTGCGGGAACGAGCGGAGGCGGCGCGCGGGCGGCGGCGTGCATGCGGGGCCGCGCTTCGGCAGCCGGCGGTAGCGGAAGAGCGCCCGGTGGACGACGACGTAGCGGACGCCGAGCCGCCTCAGCGTCGCGAGCTGCGCCCGGTCGAAGCGGCCGCAGTTCACCGGCAGGAGCGTCTTCAGCAGGTCGTACGCGGCCCGGGGCGCGACCGTCGAGTACCCGCCGGGTCGCTCGCGGGGCGCTTGCATGTCGTAGTACTCGTAGACGCTCCCGTAGTGGAGGTCGGGGAGGAAGACCGGGAGCTCCAGCACGCGGCCGGGCGGCGCGGTGCGCAACGCGGCGTACGCGGCGTTGTGCTCGTCGGCCGCCGACGCGCCGTAAACGTGGACGTGCAGGTCGACGAGCAGGAGCGCGACGGCCAGCGCCGCGACCCACGCGCGGCGCGAGCGCGCGACCGCGAAGGCGACGAGCGCGGCGATGCACAGGCAGGCGATCGGCAGCAACCGCTCGGGCACGCGCGGGTAGCGGAACGGGGGCAGCGCGTGCCAGAGCGGCGAGTAGAGCGGCGTGTGCGTCCCGAGCGCGAGCAGGATCGGCACGACTACGCCGAGGCCGAGGACGACTGCAAGCCCTCGCCGCGCGCGCCCGAGCAGGGCCAGCCCGAGCGCCGCGAGCACCGGTGTCGCCCACCCGAGGAAGACGAAGCGCTCCGCGTCGGCGCCCTTCGTCCGGCGGACGAGGTCGCTCCAGTGCGCGGAGTACTGCGAGACGGCGTGCAGCGACCGCCCGCTCGCGAGGTGCGAATGGTCGATCGTGGTCGTCTTCACGAGCAGCCCGACGCCGACGGCCGCCGCAACCGTCGCCGCGACACCGAGGAGCATCCGCCGGTCGCGACTCCGCACGAGCGCATACGCGCAGACGAATGGCACGGCCCCGAGCGCGAGGTGCACCTGGCCCGAGAGCGGGATCGACGCGACCGCGACCGCCGCGAGCGCGAGCCGCCGGCGCTCGACGGCATAGAGCGCGAGCGGGAGCAGGACCGAGATCGGCCCGAGGAGGTGCCCGGTGCTCTGCGCGACGCGGTAGGGCGCGATCGCGAAGGCGAGCCCGCCGGCGAGCGCCGCTCCGCGGGGAAGCTCGAGCTCCCGCAGCCACAGGCAGGCGAGCCCGCCGGCGGCGAGGTACGTGAGCAGCACGAAGACGTTCCACCCGCGGACATGTCCCAGAGCCGCGTCGAGCGGCCAGAACACGATCCCGAAGGGCCACCCCGCGAAGTCGATCGTCGGGCCCGACTCCGGCCGGAAGCTGTACGGGTCGCGCCAGGGCGCGCGGCCGTGCTCGACCTGGTGTCCCGGCAGCCAGAGGTGGTAGAGCGTCTGGAGGTGGTCGCCCGGCGCGGCCTCGCCGTGCCCGGGCGCGCCGCCGGCCATGAAGCGCGATCCGGCGTGCTCGACGGCGGGCCACGTCGCGGCGACGCCGCTCCCGAGGTAGAGCGCGCAGGCGAGCGCTACGAAGCCTGCGCGGCCGCGAGCAGCTCGTCGAAGTCGGGCACCTCGTCGTTCGCGTAGCGCCATGCGCGGCGGACCGTACCGCCGGGGTCGACGAGGAACGCCGACCGCTGGGCGACGTCGCGCAGGCCGCGGAAGTCCTGCG
>Ga0209577_10000590_pt1 | contig 36211 bp, 36 predicted proteins | sample GraSoiAngelo_109_FD_185874 | JGI IMG/M metagenome (GOLD analysis project Ga0209577, IMG submission 185874) | Grasslands soil microbial communities from the Angelo Coastal Reserve, California, USA - 14_0903_12_20cm (SPAdes) (version 2) | ecosystem: Environmental > Terrestrial > Soil > Grasslands... | reverse complement strand
CAGGCGGCGCTCGTCGCCTCGACGATGGTTGCGGCGCGTGTCGCCGCAGCCTCGTTCGCGGCGGCGAGCCGATCGGCGGCGGCGAGGTCGCGGGTCGCCTCCGCCGGAGCGGCGAACGCCGCCGCGAGGGCGAGAGCAAGGAGCTTGTGCACTGGTGCACATTGCGACGACGGGCACGGCGCCCGGTTAGGGCTAACACCGGGTTAACCGGGGCCGCGGCTAGCATCGGCGCGGAATGAGCGTCTTCGTCGTCGCCGAGGCGGGCATGAACCACGACGGCAGCCTCGGGAACGCCGTCCGCATGATCGAGGTGGCCGCCGAGGCCGGCGTCGACGCGGTCAAGTTCCAGCTCCACGACGCGGCGGCGGAGACGACACGCGACGCGCCTGCCCCGCCGTACTTCACGCACGAGAGCCGCTGGGAGTACTTCCAGCGAACCGCCTTCACTGACGACCAGTGGCGGCGCGTGAGGGACGCGTGCAAGGCCGCGGGAGTCGAGTTCGTCTGCGCGCCCTTCTCGCTCGAGGCGCTCGAGCGCCTGGAGGCGCTCGGCACCGCCCGGTACAAGATCGGCTCCGGGGAGGTGACGAACCTCGAGCTCGTGCGGGCGGCGGCCGCCACGGGCAAGCCGGTCCTGCTCTCGTCCGGGATGAGCTCGTGGGAGGAGCTCGACGCCGCGGTCGAGGCGGCCGGCGAGAACACGACCGTCCTCCAGTGCACCTCGGAGTACCCGACGCCGCCGGAGCGGGTCGGCCTCAACCTCCTCGCCGAGCTGCGCGAGCGCTACGGCCGGCCGGTCGGGCTTTCGGACCACACGCTCGGCCCGCACGCGTGCTTCGCCGCGGTGGCCCTCGGAGCGAGCGTCGTCGAGAAGCACTTCACGCTCTCGAAGGAGATGTACGGGCCGGACGCGGCGCTCGCGCTCGAGCCCCACGAGCTCGCGGAGCTCGTCGACGGCGTCCGCGAGATCGAGGCGATGCTCGGCGCGCCCGTCGACAAGGACGCCGAGGCGGCGGCGCTCGCCGAGATGAAGCGCGTCTTCGAGAAGTCCGTCGTCACGGCCGCGAGCATCCCCGCGGGCGCGACGATCGAGCGCGGGATGCTCGCGGCGAAGAAGCCGGGGACCGGCATCCCCGCCGCGCGCATCGACGAGGTCGTGGGCCGCACGGCCGCGCGCGACCTTCCCGAGGACACCGTGCTCACGGAGGACCTGCTCGCGTGAAGAAGGTCTGCGTCGTCGTCGGCTCCCGCGCGAACTACTCCTCGATCAAGTCGGCGATGCGCGCGGTTCGCGACCACCCGGACCTCCGGCTCCAGCTCGTCGTCGGCGCCTCGGCCCTGCTCGACCGCTACGGCACGGTGGTAGACGTGATCGAGCGGGACGGCTTCGAGCCCGACGAGAAGGTCTTCATGCTGATCGAAGGCGAGACGCCCGGCACGATGGCGAAGTCGACCGGGCTCGGCCTCCTGGAGCTACCGACGGCCTTCGAGCGCCTCGAGCCGGACGTCGTGATCACGGTCGGCGACCGATTCGAGACGATGGCGACGGCCCTCGCGGCCACGTACATGAACATCCCGCTCGCGCACACGATGGGCGGAGAGGTGTCGGGCAACATCGACGAGTCGATCCGGCACGCGGTGACGAAGTTCGCGCACCTCCACTTCCCGGCGTGCAAGGACGCCGCCGAGCGGATCGTCCGCATGGGCGAGCCTCCCGACACGGTGCACGTCGTCGGCTGCCCGCGGATGGACCTCGTAGCCGAGGTGCTCGCGGACGGCGAGAACGGGCTCAGCGACCTCTTCGCCGTCGGCGTCGGCGGCGAGTTCGACCTCGACCGGCCGTTCCTGCTCGTCTCGCAGCATCCCGTGACGACCGAGTACGGCGACGGCGAGCGGCAGATCACCGAGACGCTGCGGGCGGTGCAGGAGGTCGGCCTGCCGGCGGTCGTCCTCTGGCCGAACGCCGATGCCGGCTCCGAGCACATCGCCCGCGGGATCCGGAAGCTCCGCGAGCACGAGGACGACTCGCGCCTCCACTTCTTCAAGAACCTCGCCACCGACGACTACGTGAAGCTCATGGCTCGCACCGCGTGCCTGGTCGGGAACTCGAGCTCCGCGATCCGCGAGGGGTCGTTCGTCGGCACGCCGGCCGTGAACGTCGGCTCGCGCCAGGAGGGCCGCCAGCGCGGATCGAACGTGGTCGACGTCGACTACGACCGCGCGGCGATCGCAGACGCGCTGCGCGCGCAGATCGACCACGGCCAGTACGAGCACGAGCCCATCTACGGCGACGGGCGGGCGGGGGAGCGCATCGCCGACATCCTGTCGCGCGCCACGTTCCGCATCGACAAGCGCATCACGTACTGAGCCCCGGTCCGCGCGAACGGCGGTGTCTCCGATACCGGTGGCAGCCACGCAGGAGAAAGCGCCACGAATATGTGACGCAACGACGTGGCGCCGCGTTCTGTGGCGGCGGCAGGGCGGCCGCGCCGGCCGTGTCCGGTGGCAGCCACTCAGGAGAAAGTGCAACGCGTGTGGAACGCTACGCGCGTGCAGGTCGTGGCGCTGATCCCCGCCCGGGGCGGGTCGAAGGGCATCCCGCGCAAGAACCTCGCGCCGGTCGGAGGCCGGCCGCTTCTCGCCTGGACGATCGACGCGGCGCTCGAGAGCCGGGCCGTCGCCCGCTCGGTCGTCTCGACCGAGGACGACGAGATCGCCGAGGCGGCACGCTCGCTCGGGGCCGAGGTGCTCGCTCGACCGGCCGAGCTCGCCGGCGACGACACGCCGATGCAGCCCGTCATCGTGCACGCGCTCGAGGAGCTGGGCGCACCCGAGGTCCTCGTCCTCCTCCAGCCGACCTCGCCGCTCCGCCGGGCGGAGCACGTCGACGAGGCGGTCGAGCTGCTCCTCGCGACCGGCGCCGACTCAGTCGTCAGCGTCGTCGACGTCCCGCACCGCTACCGTCCGGGCTCGCTGATGGCGCTCGACGGCGAACGGCTCGTGCGGCTGGCCGACGACCACGCGGGGACGCGGCAGGAGAAACCGCTCGTCTACGCGCGGAACGGCCCGGCGGTGCTCGCCCTGCGGCCCGACCGGATCGGCGCCGACCTCTACGGCGGCGACTGCCGCCCGTACGTGATGGCCTACCGCGACTCGCTCGACGTCGACGAGCCGTTCGACCTCGAGCTCGCGGAGCTCCTGCTCGCCCGATGACGCTCGCCCGCAAGGCGGCGCGCCTGCCGAGCATCGCCCGCGACGGCTGGCGCTATCCGGCCCTGCGCGTCCGCGCGCGCGGCGAGGACACCGCCATCGGGGCCCTGGCCGCGCTCGGCCTCCCCGAACCCGAGCTCCGTGAGCTCGCGCACGAGTTCGAGCGGGTCGCGCAACGCCTCTACGAGGAGCTCGCCGAGACCGCGCGCGAGGCCGGCGACGAGCTCGCCGCCACTCGCGCGGCCGGACGCTCGGCCTCGTCGGAGGAGGGCAAGAAGCTCCTCTACGTGAGCGTCAGAGCGCTTCGCCCGCGGCTCGTCGTCGAGACCGGGCCGTTCAACGGCGCCAGCTCGACGTTCCTTCTCCACGCACTGGAGGAGAACGGCGGCGACGGCCGGCTCGTCTCCTTCGACGTCCTCGAGGCGCGTGACGCTCTCGACGTCCCGATCCCGGAGGGGCGCGAGCCCGCGTGGCTCGTCCCGCACGAGCTGCGCCACCGCTTCGAGCTCGTGCTCGGCGACACGCGGCAGACGTTGCGCCGCCGGCTCGAGGGCGAGACCGTCGACCTCTTCTTCCACGACTCGCTCCACACGACCCGGCACATGCTCTTCGAGTTCCGCGTCGCCTGGCGGCGCCTCCGCCGAGGCGGCGTCCTCGTCAGCGACGACGTCTTCTGGAACCCCGCGTTCTGGCTCTTCACGCGGCTCCACCGCGTACCGTTCCGGCACATCGGGACGATGGGAGTGACGAGGAAGCCGTGAGCATCGACCAGGAGACCGGGCGCGACCGCTATTTCGAGGCCCGCGACGCCGAGCTCGCCGCGCTCATCGACCCGGAGACCGGGCGGCTCGCCGACGACCTGGCGCAGACGATCGACTGCCCGCTCTGCGGCGGCTCGAGCCACCGGCCGCTCTTCGAGAAGCAGGGCTTCACCTTCGTCCGCTGCGCCGACTGCCGGCTCGTCTTCGTAAACCCGCAGGTCAAGGAGAGCGTCGTCCTCGACGAGTACCGGACGGCGGAGACGAACGACCTCTGGTTCGACGTCCTCACCTCGGAGCGGCAGCTCGCCCTCGACCGCGAGAAGTTCGCGGAGGTGCTCGACCTGCTGGAGCCGTACAAGGGCGCGGGCCGCCTCCTCGACGTGGGCTGCTCGATCGGGCTCTTCCTCGACCTCGCGCGCGAGCGCGGCTGGCGGGGGACCGGCATCGAGTTCGCGCCGCGCGCCCTCGCCCACGCCCGCGAGCGCTACGGCCTCGACGTGCTCGACGTGCCGCTCGACGAGGCCGGCTTCGAGGACGGGAGCTTCGACGCCGTCGGCCTGCTCTCCGTCCTCGAGCACACGAACGAGCCCGGCCGGATGCTCGGCGACCTCGCCCGGATGCTGCGGCCCGGCGGCGCGGTCTACGTGGTCGTCCCGAACGTCGACAGCCTCGCGTGCCGGGTCCTCCACGAGCGCGCCCGCACGTTCGACGGGCGCAACCACCTCGTCTACTTCTCGCCCGCGACGCTCCGCGACTGTCTCGACCGCAGCGGCTTCGACGTGCCCCACGTGGCGACGACCGTGTCGTCCTCCGCGGCGATCGCCGAGCACCTCGCCTACGAGGAGCCGTACTCGGAGGCCGGGCTCGTCGACGATGTCCCCGCGGAGATCATGGCGGCACTCGAGCCGCGGCTCGCGGAGCTCCACCTCGGCTACAAGCTGCACGCGCTCGCCGTCAAACGCGCTTGATCCGGGTCGCCACCGTCCATTGGCGCGACCCGCGCTGGATCGACGTCCAGCTCCGCTACCTCGCCCGCCACGTCCCGCCGCCCTACCGCGTCTACGCCGACCTCGAGGGGATCGACACCGACGAGCACGGGCCGAAGTTCGACCACGTCTCCGACCTCGCCGCCACGCGGAGCTTCGAGAACCCCATCTTCAGCCACACCGAGAAGCTGAACGCCCTCGCGGCGACGATCGCGGCCGAGGCGGCACCCGACGACGTCCTGCTCTTCCTCGACGGCGACGCGTTCCCGATCGCGCCGCTCGGGCCGTTCCTCGCGGCGAAGCTCGCGCGCTACCGGCTCGCCGCCGTCCGCCGCGACGAGAACCTCGACGACGAGCAGCCGCACCCGTCGTTCTGCGCCACCACCGTCGGCTTCTGGCAGGAGCTCGGCGGCGACTGGAACCCCGGCTACACGTGGCCGAACGCCGCCGGCAAGGAGGTCACGGACGCCGGTGGGAACCTGCTCGGGACCCTGCGCGAGCGCGACGTCGAGTGGTACCCGCTGCTGCGCACGAACCGGCGCAACCTCAGGCCGCTCTGGTTCGCGGTGTACGACGACCTCGTCTACCACCACGGCGCCGGCTTCCGCGGCGGGCTCTGCCGCCGCGACCGGGAGGCGATCGGTCGCGTCCCGGAGCCCCCGCCCGACCCGCCGTCCGGCGCCGGCCTGCGCGAGCGGCTCGCCTGGCAGCTCCGCGCCCGCAAGTGGTACTGGGTCGACAAGCGCCCGGTCGTGAAGCGGGAACGGAGGACGCTGCACCGAAACAGGGAGCTCTCCGACAGGATCTACGCGGAGCTCCAGGCCGACGAGTCGTTCTGGCTCCGCGTCTAACGGAATCCGAACGGCACACGGCTACAGTCCAGGCGCATGTCCGCGGCAGCGACCACCGAGAAGCAGCAGACGCTCGTCATCCGCCCGCCGTCGGGCTTCTCCGGGATCGGCCTCGGCGACCTCTGGCGCTTCCGCGAGCTCCTGCTCTTCCTCACGTGGCGCGACATCAAGGTCCGCTACAAGCAGACGCTCCTCGGCGCGGCCTGGGCGGTGCTCCAGCCGTTCCTGACGATGATCGTCTTCACGGTCGTCATCAACCACATCGGCCGCGTGCACACGCCGATTCCCTATCCGCTGTTCGCCCTCTCGACGCTGGCCCTCTGGTACTACTTCTCGAACGGCGTCAACCTCACGTCGGCGAGCCTCGTCGGCAGTGCGCCGCTGATCACGAAGGTCTACTTCCCGCGGGTCTCGGTCGTCCTGTCGCCGATCCTGGCCGGGCTCGTCGACTTCTGCCTCGCCTTTCTCCTCGTCGCCGGCGCGATGGCCTACTACGGCTTCGGGCCGCCGCTCCAGGCGCTCCTCGTGCCGCTCTTCGTCGTGCTCGCCGGCTTCATGGCCCTCGGGCTCGGGCTCGTGCTCTCGGCGCTGAACGTGAGCTACCGCGACATCCGCTACGCCGTCCCCTTCGTGCTCCAGCTCTGGCTGTGGGCGACTCCGGTCGCCTACCCGGGCAGCGCCGTCCCCGCGCGGTTCCAGCTCCTCTACAAGCTGAATCCGATGACCGGCGTCGTCGAGGGCTACCGCTGGGCGCTCCTCGGCAGCGGGCATGTCCACGCGCTGAACTTGGGGGTCTCGATCGGGACGGCGCTCGTCCTCCTCGTGGGCGGCGCCCTCTACTTCGCGCGCGCCGAGCGCGCCTTCGCCGATGTCATCTGACCTCGCCATCGAGGCGCAGGGGCTCGGCAAGCGGTACGTCCTCGGCGAGCGCGGGCGCACGCCGCTCAGGCGCAACCGGGAGGAGATCTGGGCCCTCCGGGACGCGACGTTCCGGGTCGAGCGCGGGCGGGCCGTCGGCGTCGTCGGCCACAACGGCGCGGGCAAGACGACGCTGCTCAAGATCCTGTCGCGCATCACCGTGCCGACCACCGGCGAGGCGCGCATCCGCGGCTCCGTCGGCTCGCTGCTCGAGGTCGGCACCGGTTTCCACCCGGAGCTCTCGGGCCGCGACAACGTCTACCTGAACGGCGCGATGCTCGGGATGCGGCGGCGCGAGATCAAGGCGAAGTTCGACGAGATCGTCGCGTTCGCCGAGGTCGAGCGGTTCATCGACACCCCGGTGAAGCGCTATTCGAGCGGGATGTACGTGCGCCTCGCGTTCGCGGTCGCAGCACACCTGGAGCCGGACATCCTCATCGTCGACGAGGTGCTCGCGGTCGGGGACGCGTCGTTCCAGCGCAAGTGCCTCGGCAAGATGGGCGAGGTCTCGAGCGAGGGCCGCACCGTCCTCTTCGTCAGCCACAACATGGCCGCGATCCGCTCGCTCACCTCGAAGGCGCTGTGGCTCGACCACGGCCGCATCGCCGCCGACGGCACGACCGCCGACGTCGTCTCCGAATACCTGGCCTCCACGATCGACCAGGAGGTGAGCGGCGTCGTCGACCTGAGCGAGAACGCGTCCCGGCAGACCGTCGGGAAGTTCACCGCGCAGCGCGTGCGCTTCACCTCCGTCTCGCTGCTCGACGCCGACGACCGACCCGTGCTCGCCTTCGGCGAGGAGACTCCGCTCCGGGTCGACATGCGGTTCGACGTCCGCACGCCGGTGCGCTTCCTCGAGCTCTACGTCCGCGTGAAGACGATCGACGGTCAGCGGCTCTTCACGAGCTTCGGCGGTCAGCTCGAGTCGACGGTCGAGCCGGGCCGCTACCGCACGCTCTGCGAGATCCCGGAGAACCCGCTCCGGCCCGGCCGCTACGCGATCGAGCTCGTCGCGCGCGCGGCCGATCCCGAGGACATCGTCCCGACCGCGCTCACGTTCGCCGTCGAGGCGGGGCACCTCGAGGAGGAGAACCTTCGCTACGTGACCAGGGCGGACGGGGTCATCCGCGTCCCCTCGAGCTGGAGCGCCCTGGAGCCCGACGATGCGCCGACCGGGACGCTCGGCGACGCCGCACGACGCGTTCCGGCACGAGGCTCTTGACGAACAGGAGGAGGTGGAGGCGCGAGAATGCGAGCGGCGCGACCCTGAGTGCCCGCAGGAACTGCCTCCGCGCTCGGGCGACATGCGCCGCTCGGTAGTAGACGAGGGCCGCGCGGAGGTGGTAGCTCGCCCGCCCGCGGCGCGCGTGCCGTCGTAGCTCGGGCGGGAACTTCGGGCCGGTGAAGAACGTCTCCGCGAGGCGCACCGCATCCTCCGCCTTCGCCACCGACGGCTCGACCGTCTTCGAGGCCGGGTGCAGCCGGAACGTCGCGAGCGGCCGCTGGAGCCGCTTCGCGCGCCCGTGCATCGCGAGACGGACGAGGAACTCGTACTCGAAGAAGAAGAACGAGCGCTCGTCGAACGGGCCCGCGAGCTCCCACGCCTCCCGCCGCCACATCGAGGCCTGCTGGGGAACCGGGTTCGCCCCGGTGCGAGCGAGCTCGTGCGGGTCCCAGTCGCGGGCGCGGAGGGTCCCGATCTCGCGGTCGTCCTGCCGCGTGAGCGCGTCGCCGTAGACGAGGAGCAGGTCGCGGTCGTCGCCGAAGGCCTCCACGAACGCCGACAACGCCCCGGGAAGGAGCGTGTCGTCCGAGTTCACGAACGCGAGCAGCTCGCCCGTCGTGTGCGCGAAGCCGCGGTTCAGCGCCGCGGGCTGTCCTGCGTTCTCCTGCTGCGTCCACCACGCGAGGCGGTCGGCGTAGCGCCCGATCACGTCGACGCTCCCGTCGGTCGACCCGTCGTCGACGACCACGTACTCGATCCGCGGGTAGTCCTGCTCGAGGACGGACAGCATCGTCTCTTCGAGGAAGGCCGCCTGGTTGTACGACGGCGTGACGATGCTGACCAGCGGGCCGCTCATGCCAGCCGCTCGAGCTCCTGGACGATTCGCCCGGCGGCGACGGGCGGGCTGAACGCGGCCTCGTAGAGACGGCGCGCCTCGTCGCCGAGGCGCTCGCGAAGCTGCGGGTCTCGGAGCGCCCGCACCGTCTCGCGGGCGAGGCCGGGGCCGTCCGCGGCGAGCAGGTTGTTCGTCTCGTGCTCGAGCTCGGGGATCCCGACCACGCTGTCGATGTGCGCGACGATGCAGCTCCCGAACGTGAGCCCGCTCAGGATGCGCGCGCTCGCGCCGGTCGTCGTCGGGTTGGGCGCGAGGAGCACGTGCGCGGCGAAGAACTCCTCCTCGGGGCTCTCGATCTGGCCGCGGAGGCGCACCGCCGGGTGGCGGAGGCCCTCGCGGAAGGCGGCCGGCGGCTCCTGGCCACCGACGACGTGCACCTCGAAGCCGTCGGGACCGAGCTCCTCCGTCAGCAGCGGCAGGATCTCGGGCACGAACAGGTGGAGGCCGGAGATCGTCCCGATGCCCCGCAGGTGGCCGATCATCAGGATCCGCGGCCGCTCCACGCCCTCCTGTGCGGCCGCGCGCCGCTCGCGCCAGGTCGGACCCGCGAGGTCGGGCATCGGATAGTGCGCGTACCAGGCGTTGACGCCGTGCCGCCGCGCCCACTCGGCGTGGTGGCCGCTGAAGACCCCCACGCTGGCGAACCGGCGCAGCAGCGCGGCGGTGCGGCGGTCGGCGTGCAGGAGGAAGGAGCGCTCGGCCGCGCGGCCGAGGAGCGAGCGGGGCGCCGGGTCGTAGCGCAGCCGCAGGCGCCGCGGCACCCCCGGCGGATGGGAGAGGACGGCGAGGAACGGCGCCGCGTCGAGCCCGGCCGTGGCGGCAATCGCCTCGATCCCGAAGGACATGCCGACGTCCACGCCGTCCAGCGCCCGCCGCACCCCGTCGGCAGCGCGCGCCGCCGGCAGCAGGTCGGCGTCCGTCGGCGCCGCGAGCGACCGCACGAACCGTGCGCGCGAGACCGGCCCGGGCTCGGGCACCTCGACGATGCGGACGTCGGCGCCCAGCCGCTCGAGCTCTTCGAGCCGCCCGGGCACGGTCTCGTCGAGGAGGTAGCCGGCGGGACACAGCACCGCAGTCACCTCGTGCCCCGCGCGGAGGAGCGTCTCGACGATCGTCCAGGAGGCGAGCGTGCTCCCGGAGTAGCCGAGCGACGGGATGCCGCCGATGACGAAGCCGACGCGCATCAGAGCGACCGGTACAGCCGGACGTGCGCCTCGACGACGCGGGCCGGCGTGTGGTGGGCCGGCGCGGCGCGGCAGGCCGCGCGGAGACGGTCGGGCTCCGGATGCCGCAGCAGCTCGTGGAGCGCCGCCGCGAGGTCGTCGGGATCGCGGCTTCGCACGACGTAGCCGGTCTCGCCGTCGCGCACGAGATCCACGGCGTAGCCGACGTCGAACGCGACCACCGGCGTGCCGCACAGGAGCGACTCCGGGATCATCAGCGGCCCCGCGTCCGCGATCGTCGGGCACAGGTAGGCATCCGCCGCCTGGTAGCCGAGCGCGATCGCCACCGGGTCGGACAGCGCGCCCACCGCTCGGCTCGGGTACGGCAGCTCGAGCTCCTCGCCGCGGGCGCCCACGGCGAGGACGAAGACGTCCCGGTCGGGCGCGAGCTCCGTCAGCCGCGCGAGGGCAGGGACCGCGTACTCGACGACGCCCTTCCGCGGATGGACGAGGTTGCCCGCGCCGAGCAGCACCACGAAGGCCTCCTGCGGCACGTCCAGGAGGTCGCGCGCGGCGCGGCGGTCGAAGGGCCGGAAGACGCGGTCGTCGGTGATCGCGGGGATGCGCTCCACGCGGTGCGAGCCGAAGGCGGCGCTCCGCCGGACCCAGTCCGCGACGCCGCTCGACGCCGCGACGAACACGATCGGCAGCGGGCTCAGCAGCTCGAGGCGGCGCTCGAGCACGGCGCGCGAGCGGTCGTCCTCGCGCTCGCTGCCGAGCTGGGGGCACCAGCCGCAGCGGGCCGTGTAGCCGTCGCAGTCGTACGAGTAGTGGCAGCCGCCCGTGAGCGGGGCCTGGTCTGCGAGCGCCCACACGAGCGGCGCGCGGTAGTGCGCGTGGATCGAGTGGATCTCGCGCACGGTGAGCAGCCGCGTGATCGAGTGCAGGACGACGACGTCGACCTCGCCGGGGCCGTACGAGTAGAAGAGGTCGCGGCGGATGTCGGGCGTCACGTCGAGGTTGAAGGCCGGCGGCGGCGTCTCCTGGCGCCGGTGGACGAGCCGCCGCCACCGCGCCCGCCACGGGTCGAGGTACGGCGGCACCTCGAGGACGTCCGCGCGGCCGGAGCCCTTCTGGCGGACGATCATCCGCGAGTCGTGGCCCGCGTCGACGAACGACGCGTGGAGCCGAAGCGCCGCCTGCGCCGCGCCGCCTGCGCTGTCGCCGGTCGAGAAGTGGAGGATCCGGAGCGGCCGGTCGCTCACCTCGCCGCCTCGCGGGGCCGTACGCCCGCGATCTGCTCGAGCGTCTCGCCGAGGGCGGCTCCGGCGAGCGCCGGCGTGAAGAAGCGCTCGTACGTCTCGCGCGCCCCGCGGCGCAGTCGGCCGGCGAGCTCCGGCTCCCGCACCGCCCGGACGACCTGCGCGGCGAGCTCGGCCGGCGACGAGCCGAGGAGCGCGTTCCGGCCGTGGGCGAGCTCGGGGATGCCGTACGCGTTCGCTTCGTGCGTGACGATGCACGAGCCGTGCGAGAAGCCGGTGAGGACGCGGACCCGGACGCCGAGGCGGATCGAGACCGGGACGACGAGCACGTCCGCCGCGCGGAAGTCGGCGTCCACGTCCTCGACGAAGCCGGCGAACCGGACCGCCGGGTGTCGAAGGAGCGGCTCGAGCTCGGCGGGCGGGTCGTAGCCGCCGACGACCCGCGCCTCGAACCCGTCCGGGCCGAGCGCGCGCTCGAGGTGCGGCAGCATCGCCCGGAACACGCGTAGCCCATCGAGGGTCGCGGTGCCGCGCAGGTGGCCGATGAGGAGAAGACGGGGCCGCTCGTTCGCGGGCGGCGTGACGGGTGGCCCCGGGTCGGCGATCGGCGTGCGGTAGTAGCCGCAGGGGACGCCCGCCCGACGCAGCGATTCGGCGTGGTGGCGGCCGAACGCTCCCACGGCCTCGCACTCCCGGAGGAGCTCGGCGGCGAGGCGCGGGTACGCGCGCAGCGCGGCCTGGAGCGAGACCGCTTCGCGCGCGATGCGGAGCGGGTTCGGCCGCTCGCGCCAGCGCCGGAGCGTCCGGCCGCGCAGCGACTCGTGCGGCGGGTCGCTCGTGGCGGCGAAGCGGGGGAGGCCGACGCCGGTGCTCGCGGCGAGCGCCGTGAAGCCGTAGACGAAGACGGCGTCCGGCGACAGCCGCTCGACCGCCGCACGAACCGCCTCCGCGTCGTGGAGCTGCGGATAGAGCTCGTCCGGCTCCGGCCGCCACGCGCGCCGCAGGCGCGCCCCGACGCCGCGGTCGACCGGCCGCTCGCGCCATGCGTCCGAGACCACGGGCTCGACCTCGTAGCCGAGGGAGGACGCGATCTCGACCTGGCGCTCGTGGTCGGCGCCGTCGGGGGTGACGTACTCCGGGTAGACCACCGGGCAGACACCGACCTCGTGGCCGCGGTCGCGAAGCGCGGCGGCGATCAACGCAAGCGTGATCGAGGCGCCGCTCCCCGAGTCCGGGTTGGGCACGGCGGTCGAGAGCAGCGCCGTTTTCAACTACTAGGCGCCGCTTGCGGTGCCGTCGTCAGGACGTGCGGGTTCCCCGCACGTCCGTCTGAAATGACCGGTCGACAGAACCGTTTCACCGATCCCTCTAAACCGACCAGCCGGCGAAGGCGAGGCCGGCGTGGGCCCGGAGGCGCTCGGCGTCGTCCCGCAGCTCGTCCTCGAGCTCCGTTCGCAGCTCGTCCGGGAGCGCCGCGGGTTCCACCTCGTACCGGAAGGGCGACTTGAGCGCCTGCGGGGCGCGCTCCCGGAGCGCCTGCGAGCGAGTCGGCCCGAGCGTGCGCTCGAGCACCGCCGAGACGGCCTGTCCGGCGCGGTTCCGCCTCGTGCGGCCGGTACCCGCGTTGTGGGCGCGCTCGAACCCCGCCGACTCGAAGGACGGGTCGACGCCGACGAGCTCGAAGATCGTCGGGAGCGACGCGCGGAGCTCGTCGCTGTCGACGACGAGGATCTGCTCGGCCGGGAAGTGCTCGAGGTACTGCTCCAGCTGGAGCCAGTAACGGCTCGGCGTGACGAGCCACTCCCGGATGTGTGGATCGCCGAGCGCCTCCTCGAGCGTGCCCATCTCGGGCCAGTTGACGGTTCGGTGCGTGTAGTGCGAGACGACCCGCTCGACGGGGTCGCGCACGAGGTAGACGAGCCTCGCGTGAGGAATCGTCCTCGCCATGCGCTCGGCCACGCCGCGGTACAGCGGGTAGGCGCTGTAGCCGGGCGACGACTCCCCACGAACGGGCGCAGACGCGTCGAACTGCGCCTCGTACCACTGGAGGCCGCGGTCCCAGTTCTTCCGGTCGACGAAGAAGTGGAGCTCCTTCTCGTGCGACATCGAGATCTCCGGGTGATCGTCCAGATACTCGTGCAGGCTCGTCGTGCCGCACTTCGCGGCGCCGATCACGATCAGGTTCGGAAGCACCGATCGAGGTTACGCGAGCCGCCGGTAGACTCGCCGCCCATGAGCGTCGGCGCGAAGGTGAGGAGCCAGCTGGCGAAGCACGCCCCGAAGCTCGAGGAGGCGGTCGTCCGCGCGAACTGGCGGCGGCACAACCGCGACCGCGCGTTCTCGCCCGAGCACGTGACGAGCCCGCCGCTGCGCGCGCTGCTCGACGGTCTGAGCCGCGACGGAGTGGCCGTCGGCACCTTCGACGAGCTGATCGGCGACCGCCCCCTCTGGGACGAAGCCGCGGCGCGCGCACACGAGCTGTACGCGGCGTGGCGGCCCGAGGAGGAGGCGGAAGCGGGCAGCAAGGCGAGCTACCTGACGAAGCTCGCGACGGGCAAGTACTCCGCCGACGACCCGTTCGTCCGGATCGCCCTCCACCCGAACGTCCTCGAGGTCGCGAACGGCTACCTGCGGATGCGCAGCCACCTGCGCGCGCTCGAGCTCTGGCTGACGAGGCCGACCTCGGGCGCCGCCGTGCAGACCCAGCTCTGGCACCGCGACGCCGACGACGTGATGAACGTCAAGCTCTTCGTCTACTTCACGAACGTGACGCGGCCGGCCGGGCCGCTGACCTACGCGCCGGGGACGCATCCGCTCGGCGACCGCCGCGAGATGCCCGAGCACGACGAGCACCGGCGCTCGAGCGACGAGCAGATGGCGGGGATCGTCCCCGAGGCCGAGTGGCGCGTGCTCGAGGGCGAGCCCGGGACGATCGTCCTCGCCGACACCTGCGGCTACCACAAGCAGCTGAAGCCGGAGTCGGACGAGCGCGTGAAGCTCGTCTGCCACTACGTCTCCGGCACGCCGTACGTGGCACCGGCGATCGAGATCTCGGGGATCGACGCCGGCGCGTTGACCGACGACCAGTACTACGCCGTCTTCGACCGGGCCCGCGGCTGAGCGCCGGCGAGCTCGGCGAGCATCTCCTCGAGCGACACGGTCACGTCCCAGCCGGGGTAGTCGGCGCGGAGGCGGCCGAGGTCGCTGATGTAGCAGACGTGGTCGCCGCGCCGGGCCTCCTCGACGTGCTCGCGCTCGAGCCGGCGGCCGGTGAGCTCCTCGAAGGCGGCGATCGCCTCCAGCACCGAGATGCTGTTCGCGCGTCCGCCGCCGAGGTTGTAGACCGCCGCGGGCCGAGGCTCCTCCGCGAAGGCCATGATCGCCGTGCAGACGTCGTACGAGTGCAGGTTGTCCCGCACCTGCTTGCCCAGGTAGCCGTAGATCCGGTAGGGAATCCCGGCGAGCAGCGCCTTCGCCAGGTAGGCGAGGAAGCCGTGCAGCTCGGCGCCGGAGTGGTTCGGGCCTGTGAGGCAGCCGGCGCGGAAGCAGACGGTCGGCAGCCCGAAGTACCGCCCGTACTCCTGCACGAGGACGTCGGCCGCCACCTTCGACGCGCCGAAGAGGCTGTGCATCGACGTGTCGATGCGGCAGGTCTCGTCGATTCCGTCGCGTCTCGCCGGGTCGGCGTAGTCCCAGCGGGTCTCGAGCTCGACGAGCTCGAGCTCGTTCGGGGCGTCGCCGTAGACCTTGTTCGTCGAGAGGAAGGCGAAGGGCGCCTCGGCCGCGAAGGCGCGGGCGGCCTCGAGCAGGTTCAGCGTCCCGACGGCGTTGACCTCGAAGTCGTCGAAGGGGCGCTGGGCGGCGAGGTCGTGGGAGGGCTGCGCGGCCGCGTGCACGACCAGCTCCGGCCTCGTCTCCTCGACCAGCCGCACGATGCCCTCACGGTCGCGGACGTCGAGGTCGTGGTGCTCGAACCGGCGCGTCCCGCGCCGCAGCCGCTCGAGGTTCCACGTCGTGTCGCCGTGCTCGCCGAAGAAGTCGCGCCGCATGTTGTTGTCGACGCCGTGCACCCGCCAGCCACGCTCGTCGAGGAACGACACCATCTCCGAGCCGATGAGCCCGCTCGAGCCGGTGACGAGCGCCGTCTTCACGCGCCGAGCCTAGCCCGGAGCGCACGCAGCCGGCTCCCGAGCGCCGCGCGGTAGCGGGCGCGGACGTACAGGACCTTGAGCGGGTTCCGGATCGGGCGCACGCGCACGGTCACCTCGTCCACGAAGATCGGGTCGCCCTGGAGCCGCGCCGTCTCCTCGATGAAGGTGAAGTCGCCGTGGACCGTCCCGCGGTGCTCCCAGACGCCGAGCCTGCCCGGGACGTTGGGGACGAGGAAGTTCTGCGTGCTCACGTTCCGGTTCCGGAGCTCCGGCACCCGCCAGCGCTTCGGCCCGGTCGTGTACGCCATGCGGAAGATCCCGATCCGGCCCGGGTTGTCGTCGGCGAACCGGCGCATGCTCGCGAACGCGCCGGGCACGTAGACGTCGTCGTCGTCCATGAAGAGGAGGTGCGAGCCGGCCGCCCTGTGCATCGTCTGGTTTCGCGGCGTGTCGCCCGCGTCGTCCGAGTCGTCGCGGAGGACGAAGAGCTCGTCACCCGGCTCGAGCTGGCGCGTGATCGAGCGCAGCGTCCGCTGGAGCGTCTTTCGCCCCGCGGTCCCGACGATGATCGAGAACGTCGCCACCGGCGGCTGAGCTTAGCCCCGCCGCAGCGCGCGCAGGTCCGGGGCGACGAGCGCGACCGCGGCCGCGACGGCGGCGAGGACGAGCGCGAACCCCACGAGGCGCGGCGCTCCCGCCCACCACCAGATCGTCGACCAGTCGTAGTTCGGCCCCCACGTCCCGGCCTGGTAGAGCGTCGCGAGGACGGAGACGCCGGCGAGCCCGGCGGTCGGGAGCGGCCACCGGCGGTACGCCTCGGGCAGGCCGAGCGCGAGGAACGGGAGCGCGGGCGCGAAGTACCTCGGCCCGGGCGAGAGCCCGCCGTAGGGGTCGAAGTAGCCCGCCGCGAGGACGACGAACGCGACGACGATCGCGCCCGCAGCGGCCGCCTCCGCCCGCAGGCCGCGTCGCCACAGCAGGACGAGCCCCACGACCGCGAGCACGAGGACTGGCGACACGACGAAGAGGCCGCGCTTGCCCAACAGCGTGTGTGCGAGCGAGTGCAGGCTGGGCACGGAGAGCCCGAAGAAGCCCGTGTGCTGCTGCTGGAACGTCGCGCTCTCGTACCGGTACGAGAAGTGGAGCGGCGACCCGAACGCCTCCGCGTTGTAGACGGCGAGGGCCGCGACGAGCGGGGCCGCCCCCGCGGCGTAGAGCGCGGCGGCCCGCGCCGACCGCGTCCGCGTCACGAGGTAGACGAAGACGATCGCGGCGGCGGTCGCCGCCTGGTACTCGAAGACGAACGCCGCGCCGGCGGCCGCGCCCGCGGCGAGCCATGCCCGCGGCCCGCCGCGCCAGCAGAGCAGGAACGCGCCGAAGGCGCAGCTGCCGGCGGCGACGTGGCTGAAGACCGTCGCCGCCATCGGCAGCGCCATCGTCGCCAACGCGACGGTGACCGCTACCACGGGCGCCGTCTCGGGCGCAACGCGCCGCGCCGCCACGGCGACGAGGACGACGGCGGCCGCGAACGCCAGGCCGCCCGTGAGCACGCGGAGCGTCCAGAGGAGCCAGCGGTCGAGCCAGACGCCGAGCTTGCGTCCGATGGGCCCGACGGCGCCGAGCGCGCGCGCGGCCTCGAGCGACGGGAGCGCGAGGAACGAGACACCCGGCGCCTTGTCGGAGTAGCTGTGGCCGCCGAAGTCCGCCCGGTCCTCGGTCTGCCGCGCGAAGCGGTCGATGCGGAGCGACCCGTCGTAGGCGACCGACTGCGTCAGCGCGAGGCGCGAGACGTCGGGCCAGCCCTCGCCGTAGGCGAAAGAGAACGCGGCGAAGAGGATGGTCGTGGCGAGGAGCACACGCCGGGCTCGGGTGCTCATGGCGAAGCCGGTGCGACCGCTCGCCTACCCCCCGGCGGCCCGGGAGAGGGTCGCGCCGGCCGTCGCGGCTCGCTCGTAGCCGAGCTCCGTCGCGAGCGGCTCGCACACGCTCGCGATCACCTCCGCCTCCCGTTCGCCGACCTTCTCGAGCCAGGGATCCAGGAAGAGGGGATACCACTTCCGGTCGTCCGGGAGCGTCGCGAACGGAAGCCGGTGGCCGGCCTGGGGGACCATCGCGGGGTCGAGCTCCAGGTCGAGGACGGCGCAGAGCCTGCGCACCACGGCCTCCGGGTCGGCGACGAAGTCCTCGAACCGGACGACGGTGACGTTCGGGACGTGCCGCGCGTCCTGGAGCGCGATCCGGTACGAGTTCGACCAGTGCTCCGCCGCGAGCCTGAGCTCCTGCTCGGGCGCGAGCGCGACCCGGTGCGACGGACGCTTGCGCCGCACCGCGCGGTAGCACCAGCTGTACGGGTTCCTGACGACGAGGACGAAGAAGGGGTCGCAGCCCTCGAGGTAGGCCGCGAGCAGCGGCAGCTTGACCGTGTTCGTGTGCGTCTTGTCGAAGAAGCGGACGCGACTCGGGTCACGCGCGTATACGAAGAGGTGCTCGCGCAGGAGGCGCCGGAACCGCCGGCCGTCGACCTCGTCGGCGTCGTCGCCGGTGCGCCGGTAGAACGGCAGCAACGCGTCGCAGGCGTAGACGCTGTTGTGGTTCGGGCCGAACAGCGGGTGCTCGACGTCGTCGCGGAACTTGCAGCCCCAGAGCGTGGTCGGCAGCTGCGCCATCCGGTTGCGCACGACGCCGAGCTCGTCGATGCCGGTCCAGTAGCTCGAGCTCCCGGACATGCTCACCACGGCGTCGTTGCGACGCAGGCAGCGGCCGACGATCGTCTCCCCGCCGCCCTGGACGCCGAGGAAGAAGATCGGCCGGTCGAGCGGGACGCGGTCGACCGCGGGGAGGCGGCGCCGCAGCGAGTAGCGCCAGCGGTCGCGCCGGTAGAGGCGGATCGCCTTGATCGCGACGTCGCGAGCGCGCGAGCCCGAGGTGCCGCCTGCCGCCGACAGCAGGTACGCGAGTCCCGCGAGACGGCCGGCTTCGAGCGCGGCTGGGGGCTGAGCCACTAAGGGGCAGCCTAACCGGATTCCCCGACGGTGATCCGGCGGGCGAGGCGCGCGACCGCGTCGGCCCAGGCCTCGGGGGTGTGGCCGCGGGCGAGCTCCAGCGTCCTGTGGCGGGCGCGCTCGCGAAAGGCCGGGTCGGTCGCGACGCGGACGAGCGCGTCGCGGAGCGCCTCCACGTCCTCGACGGGCACGCGGAGGCCGTTGACCCCCTCCTCGATGAGGTCGTAGCCCGCCCCGGGCGCCTCGCTCGCCACCAGCGGAAGCCCCGCCGCGGCGGCCTCGGTCATCGCCATCCCCCACGTCTCGGAGCGCGACGGCATGACGAATGCGTCCGCGGCGGCGTACCAGCGGACCAGCTCGTCCTGCGCGATGCGGCCGAGGAGGCGGGTCCCGGGGCCGGCGAGCCCGGCGACCCGTTCGCGGTCGGGCCCGTCCCCGACGAGCGCGAGCTCGCCCGGGACGCCGTCGAAGGCGCGGACGAGGACGTCGACGCCCTTCTCCGGCGAGAGCCGGCTGACGCAGAGGAACGTGCAGCCGTCGAGACCGAGCTCGGCGCGCAGCTCGTCGCGGCGCTCGCGCGCGCCCGCCACGCGCTGGCCGAAAAGCTGGAGATCGACCGCGTTCGGCGCCACCGCGACCTGCTCGGGCCTCGCTCCGAGCGACTCGACGTACTCGGCCGCCGCCCGGCCGGGGACGAGGAACGCGGCGGCCGAGCGGACGAGCGCGCGCTTGGCGGCCTCCGCGAGTCCTCGGCCCCCGCGCTCGTCCCGCGCCGTCGACTCCACCCAGACGACGAGCGGCACGCGAGCGAGGCGCGCGTACAGCCACGCCTGCCAGAACGCCGGCTGGTTCCAGCCGCCGACGATCACGACGCCGGGCCGGAGCCGGCGCAGCCGGCCGAGCACGCCGGCGTTGACGACGAGCCAGTGCCGGCCGACGACGGCGTCCTTCCCGCGCAGGACCTCCGACTCGAACCGACGCTCGTAGCTCTGATACCTCCGCCGCGGGTCGTCCTCCGCGAGGAAGAGGACGCGCAGGTCGACCTCCGGGCGCGCGGCGAGCGCGACGAAGAGCGGCAGCCGGAACGGCGCCGGGATCTCCGTCAGGAGCGCGATCCTCATCCGCGGACGAGGGCGCCCGCGAGTCGCTTCACGAAGCGGGGCCGAAGCAGGAGCCGGGGCTCTTCGACGAGCGCCCTGAGCGCGGCGCGCCGCGCGTCGGCGGCGCGGCCGAGCCCCCACAGCGCGTCGACGCGCCGCTCGAGCAGCAGCCGCCGGGCGCGGCCGCGCGTCCGGGGAAGGTGCTTCTCGGCCACGCGGAGCGCGCCGTCGTACAGCCGCGGCGAAGGCGTGTTCGACCCGTGCAGGCGGTACGTCGTCACCGGCTCCCCGTCGACGGGGAGGAGATCGCCGAGGCGCGCGAGACGCAGGTACAGGTCGAGGTCCTCGTAGGCCTCGAAGGCCGAATCGAAGCCGCCGACGGCGAGGAAGGCCTCGCGGCGCACCATCGTCGCCGACGTGTAGATCGGCGCCTGCACGGCGAGGACGTCCTCGTAGCTCGCGGCGCGGGCCCGCGCGAGCCTGGCGAAGCGCCGGTCGAGCAGGCGGTTCCAGTCGTCCCGCGGCTCGCCTGCGCCGTCGACGACGCGGACTCGGCCAAAGACGAGGGGGGCCCACCACGCCGCGGCGAGCGCGTCGCGCTGCCGCTCGAGCCGCCCCGGCAGCGCCGCGTCGTCGTCGTCGAGGAACGCGACGAGCGGCGTCTGCGCCGCCTCGACGCCGAGGTTCCGCGCCTCCGACCGGCCCGGCTCGTCGCGCCGGAGGATCCGCACCCCGTCGAGCTCGACCTCGGCGCCGCCGTTCACGACGACGATCACCTCCGCTGGGCTGTCGACGAGCGCGCTCTCGACGGCCTCGCGCAGGTACGGCGACCTGCCCAGGGTCGGGACGACGACCGTGACCTCAGACGACATCGTCGTAGATCTCGAGCATGCGGCGCTCCTGCTCGGAGGCCGTGAACCGCTCGGCCACCCGGGCGCGAGCCGCCTCTCCGAGCCTCCGCGCGAGGCCCGGGTCGTCGAGGATGCGCCGCAACGCCTCGGCGAGCGCCTCGGGGTCACGCGGCGGGACGAGCAGGCCGGTCTCCCCGTCCGTCACGAGCTCGGGCGTCCCGCCCACCGGCGTCGCGACGACGGGCCGGCCGCGCGCCATCGCCTCGAGCAGGACGAGCGGCAGTCCTTCCGTCCACGAGGGCAGCGCGACGACGTCGAGCGTCTCGAGCAGCGCCGGCACGTCGTCGTGGAAGCCGAACTCGACCCGCTCGCGGACTCCGAGCCGCTCCGACTCGCGCTCGAGCTCGTCCTGGAAGGCGCCGCCCTGCTCGAGGTCGCGGCCCGCGAGCACGAGCCTCGCCTCCGGCAGCCGGGCGAGAGCCTGGAGCAGCTCCCGCTGGCCCTTCACGTCGCAGAGCCGCGCGACCTCGCCGATGCGGGCCGGGTCGTTGCGCCGGTAGCCGCCGTTCGCCGGGAGGTCGACGCCGTTGTAGACGACCTCGATCCGTCCGCGCGGGTAGCCCTGGCGCTCGTAGGCGCGTCTCGTGTCCTCGGAGACGGCGACGAGCCGGGCGGCGAGCCGCGCCGTCGCGTTGTCGAGCCGCGCGAGGGCGAACCTCGTCGCCGGCCGGAAGTGGTTCTCGATGTGCAGGTGCGAGATGACCCGAACATGGGCCGCGGCGCCGGCCAGCCGGGCGAGCACGTTCGCGGCTGCGAGCGTGTGCGTGTGTAGAACGTCCGCCCGGCGCCGGCGCAGCAGTCGGGCGAGCCGCCAGGCGGCTACGAGCTGAAACGACCGCCGCAGCGGCAGGACGTCGACCGGAAAGCCCTCACGGGCGGCGAGCTCGGTGAACGCGCCGCGCTCGGGCGCGACGAAGGCGACCTCGTCCCCGCGCGCCCGCGCCGCCCGCGCGAGCCGAAGCGCGACGAGCTGCCCGCCCGCCACGTCGCCGCCGATCAGGAGGTGGACGATCCTCATCTTCGGCATACGGCGACGACCTCGCTCGCACCCTCCAGGCCGCGCTCGATGACGATCCCGTCGCTCGTGACGTCCGCGGTCGACGCCGTGCCGAGCAGGCGGGAGACCCGCTGCGAGCCCGGAAGCCGACGGCGCAGCCCGAGGACGTCCACGCGCTGCATCAGCCGGTGGCGGCCGGTCTGGAGCCGCCGCTGGCCGTACAGCTCGACCTCTCGGAACGAGCGGCGCAGGAGCGCCTCGAAGTCGTCCGGGGAGAGCTCGACGCGGTGGAACGGGTTGTCGGGCGACGCGGTCGTCTCGTCGACGCGTGGCGTCGAGACGAGGAAGGCCCCCTCCGGCCGGAGGACGCGGGTGACCTCGGCGAGGAAAGCCTCGACGTCCTCCACGTGCTCGATCGTCTCGAAGGAGCACACGACGTCGAATGAGTCGTCCGGCAGGTCGAGGTCGAGCAGGTCCCCGACCCGAAACTCGACGTTCGGCCGGGAGTAGCGCTCTCGCGCGTACGAGACGGCGCCCTCGTCACAGTCGACGCCCACCACCGAGGCCGCGACCTGAGCCAGGTGCGCCGTGCCGTAGCCGACGCCGCAGCCGGCGTCGAGCACGGCACGGTCGCGGCACCATGGAAGGGCGAACTCGTAGCGCTTCAGGTGCAGCGCGACGATCCCGGGGGACGTCTCGTCGGGAACGATGCGCTCGGGGTACGTCAAGGCGCTCAGTATCCTTGCAGCCGCCGTGGGAGCCCTCAGACGCCTGCCTCTCGAAGGGGCGATCCGGGTTGCGATCCCCACCACCATCGTCACCGTCGCGCTCGGCTCGAACTGGTCGCCGTCCGTCCGCTCGGTCGCCGCGCCGCTGTGGCGGTTGAGCCTGGTGACGCTCTGCGGGCTCGCGATCGTCTGGGCCGCTCGTCGCGCCGGATGGCGGGGCCTCCGGGACGGGGTGCGGACGCCGGCTCACGCGGCCGCGGCGGTCTTCGCAGCCGTCGCGGCGGCCTCGACGCTGTGGTCGACCGACCCGCGACTGACCCTCGAGCGGACGCTCTCGTTCGGCCTCGCGCTCCTCGCCGCCGCCGCCCTCGGGCTCGGGAGCAGCCGCCGCCCGGACGCCGTCGAGCGCCTGCTCCTCTCGGTGCTCGCCGGAGCCGTCGCGGTCGCGCTCGCCGGCCTCGCCGTCCTCGTCGTCGCCCGAGGCGATGCGCTCCAGAGCGCGACGGCGACGATCCCGAGCCGCTACCGCGGGATCGGGCAGAACCCGAACACGGTCGTGATGCTCTTCGCCGTGACGACGCCGCTCGCGACCTGGCTCGCCGTCCTCGGCCGGGGCCGCCGACGGCTCCTCGGGGCGCTCGCGCTGCTCCTGCTCGTGGGCTCGATCGTCGGCTCCGGCTCGCGGGGCGCCCTCTTCACCGCCGCGCTCGGGGCGCTCGTGCTGCTCGTCGTCCACGCGCGGGGCGCGCGGAAGCGGCTCCTCGCCGCCGCCGGCGTCGCGGCCGCGACGGCCGCCGCCGTCGGGCTGGCCCAGATCCCCCAGCCGAACCCCGCCGCGACGGGCCCCTCGCCGACGGCGTGCGTCCGCTGCAAGCTCAACCCCCACGACGCCGACCGCTGGCTCCGGCTCGAGGACGAGCTGGACGCGCCGGCGGGGCCGGGCCATCCGGGGCAGCGGCGGACCTTCCTCGCCTCGACCGGCCGCGGGCAGGCGTGGGAGGGTGCGATCGACCAGGGAGAGCAGCGCCCCGTCGCCGGCTACGGCTTCGGCACCGAGGATCACGTGTTCGTCGACCGCTACTACTCGTTCTTCGGCGGGTCGCCCGAGAGCTCGTACGTCGGGATGTTCCTCCAGCTGGGCCTGGTCGGGCTCGCGCTCCTCCTCGTCCTGGCGGCCGCGCTCGTCCGCGGCTCGGTGACGGCGCTGCGACGGCTCGACCGGCGGGACGGGCGGATCGCCGCGGCGTGCACGGCCGTCCTCGTGACCGGGCTGGCGCTCGGCGTCGTGCAGTCGTCGCTGTACTCGGTCGGGAACACGGCGACGGTCGCGACGTGGACGTGCGCCTTCCTCGGCCTGGCGCTGGCGCCGCGGCCGGCGAGCGACCCATGAGCCGGAACGGCCGGCGGCCACGGCCGAGGCTGCTCGTCTTCAACCAGTACTACTGGCCGGGCGTCGAGGCCACGGCGCACCTGCTCTCGGAGCTGTGCGCGGCCCTGGCGGCCGAGTTCGAGGTCACGGTCGTCACCGGCCGCGTGGCGGCCCCCGGCGGCGAGCCCGGCCGCGCCGTCCACGAGGGCGTCGAGATCGTCCGCGTCAACTCGACCGCCTACGACCGGAGCGCGCTCTCGCTACGGGCCCTGAACTACGCCACCTACCTGGCCCAGTCGCTGCGCCAGGGCATGGCGTCCGAGCGCCCCGACGTCGTCCTCTGCATGACCGACCCGCCGATCATCGCCGACGTCGCGCTCCTCGTCGCCCGGCGCTTCGGCGCTCCGCTCGTGGTCGTGAGCCAGGACGTCTTCCCCGAGATCGCGGTCGAGCTCAAGCGCCTCGAGAATCGCGTCGTGATCGAAGTGCTCCGGCGGGCGATCGCCGGCTACCTCGAGCGGGCCGACCGCATCGTGGCGATCGGCGACACGATGCGCGAGCGGCTCGAGCGCAAGGGCGCGCCGCCAGACCGGCTGCGCGTCATCCCGAACTGGGTCGACTCGAACGTGCTGACGCCGCAACCGCGCCAGAACGAGTGGGCGGTGGAGCATCGCCTCGCCGACCGCTTCGTCGTCATGCACTCGGGCAACGTCGGCTACGCGCAGAATCTCGACGCGCTCGTCCGGGCCGCGACCTTCCTCCGCGACCTCGACCGGCTCTCGATCGCGATCGTCGGCGACGGCTCGAGGCGCGAGGAGCTGATGGCGCTCGCACGGCTGCTCGAGACCGAGCAGGTCTCCTTCCTGCCCTACCAGCCGCGCGAGGTGCTGCCGCTGTCGCTCTCCGCCGCCGACGTCCACGTCGTCGGGCTGGCCCGCGGCCTCTCGGGCTACGTCGTGCCGAGTCGTCTCTACGGGATCATGTCCGTCGGGCGGCCCGTCATCGTCGCGGCCGATGCGACGAGCGAGACGGCGCAGCTCGTCGAGCGCGTGGGGTGCGGCATCGTCGTGCCGCCCGGGCGGCCGGAGCTCGTCGCGCGGGAGATCCGGCGGGCCTACGACAGCGGCCTCGACCTCGTCGAGATGGGGCGCCGTGCGCGCGAGTACGTCACGGCCGAGGCCGACCGGAGCGTCGCCGTCGGGCGCTACCGCGACCTGCTGCTCGATCTCGTCGGGCGGCCGGGCACGTGAGGCGGTGGCTCGCCGTCGCCGGGGCGGTGGTCCTCGCGCTGGCGGCCCTCGTCGTCGTCGGGCGCCACGAGCGCTCTCGCCACGCCGCCTCCGAGAACCGCAAGATCGCCGAGATCCGCCGCCTCGTCGGCCCGCTCGACTCGCCCTCCCTCGACGCCTTCCGGCTCCTGCCGCAGTTCAGCTGCCTGCTCTACAAGCGGCGCGACAACCGGTTCGCCCTCGAGCTCTGCGTCGACGCGCAGGGGCGCGTCGTCGAGGCGATCGACCGGCGCGGGCGGACGCCCCGGATCGCGAGCCTGCGGGAGGATCCCTCGCACGCGACGGTGCGGGTCGAGCGCGCCGAGGTCGACCGCCTGCTCCGCAAGCTGGGGGCGCTGTCGTAGCCGCGTCGACGGGACGGCGGATCGATGCGCTCTACCTGCGCACGATCCAGCTCGTCCTCGTCGCGCTCGTCGTCACCCTGACGTTCGCGTCGAGCATCAACAACAGCTTCCTCCTGCTCGGCCGGGCGTTTCGCTTCCCGCTCCTCTTCGAGCTCGCGCTCGTCGCGGTCGCCTACACGACGTGGCGATTGCCGCGCCGGCGGCCGCGGGCGGCGCCGTTCGTCGCCCTCGGCGCCTTCGTCACGCTCGCGCTCGTCTCGTCGGCGTGGTCGGCCCGGACCGGGTGGACGGAACGGCGTTCCGGTGCGCTCCTCCTGCTCGCCGTCGCAGGATCCGCGCTCGCGGCCGCCAGCGCCGCCCGGCCGGAGGCGGTCCGGCGGATTCTCGAGGCGCTCGTCGCGGCGGCGGCGATCGTCGCCCTGCTCGGGCTCTACCTGCTCTGGGTCTCGCACGAGCAAGCGGTGCAGAGCGCGAGCGTCCAGTATCCGGCCCGCTACCGGGGAATCGGCCAGAACCCGAACACGGTTCCGCTGCTCCTCGCGCTCGCCGTGCCGCTCACGCTCTGGCTCTGGACGGAGGCGCGCGCGCGCTCGCGGAAGGCGCTCGTCGCCGGGGCGCTCCTCCTCTTCGACGGCTCGATCGTCGCCTCGGGCTCCCGCGGCGCGCTGATCGCCGCGCTCGCGGGCGCGATCGTCTGGGTCGTGACGCTCCGCCAGCCCTGGCGTCTCCGCCTCGCGCTCCTCGCGGCGGCGGCGACCGTCTTCGCTGCGGACGTGGCGATCACGCAGATCCCGAAGCCGCTGTCGCCCGCGGCAGTGCACGGAGCGAGCGGACCGCATCGCGTCGTGAAGGACGCGGAGCTCGTCGTCCCGCTCGAGGACGAGCTCGGCCGGCCGGGCAAGGGGGCGCCGCCGATCCGGCGCACGCTCTTCGGCACGAGCGGCCGGGCACGCGCGTGGGACGGCGCGCTGCACCAGATCGCGCGGCGGCCCGTCGCCGGGTTCGGCTTCGGGACGGAGCAGTTCGCCTTCGTCGACCGCTACTACGGCTTCGACAGCTCGGTGCCGGAGAACTCGTACCTCGGGGTCGCCCTCCAGCTGGGCGTGGTCGGCCTCGCGGCGCTCCTCGTTCTCCTCGGCGCGCTCGCGGCGGTTGCCGTGCGCGCCCTGCGCACGCTGACCGGCCGAGCCCTGGCGGCGGCGCAGGCGTGCGCGTCAGTCGTGGTGGCCGGCGTCGTGCTCGGCTTGACCCAGTCGTACCTGACCTCGCCCGGCAACCTCGCCAGCTCGACGTTCTGGATCGCCGCGCTCTGCCTTCCGGCGCTGGCGGCCGAGAACGTCTAGAAGGCCGAGCAGGGCGAGCGCCACGAACGCGACGTAGAGGCCGCGAACCGGCATCGCGTAGCGCGCCTCGACGTGGTGGACGGCGTTCACGAGCGTGAAGAGGACGAGAAAGAGCGCGAGGGCGCGGCCGGCCCCGCCGAGCCGGAACGCGAGCGCCGCCCCGGCCGCCGCGAGCGCGAGGGTGAGCCAGTCGACGGCGCGGAGCAGCGGCAGGAGCCGGCTCGGCTGCACCCAGTCCTCGTGGGCCATCCACAGGAAGTACCCGCGGTAGACGACCTCGCCGAGAACGGTGAGCGGCTCGTGCCGCAGGCGCTTCCAGTAGAGGTGCTCGGCGAGCCGCCGCTGCTCCGCGTCGGCCCGTGCGAGGTAGTGCGGGTGGGCCTCCGGGTCCGTGCGCAGCGCGGCCGCCGAAGGCGCGAAGCGGTGCACCGAGAGGAAGTCGCGGGCGTAGGCGGGGGAGCGCTCGACGTCGACGGCGGTCCGGTGGAGCCCTTCGCCGTGCGCGGCGAGGAGTAGGTTCCAGCCCTCGCCGAAGCTCGCCATCGTCACCCGCCCGGCCACGTCGCCCTCCCAGGCGAGCCACGGGCCGAGGAGGAGCGCGCACGCGGCGGCGCTCGCCACGGCGCCGCGCCACGAGCGCCGGAGGAGCGCGGCGAGGACGACGAGCGGGACGACGAGCACGAAGAGCGGCCGCGTCAGCGTGAGCGCCGCCGTCGCGAGGCCGGCCAGGGCCCACCACTCGGGAGCACGGTCCTGCCAGGCGCGCACGAACGCGTACGCCGTCGCCGCGACGAGGAAGCCCGCGAGCGCCTCGCTCAGGACGCGCGGCACGTAGTGCTTCGGGAACGGGTCGACCGCCGCGAGGACGCCGGCGAGCAGACCCGCGCGCTCCGACCACAGGCGGCGCGCCGTGAACGCGACGAGGATCACGCCCGCGCCGGTGAGGAGCGCCTGGACGAGGATCAGCACGAGGGGTCTCGCCCCGCCGTAGTCCGCCGCCGCCAGGAGCAGCGGGTAGCCGGGAGTGCGGTAGGTCTGGCGCTCCGGGGCGCCCTGAGCGCTCCCCGGGATCGGGAGCCCGGTGACGTCGACGTCCGGGAGCGGCGTCGTGTAGCTGCCGTGACGGATCGCGTGCGCCGCGGCCTCGTAGCCGGGCGAGTCGCCGAGACGCGGCCCGGCAAAGGGCACGTAGATCAGCCCGTGGAGTGCCCCCACGACGCCCAGCACGATCGCCGCGGATCTGAAGCTACGTCTTGGTGCCCGCCACAACGTACTGAGCACCGAGAGGCAACCAGGTGAGCCGGCGCTCGAGCACGTCCATGCGCCAGGGGGAGAAGAGCAGGTACTCGGCGCCGAGGACCTCGAGGCCTGCGCCGCGGTAGAGCCGCTCCAACTCTCGGCGGCCGAGGAGCTCGACGCCCTCGTCGAAGGCGCAGTCGCGAACGACGCGACGCGTGAGAGGGTTGAGCGGGTTGTGCTCGAAGACGAGCGTGAGGCCGCCGGGCCTCGTCACACGCGCCGTCTCCGCCAGGAGGGCGCGCCGATCGGGCGGTTCGACGTGGTGGAGGACGCAGACGGCGAAGGCGAGGTCGAACTCGCCGTCGGAGTACGGAAGCCGCCTGCCGTCGTACACGCGGTACGACGCCTCCGGATTCGCCTCCCGCGCCCGCTCGACCATCGGCGGAGAGACGTCGACGCCGTGGAGGTCGAAGCTCGAGGCGAGGTGCCGGTCGAAGAGACCGGGGCCGCAGCCAACGTCGAGCGCGCTCGGCCGGCCGGTCCCGAGGTGCCGCCGAGCCAGCTCGAGCAGCCGCCGCGCCTTCGCCTCGAGATAGAAGTCGTGCTCCTTGCCGGCGAACGAGATCGCCTCGTCGACCGCCGCCTCGTACGTCTCGCCGTAGCGGTCGAACTCGGTGCGTACCCTAGTTCGCGAGGGTCTGCTCCATAGGCGCCGCAGCAGCCTCGGCGTCGAAACCGTGGCTCTCGCGGACGATGTACAAGGGGCGTCCCTTGACCTCCTCGTAGATGCGCGCCACGTAGAGCCCCATCGTCCCGGTGACGACGAGCTGCACGCCGCCGAGGAACGACACGACGACCACGATCGACGCCCACCCTGGGACACTCCCGACGCCGAAGATGCGGAGGACGATCGCGACGACGCCGAGCACGAACGACGTCCCCGAGACGAGGAAGCCGAGCGCCATCGTCATGCGCAGGGGCACGTTGGAGAAGCCGAGGATGCCGTCCGTGCCGAGCTTCACGAGCTTGCGGAGCGGGTACTTCGTCTCGCCCGCGTAGCGCGCGTCGCGCCGGTACGGCACGCCGATCTGGCGGAAGCCGATCCACGCGAAGAGGCCGCGCACGTAGCGGTTGTTCTCGCGCATCAGGCGGAACTGGTCGAGCGCGCGCCGGTCGATCAGCCGGAAGTCGCCGGCGTCGGGCGGGATCTCGACGTCGCTCAAGCGGCGCAGGATGCGGTAGAAGAGCCCGATCGCGGCGCGGCGGAAGAAGGGCTCGACGCGCCGGTCCTCGCGCACCGCGTAGACGACCTCGTAGCCCTCGCGCCAGTGGGCGATCAGCTCGGGCGCGAGCTCCGGCGGGTCCTGGAGGTCGCCGTCCATGACGACGACGGCATCGCCCGCGGCGCGGTCGAGCCCCGCCGTGATCGCCATCTGGTGGCCGAAGTTGCGCGTGAAGCGGATGACCTTGAAGCGCGTGTCCCGGCGGCTCATGTCGGCCAGGAGCTCGGGGCTCCCGTCCGAGCTGCCGTCGTCGACGAGGACGACCTCGGCGGGCCCGTCGAGCTCCTCGAGCACCGAGCGGAGACGCCGTTCGAGCTCCGGGAGCGTGTCCTCCTCGTTGAAGATCGGGACGACGAACGAGTAGCGAGGTCGCTCCATACGGCGCCACGATGGTAGTCGAGCCCCCGGAGCTAGACGTATTCCTCGGCGCGAGCGTATGTGCGGCGCCGGTCGAGGCGGCGCTCCTCGTCGGCGTCCGGGAGGAACGACCGCTCCGCGATCGCGGTGGGGACGACCGCGGAGAGCACGACGACGGTGACGAGCAGCGAGAACTGCGTCCGGTCGATGATCCCGGCGTTCAGGCCGTAGAGCGACGAGATCGTCCCGAAGGTGAGCCCGGTGCTCATCAGCAGCGTCGCGAAGGCGGCGTGACGCGGCGCCGCACGTCGAGCCAGCGGAGCGACGAAGACGGCCTTCGGGACGATCTTCGCCGCAAGCAGCGCTCCGAGCAGGCCGAGGTTCGCCACGACGGCGCCGAGCGAGACGTCGAGGCCGCCCTTCAGGAAGAAGAACGGCGTCAGGAACGCGAACGCGACCACGCGGAGGCGCTTTCTGCTCCTCCCGATGCTCGGCGTAGTGGCGGCTCATCACGAGGCCGAGCACGAACGCCGGCAGGACTGCGTGGCCGTTCGACGCGTTCGCAAGCACCATCAGGACGAGCAAGGACGCGAACACGAGCTTGATCTCCGGCTCGATGACGCGGTTCCCGTAGCGGCCGAAGAGCCACGGCGCGATCCGCGGCAGGGCGAGGACGAGGGCGACCGACACGGCGAGGAAGGCGGGGAACCAGACGTTCGGCTGGATGAAGATCGCCGAGAGCGCGAGCGCGGTGCACAGGTCGGTCACGAACGTCGCGCTCATGAGCAGCTTGCCGATCGCCGTGTCGGTGAGCCCGCGCTCGACGAGCACCGCGTACACGACCGCGAGCGACGTGGTCGAGAGTGCGGTGCCGGCGATGAGCGACGCGCGCACCGTCCAGTCGAGCAGGAAGAAGGCGACGAGCGAGGCGACGACGAACGGGCCCGCGAAGGACGCGACGCCGATCCCGAGCGACGCCTCGAGCACGACCGCCGCCAGCGCTGCGGCCAGTTGAATCGCGTCCATCCCGCACCTCCACTTCGCGTCGCTCGACGTTCCGTAGAGGCCATCAGCCCTGGGTGCGGGCGGTTAGGCGCGAGCCTCATCGCGCGAAGCGGCGACTATACCCGCGTGAAGGCGGCGAAGGCGCTCTTCTGGGGCTCGCTCGGCGCGCTCGCCTGGACCCACGTCGGCTATCCGGCGGCCGCGGCGCTGGCGGCGCGCGTGCGGGGGCGGCCGGTGCGGAAGGGCGGCGGCACGCCGCGGGTGAGCGTGATCGTCGCCGCGCACGACGAGGAGGACGTGATCGAGCGGCGGCTCGAGAACCTCCTCGGGCTCGACTATCCGGAGGATCTCGTCGAGATCCTCGTCGCCTCGGACGCCTCGAGCGACCGGACGGACGAGCTCGTCGAGGCGGTCGCGGCGCGGGAGCCGCGTGTGCGCCTGGTACGGGCGCCGCGCGGGGGCAAGGTTGCCGCGCAGAACCTCGCCGTGCGGGAGGCGGACGGCGAGGTCCTCGCGTTCTCGGACGCGAACGCGACGTGGGCGGCGCCCGCGCTCCGGAAGCTCGTCCGCAACCTCGCAGACCCGGAGGTCGCGTACGTCTGCGGCCAGCTTCGCCTCGAGGCGGCCGACGGCACGAACCGGGAGGGCGCGTACTGGCGCTACGAGCTCCTCGTGCGCGAGGCGGAGTCGGCGCTCGGCTCGGTCACGGGCGGAAACGGCTCCATCTACGCGGTGCGGCGCGAGGACTACGTGGAGGTCGACCCGCGCTTCGGGCACGACCTCGCCTTCCCGTACCTGATGGTGCAGCGCGGCCGGCGCGCGGTGTACGAGCCGGAGGCGATCGCGTTCGAGAAGCCCTCGCGCGACATCGAGGACGAGTACGCGCGCAAGGTGCGCATGTTCGAGCACTGCTGGCTGATCGTGGCCGAGGGGGACATGCTCCGGAACCTCGACCCGGTCTACCGAGTGGAGATCGTCTCGCACCGGCACCTGCGCTACGGCAGCGGCCTGCTGCATCTGGTGCTGCTCGGATCGAGCTTCGTGCTCGCGCCGCGCGGCAGCCGCGCCTATCGAGTCGCACTGGCGGGTCAGCTCGGGTTCCTGGCGGTCGCGGCCGCGCGCCCGGGCCTCCCGCGCTACTACACCCTCGTGACGTGGGCGACGGTCGTCGCGCTGGCGAACTACCTGCGCCGCGGGGTGCCTGCCGTGTGGAGCAAGGCGGAGGGAACCCGCTGAGAGCCGTGCCCCGAGCTCCCATTGTCCCTGGGCGGCCGTTCGAGACGGGCCCGGCGCAGCCAGGTGGCCGCTGCGAGAGCCGAAGCGCACACCCCGGTGCCAGGCACGTGCCTGGCACCGGGACGGTGGCCCGGCACGCGGCCGGGGCATGGCCGGGAAGGCCGGGCCGATGAACCGCGCGGCCGACCTCGTCGGGGCGTCACTCGGGCTCGCGCTCGCGAGCCCGGTGCTCGCGGCCGCGGCGGTCGCGATCAAGCTCGAGGACGGCGGGCCCGTCCTCTACCGCCAGCGCCGGGTGGGCCACCGGGAGCGCGACTTCGACCTGCTCAAGCTGCGGACGATGGTCGTCGGCGCCGAGCGGCAGGGCGCCGGCTTCGCCGTCAACCGCGGCGATCCCCGCATCACGAGGACGGGCCGCCTCCTCCGCCGCCTCTCGCTCGACGAGCTGCCGCAGCTCTGGAACGTCGTCCGCGGCGACATGAGCCTGATCGGCCCCAGGCCCACGCTCCGCTACCAGGTGGAGCAGTACACGCCGCGGCAGCGCCGCCGCCTCGACGTGAAGCCCGGCCTCACGGGCTGGGCCCAGGTGAACGGCCGCACGAAGCTGCCGTGGGACGAGCGCATCGAGCTCGACGTCTGGTACGTCGAGCACCGCACGCCGTGGGTCGACCTGAAGATCCTGCTCCGGACGCCGTTCGCCCTCGTCACCGGCACGTACAAGGGCGAGACCGGCGGCTGGAAGCCCTCAGCACCCGCGGGCGACGACTAGCGCATAGGCGAGCTTCGCGGGCTCGAGGAAGACCTCGAGCGGGATGAGGCTGCGGCGGTACGTCGAGCCGGTCACGACGACGCGCGCATGCGTGCAGCGGTCGAACAGGAGGCGCGCGCGGGTCACGTGGTAGGTGGACGTCACGACCAGCACCGAGCGCCAGCCGCGCGCAACGGCCATCCGCGCGACGGCGCGCGCCTCGCCTCGGGTGCTGTACGGATCGGGCCTGAAACAGAGCACCCGGAACCGGGCCGCGCCGCGGCAGAGCCGGTTCGCCTCGTGCCACCCCGGCGCGCGCCCGTCGGAGATGACGAGCGTCGGCGCAATGCGCCTCGTCATCAGCTCGAGCGCCTTCCCGAGCCGCAGGTGGTCGCCCGCCAGCACGACGACCGCGTCCGCGTGACGCGGGCTCTGCTGCACCGGCCACAGCACGAACCGGACGACGACGACGGCCCAGGCGCCGACGAGGACGACCACGACGGGCAGGACGAGGCGGCGCACGGAGGCATCTATACGCTCCACGCGTGCCGACCGTCCTCTTCACCTGCGCCGGCATGCGCGTCGACATCGTCACGGCGTTCCGGGGGGCGGGCGCGACGACGATCGCCGTCGACGTCGACCGCTACGCGCCCGCGCTCTACCGGGCCGACCGCTACGCGCTCGTCGGCCGCATCGAGGAAGACGGCTACGTCGCCTCCCTCCGGGACCTCGTCCGCGCCCACGACGTCGACGTCATCGTCCCGCTCGCCGACATGGACCAGCTGAAGCTGGCCCACGCCCGCGACGAGCTCGACGCCCTCGTTTTGCTCCCCGACGCCGAGGTGGTCGACCGGATGGGCGACAAGTACGCGGCGCACCGGCTCTTCGAGGAGCTCGGCTTCGATTCGCCGGCCACGTACCTCCAGGACGAGATTCCGGACGACCTCGAGTTCCCGGTGCTCGTCAAGGCCCGCCGCGGCTACGGCTCGCGGCACATCTACCGCGCGCACGACCGCGAGGCGCTCGAGCTCGAGTTGGAGCGAACCCCCGTCGAGTCGATGGTGCAGGCGGTCTGCCCGGGCGCCGAGTTCTCGATCGACCTCGTCTGCGACCTCGAGGGCCGCTGCCTGAACGCGATCCCGCGCACGATGATCGAGTCGAAGGGAGGCGAATCGATCAAGGGCATGACCGTGAAGGACTGGGAGCTGATCGACCTGGCCCGCGGCCTCTCCGAGGCGATCCCGCTCAAGGGGGTCGCCACCGTCCAGTGCTTCCGCGGCCCCGACGGCAAGCACCGCATCACGGACGTGAACCTCCGCTTCGGCGGCGCCTTCCCGCTCCCCCAGGCGGCCGGCGGACGCTACCCCGAGCTCGTGCTCGCCCTCGCCGCCGGCGAGCGGCCGGAGCCGCGGGTCGGCGCGTTCACGGAGGGCGTCGTGATGACCCGCTTCCTCTCCCACCTCTGCCTGACGGCCGCGCCGGACGGTACCCTCGAGCCGTTCTCCGAGGAGCTCTCAGAAGAATCGGTGTCGCCGCGGTCGTTGCAGCCGTAGCCGCGGGCTGCGGATCGACCCATACGGAGGCGCAGAAGCCTGCCCTCCACGAGCCGGGCAACGTGGCGAAACGTCCGAAGCCACGCTCACAGCGCGTCCTCGTAACCGTCCTCGACGGCGACCTGCGGCGACCCGTCGCCCGCGCCCACGTCCGGCTCGGCCGGAGCGCCGGCGTCACGAACCGCCACGGCGACGTCTTCCTGCGCGTCCGCCGCCGCACGGCGTCGCTCGTCTCGGTCCGAGCGCGCGGGTACTCGCCGGCCACGCGCCGCCTCTGGTTCCGGCGACGCCCGTGGGCGCAGTTCCCGATCTACCAGCCGCGCCTCCAGTGGCCGATCTACGGCGCGACGCCGACGCGGACGGAGGCGCAGACGCGGATCAGGCTCCGCCCGCCCTTCCGGATGGTCTGGAGCCAGGGGATGGGCTCGCTGATCGAGTTCCCGGCCGTCGTCTCGAACGGGATGGCGTACATCGGCAACGCGCGCGGCCAGGTGCGGGCGATCTCGATGCGGAACGGCGAGATCGCTTGGCGGCACGTCACCCCGAACGGGAAGATGGCCGCCTCGCCGGCCGTCTACGGCGACGAGATCGTCGCGCACGGCATGGACGGCCACGTCTGGGTGCTCGACCGCTCCTCCGGGCGGCTCCGCTGGCACTACACGGTCGGCTCGCCGGTCGAGTCGTCGCCGATCGTGCGCCACGGCGTCGACTACTTCGGCTCGTGGAACGGGAACGTCTACGCGCTCGACCTGCGCCGCCACCGCGTCCGGTGGGTCCACCGCTCGGGCTACAAGATCACCTCGAGCGCCGCGCTGGCGGGCGGCACGCTCTTCGTCGGCGACTACGGCGGCCAGCTGCTCGCCCTCTCCGCGCGGACGGGACGGCTGCGCTGGAGCGCCTCCGTGAACGGCAGGATCTACGGGACGCCCGCCGTCTCGCACGGCCGCGTGTTCGTGCCGTCGTCCGACGGCGACTCGCTCACCGCCTTCTCCACGCGCGGCACGCGCCTGTGGTCGATCCACACCGGCTCGTACGTGTACTCCTCGCCGGCCGTGTGGGCCGGACGCGTCTTCTTCGGCTCCTACAACGGCGTCTTCTACTGCGTCTCGGCGGCGAGCGGCCACGTCCTCTGGGAGGTCGGGACCGGCGGGCCGATCTCGGGCGCGGCCGTGGTCGTCGACGGCGTCGCGTACGCGGGGAGCTTCGCGCACCGGATCGTCGGCGTCGACGCGCGCACCGGTCGCGTCCTCCTTCGCTTCCCGCACGGGCACTATGTTCCGGTGTCCGGAAACGGCGGCCGGCTCCTCCTGCACGGGTACTCGCGCCTCTACGCGGTCGAGCCCCGCCGCCCGCGGCGATGAAGCGGGCGGCGCTCGTCGCCGCGCTCGTCCTCCTCGCACCGGGAGCGGCGCGCTCCTCGGCGCCGGGCGACGTCGTCCTGGTCGGCCGTGGCCTCGACCGCGCCGTCGCGAACGGCTCCCTCACCGTCGACGAGGCGATCGGCTACCGCGCCGACCTCCAGAGCGCGTACGCGACCCTGCGGCGGCTCGGCGGCGGGCGCGAGCGGAACCTCGCCGCGGTGCTCCACGACGTCGCGCTCCAGTGGCAGGGCTACAACTCATCGCGCGCCTACGCGCTCTTCTCGATGCTGGAGACGAACGCGGCGTACTTCGGCAACCACACCGTGCCGGTCGCGAAGACGGACCTCCCGGACACGGACGGCGTCGTCTACCGCTTCTTTCCCGGCCAGGGCTTCCAGCTCCATCCGCTCGCCGACGCCGGCGCGCTGAACGCCGCCGTCGCGTCGAAGGACCCCGACCGCACGGAGCGCCTCGCGCTCGCCCTCCTCGACCGCGGCGTCCCGTCGAGCGGCGCGCTCCGGTTCGAGTACTACTTCCCGTTCGGCGGCGGCCGGCCGCCCTGGACCTCCGGGATGGCGCAGGCCGTGATGGCCCAGGCCTTCGCACGGGCCGCCGCACTGACCGGCGACGCCGACCTCCTCGGCGACGCGGTCACGATCTTCCACGCCGTCCAGCTGGGGCTCGTGCGGCAGCTCCCCCAGGGGCCGTGGATCCGCCTCTACTCCTTCGACTCCGAGGTCGTCCTGAATGCCCAGCTCCAGACGATACTCTCGCTCGAGGACTACGCGGCCGCGACAAACGACGTGCCGGCCGCGACCCTGGCCGCCTCGATGCTCGCGAGCGCGCAGCGGCTCCTGCCGCGCTTCGACACCGGCTACTGGTCGCTCTACTCGCTCGGCGGCGACGAGTCGCCGCTCGAGTACC
>Ga0209577_10000589_pt1 | contig 36319 bp, 29 predicted proteins | sample GraSoiAngelo_109_FD_185874 | JGI IMG/M metagenome (GOLD analysis project Ga0209577, IMG submission 185874) | Grasslands soil microbial communities from the Angelo Coastal Reserve, California, USA - 14_0903_12_20cm (SPAdes) (version 2) | ecosystem: Environmental > Terrestrial > Soil > Grasslands... | reverse complement strand
GGGACCTACCAGCGCACCGATGACCACAAGAAGGGGCTCGTTTGGAACAACGATCCCAAACCCGGAGACGTCGCGACCTGGTCTGGCGATCGCGACGCGAACGGTTACGCGACAGGCCCCGGCACACTCCAATGGTTCCGGGTTGAGCCAGGATTCTTGACCGGGTCCAATATCCGAGCCCGAAAGCGAACTCCGATCAGCAGTTATTCCGGGACGATGCTGCATGGGAAATTCAACGGCGGTGTTATGACGGTTGACCACGGAAAAACGTATCACGCGACGTTTGCCGATGGTCAGAAGAAAGGGCAATGGATTGCCGGGCCGTTAATTACGAAAGGAGAAAGGGCCGAATCCGTAAAATCGAAAGAGGTCGCGAGGGAGGCGCCCAGCACGGAAAAAATTTCAGAAGAAAAGACGCAAGCTCGCGTTGCAGAAGAAACAACGGCGGATGTTCCAGCAGAAGGATCCGCTCAAGATGAGCCACGGCGTAGCGAGCCCGCGAACATTCCAACTTCAAGTTCCAACGCAACAAACGAAGAATCTTCCTCGAAGGGAACAGAGAAAGTTTCTCAACTGCCGGTCGCTCAAGCGCCAGCAGAAGGACCGGATCAATCGGCGACGCCGCGAGAACCAGTGACCAGGAAATCGGCGCTCGCGCCGGGCCCGGTCCGCGCGATGGAACGACCGACTCGCACCGTCACCATAAAGCCAGAGGCCGAGCCGGCCAGGCAGTCTGAGCGCGCGAAGCCGGAAAAAACACAAAAGCCGTCGAAGATCGCGAAACCCGCCTCCTCTCAATCGCCCGAAGCGGACACACAGGTACGTGAAGATATCCCAGCAGAAGGTCACGTCTCCGCTCAAGATGAGCTACGACGTGGCGAGGTCGAGAAAAAAGAAACTCCAGTGGACGATTCGCTCCGCACATTGACTGGGCCGCCCTCGTCGCTGCGTAGCAGCGCGCCGCCGAAAACAAACCCGCCAACTCAAATTTCGATGCCTTCAACCACAGCCGTTTCGCCGTCTCCACCGCCGACTGGCGCGAAGCTGACTGCCGTGCAAGCGATGGACATTGCCGACATCGAAGCGCGCACAAAAGGTCACGATCTGGGCGAGTATCAATTGCCGAAAGCCGAATACAATGCAGCCAACGGCACCTGGTTGGTCGCGTACGCCGCGCGCGACGCCGACAAAGACGCGAAGAAGCTGACCGTCACGATCCAGGACAAGACCGGCAAAGCGGAAGTCGGCAAATAGGTCAGACGACAGAGGTCACAGATCAGACTTCGTCGCCCGCCTTCGTTAAAACTCCGGCGTGGCAAGCAAGAATCGGGTGGGCGGCATCTCACCGCGATGTAAGCTGACTTGGAGAAATCCATGACTCAATCAAAAGAGCGCGATTACGTTCTCGGAACGCACGACCAAGAACTGGAGCGATTGGGCGTGCAGCATCGCGCCTGGCGTCCGGTGGTGTTGGATTGCTGGAAAAAGGCGGGCATCACGGTTGGAAGCCGCGTGCTCGATGTCGGCGCCGGGCCCGGCTATGCGACTGTCGATCTTGCGGAAATTGTTGGACACATCGGACGAGTCGTCGCAGTCGAGCGCTCGAGTAATTTTGTCAAAGCGATCAAGAGCGCGATTCAGGCACGATCGCTTCCGAATGTCGACGTTCACGAGCTCGACTTGATGAATGATGCTTTGCCGGAAGGGCCTTTTGATTTCGCCTGGTGCCGATGGGTCCTTTGTTTTGTCTCCGATCCAGAGCTCCTGGTTAAAAAAATCGCGCACGTTACGCGTCAGGGAGGTCAGGCAATTTTTCACGAGTACGGCCATTACAGGACGTGGCGTTTTTTCCCGCAGCGCGCGAGTTTGGAAGAATTCCGAGCTCACGTGATCGCCACCTGGCGTGAAGCCGGCGGCGAGCCGGACACCGGCCTGCAATTACCGTCGTGGTTAACGAAGAACGGATTTGACGTGCGCTCGGTAATGCCGCGAATTTTTTGTCTGCGGCCAAACGATTACATGTGGCAATGGCCGGCCCAATTCATTCATGTGCATCTCTTGCGATTGCAAGAGCTCGGTCGAATCGATGCGACCTTTGCAAACAAAGTCCGCGCCGATCTGGCTGCGGCCGAGAAAGAAGAGGCTTCGTTCATGCTGACTCCGCTCGTGCTTGAGATCGTAGCGGAAAAAGTGTAGGTCCGAGCCGGACTGGCGGTATAGAAATCGTTTCCGATTTCTATTGCAGCGAACAATGTCTCCGCGACAGGATTTGGACGCGTCACATGAAAGATCTAACGCAAGGATCAATTACCAGACATTTGCTGCACATGTCGGCCTTCATGGCCGTGAGCATGATTGCCCAAACGCTCTATTTGCTGCTCGACATGTATTGGGTCGCACATCTCGGCAAGGAAGCGATCGCAGCGGTTGGTGTCGCCGGCGCTCAGATGATGATAGTTCTGGCGTTGACCCAAATGCTCGGCGTTGGCACGACCGCCGTTATCTCCCAAGCCGCGGGCCGAAAGGAGCAGCCACACGCAGAGCTGGCGTTCAACCAATCGTTTGTGATGTCGATTCTCGTTGGATTGGCGTTGGGGATTTGCGGCTTCGGACTAATGAGCTGGTATTGCAACACTTTCACGGCCGATTCGCTCACAGCCTCTTTGGCAAAAAGTTATCTGATTTGGTTCATCCCCGCGCTCGTTCTCCAGTTTCCTCTCGTCAGCATGGGTTCGGCATTGCGAGCTACGGGCATTGTCCAGCCAACTGTCGCTCTCCAACTCCTAAGCGTGGTGCTCAACGGCGCGCTCGCTCCGTTTCTCATTTTGGGAATCGGTTTCCCGAGACTCGGCGTCGCCGGCGCTGCACTCGCTACGTTTATCTCCATCCTGGTGGCCGACGTCCTGTTGTTTATTTACTTCGAAAAAAAATATCATTACCTGCGGTTCCGATCGGCCCAGTTTCGACCGCAAATGAAAATGTGGTGGGCGATGTTACGCGTCGGCCTGCCCGCCGGCGCGGAGTTTGTGTTGCTGTTTTTTTACATAACGCTCGTTTACAAAATCATCTCCGACTTTGGACCGGCGGCGCAGGCCGGCTTTGGTCTCGGAGTGCGGGTAATGCAATCATTGTTTCTGCCGGTGGTGGCGCTGAGTTTCGCGGTTTCACCCATGGTCGGACAAAATTTCGGTGGTCGTAAAGCCGAACGTGTCCGGCATTCCGTTTACTCCGGAATCGGACTTGCAACGCTCTTAATGCTCCTGCTCGCAGCGATCACGTGGTCCGCGCCGGGAACGATGATCCGCTTTTTTTCAAAGGACGCCGCCGTGATTCAATTCGGCAGCGATTATCTCCGCATCGTCGCTTTCAATTTCGTGGCTGCCGGAATTGTCTTTACCAGCTCGAGCATGTTTCAGGGATTGGGCAACACGATGCCGCCGTTACTCAGCTCGGCGTCGCGCCTGTTTCTTTTTGCGCTGCCGGCGCTGCTGCTCGCGCGCACGCCGGGGTTTGACATCAAACTCCTTTGGTACCTCTCAGTCGGATCGCAGGTGCTCCAAGCCTGCATGAATTTGTTGCTGCTCCGGCGCGAGTTGCACAGGAAATTAAGGTTTGAAGACGGTGCAGATTTCATTCCGGCAAGCGCGACTGCGTCCTAGAGTACCAACGCGAGAGGGGCACAACGTTGCTCCGTGCGCGTTGCTTGTTGCAGCCGCTTCGTTCTTTTTTTCCGTGGGCGACGGAGCCACGCTCGCCGGACATCAAGTTCAAAGTGGCGGCTCGCTCGACCTTCAATTTCCGCTGAGCAATTATTTCCAGGAATACGCAGCTCAAGGCGGAAACCCGAGACCGACCACCGGCCGCGCGTTGCTCTTTTTTCCGAACGGATTCGATCCTGCCCGGTCGTGGCCGATTCTGATCGTCACCTCGACGACCGATCTTGATCGCACCAGTATTATGGACGCGCCCTGGTATCGCGACGCCGCAATAAAGGAGGGCTGGGTTGTGCTCGCGACCGACACCACCATCCGTCCACGCGCTGACTCACTTCAATGGAGATTGTCGATCCTGACTGCCGGATTGCGGGTAATTCGGACTAACTGGCCACAGTCAGCGCAATGGCCGGTCGCGTTTGCGGGATTTTCCGGCGGAGCAAAGCGGGGCGGCATTCTTGCCGCAATGCTGGCAAGCAACCGTGGATTTAAAATCTGCGGAATGTTTCTGGCGGGAATCAACTCCGACCGGGTGACCGCAGCCTACAAAGATTATCAGCCGCCGGCAGACTTTTTGAATACGCCAATTTGGATCAGCAGCGGCACAACAGACCAGATCGCTCCGCCGGGCACCCAGGAAGGAGTTTATTACTCGCTAAAGCGCACCGGGTTTAAGCAAGTGCGGCTTGAGAAATTCTTCGGCGGTCACGCTCTCAAAAGCGCCGAGATCCAGCGCGCTCTCCATTGGTTTCGAGAAGTCGGAAAATTCTAGGCTGATCTCGAAGAGGCCAGGACTCGAGGAGCGGAATTCGGTCTTGCACTTTAGTGCACAGACAACCAGCTTTCTGGTCTCATTTTTTCACCACCATGCGATCTCGAATCTTGATTTCTCTTTTCGGTTTCTTGTTACTGTCGATCCTGTCTGCTTCGGCGCAGTCGCTGCCGAATACCACGCGTCTTCTTCGTTTTCCGACGACTAACGATCGTGAAATTGTTTTTTGTTACGCGGGCGAGCTTTATACCGTCGCCAAAGATGGCGGCATCGCCCGCCGCCTGACGAGCGGCCCCGGTTACACTTCCTTCCCCCGCTTTTCGCCGGACGGAAAACAAGTCGCGTTCACTTCGGAATACGACGGCAACCGCGAAGTTTATGTGATGCCGGCAGAAGGCGGCACGCCCAAACGTCTCACGATTTCGGCCACGCTCGGGCGCGATGACGTTTCGGATCGAATGGGACCGAATAACATCGTGATGGCGTGGGAAAACACGAAACCGCTGATCGTCTTTCGCTCGCGGATGAAATCGTTCAACGATTTCATCGGTTCGCTCTTCACCGTCGGTCTCGATGCCGAGCTACCGCAGCAAGTGCCGGTGCCACGCGGCGGATTCACGTCCTTTTCTCCGGACGATTCGAAAATGGCCTTCAACCGCGTTTTCCGCGAGTTCCGGACCTGGAAACATTATCGCGGCGGCATGGCCGACGATATTTGGATCCATGATTTCAAAACCGGCGCGACCGAAAATCTGACCAACAATCCGGCCCAGGACATCTGTCCGATGTGGGGTCCGGACAACAAAATCTATTTCATCTCCGATCGCGATGGTCGAATGAACTTGTTCGTTGTCGACCTTGCCTCGAAGGCAACGAAACAACTCACGAGCTTCAAAGATTTCGACATCAAATTTCCGTCCATCGGCAAGGACTCGATCGTTTTCGAACAAGCCGGCTACATCTGGCGATACAATTTGAAAAGCGGACAGGCGACGCCGCTGCCGATCGAGATCAAGGAAGATCTGGCGATTGGACGCTCAACTTTGGTTGATGCATCGAAACACATCGAGTCGGTGAATCTGGCGCCCGATGGCGAGCGAACGATCGTCGTCGCGCGCGGCGATATATTTTCGGTGCCGGCGAAGGAGGGCACGCCGCGCAACTTGACCAAAACATCAAATGCGCACGAGCGGGATGCGGTTTGGTCGCCCGATGGAAAATGGATTGCCTACAACTCAGACGTCACTGGCGAGAACGAATTGTATGTTCGCGCGCAGGACGGCAAAGGCGACGCCGTTCAGCTAACCAGCGGCGCCGACACTTATTACTACACGGCGAAATGGTCGCCTGACAGCAAGAAGCTGCTTTGGAGCGATCGTTTGCAGCGACTGCGTTTTGTCGATGTTACTACGAAAACGGTAACGCAGGTCGATCAGGACAAATGGGGCGAGATCGAAATTTTCAATTGGTCGCCGGATAGTCAGTGGATCGCATGGGGGCGTCCTGAAGAAAACGGATTGCCGCGGGTTAATCTCTATTCGCTCGCGAACAAACAACAGACCGCAGTGACCGACAACTGGTACGGTTCCGGCGAACCGATCTTCAGTGACGATGGAAAATATTTGCTCCTTGGCTCGGCCCGCGATTTCAAACCGTCGTTTGGCGATGAAGAGTTCGCGAATATCTATCGCGACATGGAGCGCGTGTATTTAGTCACGCTCGCCAAGGAAACGGAGAACCCGCTCGCTCCAAAAAGTGATGAAGTAGGCAAGGCGGAACAAAAACGCGAAAAAGAGAAAGCCAAGGAAGCGGAAGAAAAAAAGCCGGAAGAGAAGGCGGCCGGTGAAAAAAAGCCCGAGGAAAATAAATCCGAAGCCGCCAAGCCGAAAAAGCCGGTCGTAGTTAAAGTCGACACCGACGGCATTCAGAACCGCATCGTCGGGCTCGAGATCACCCCGGGAAATTACCGGAACATCCGGATGGTGGACGATCGCATCTTTTATCTGCGCCGCACCGCTGGAGACGACGTCGGCGAAGAAGACGATGATGGCGACGGTCGCGATCGGAAATCACATCTTTGCTCCTATAGCCTGGAAGATCGCAAAGAAACGGTGATTGGCGATGCGAACGATTACCAGATCACGTTCGACGGAAAAAAGATGCTGGTAAAAATCAAAAAGGATTACGCGATCATTGACCTGCCGAAAGACAAGATCGAGACCAAGGACCACGAGCACAAAATCGAAGGATTGGACATGCAGCTCGACCGTCACGCGGAGTGGAACCAGATCTATTTCGAATGCTGGCGGCACATGCGCGATTTTTTCTACTCGCCGACGATGAACGGCGTCGATTGGAAAGCGATGCGCGACAAATATGCGGCGCTTGTTCCGTTCGTGAACCATCGCAACGATCTGACTTACTTGTTAGGTGAATTAATTGGCGAGTTGAACAGTGGCCATACCTACGTCGCCGGCGGCGAGCGCCCTGACACGCCGCGCGTGAAACTTGGTTTGCTTGGCGCGGAGCTTTCGCGCGATCCAGCCACGAAGGCTTACAAGATCGATCGAATTTTACCTGGCGAAAACTGGGACAAGCATACGCGCTCGCCACTCACGGCCGTAGGCGTCAATGTTAAAGCCGGCGATTATATTCTCGCCATCAATGGAACGCCGGTCTCATCGCTTGCAAACCTTTATCAGGCGCTCATCGGCACCGCGGACAAACAGGTAATTCTGCGCGTGAACTCGAAACCATCGGACGCGGGCGCGCGCGATGTGACCGTGGTCCCGACGGCCAACGAAGGCCCGCTCTACTATTTAGATTGGGTGCAAAAGAACATCGATTACGTGACCAAGAAAACTAACGGCGACGTTGGTTATCTCCACATTCCGGACATGGGGCGGCCGGGGTTGAACGAATTTACCAAGCTTTATTTCCCTCAAATCCGCAAACACGCATTGATTGTCGATGTTCGCGGCAACGGCGGCGGTTTTGTTTCACCGCTGGTGCTCGAGCGATTGCGGCGCGCGTTCGTGATGGTCGGGATCGCGCGCAACGGAATGCCGCAGCCTGATCCAGCGCACGCGTTCATGGGTCCGATGGTCACGTTGATCAACGAATTCTCCGCCTCGGATGGCGATATTTTTCCCTTTCGATTCAAAACGCTTGGTCTTGGCAAATTAATCGGCAAACGGACCTGGGGCGGTGTTGTTGGAATTCGGAACTCGCTTCCCTTGGTTGATGGCGGCAATTTTTTCAAGCCGGAGTTCGCACTTTACTCCAAGGATGGAAAGGAATGGATCATCGAAGGACACGGCGTCGATCCCGATATCGTGGTCGACAACGATCCGGCGAAAGAATTTCACGGCGAAGACCAACAGCTCGACCGCGGGATCCAGCAAATCGAGGAAGAACTGAAGACGAAACGCTACGAGCTGCCGCCGGTTCCACCGTATCCGGACAGAAACCCGGCCAAAGCGACACAATGAGCGGTCATCCCGAGCGCTCCGTCAGTCCGGCTCGGACCGAGGGATCTCCCAGTCGAAGCGCGGATCACACAGGCTAGTTCGTATGATCAACCGCCCTGTGAGAGATCCTTCTCCCGCGATTGCGGGATCAGGATGACGGAAATGTTCATTTGAACTTGCATCGCCGGAGTAATGCGCCGATGCTGAGTTCATGCTGACGGAGCGGCCCGCCTTCGCTAAGGCTTCGGCGTGGCAGGCAACTTCGAACAGCGCGAAAGCCATGAGAAAAAATGTTAACTGATCGACAAAGAAGCGTTTTGGATTTCATTCAGCGCGAGCAGCGCGACACAGGACTCACTCCGAGCACGCGCGAAATCCAAAGTCATTTTCGATTCGCCAGTCAAACGTCGGTGATGCAATACATCGCCGCGCTCGAGCGGAAAGGATTTTTGCAACGTCACGCCGGCAAAGCGCGCGCGTTGATCACGCCCGTCCAAAAAGTCCGCATCACCGATGTGCCGATCTACGGTCAAATTCCGGCCGGCATGTCGGCGTTGACTGAGCAAGACATCGAAGGACACGTCTCGCTCGACACGCACTCGGCCAATGTTTCAAAAAATCACGGCACGTTCGCGCTGCGAGTGCGCGGCGATTCGATGATCGGCGCGCACATTCTGGACGGCGACGTCGTGATTCTGGAACAGAGTAAGGAGGTCCATAACGGCGACATCGTGGCCGCATTGATCGACGGTGAGACGACATTGAAGCGATATGTCGTCGATCATGGCCGTCCTTATCTGAAAGCGGAAAATTCGCGCTATCCCAATTTGATCCCCGCGCGCGAATTAAAAATTCAAGGCGTCATGGTTTCGCTCGTGCGCAAGCACGAACGGCGGAAGAAACACTAGAACAAAGTCATTTTTTCATGGAGGGCGCCGCGCGATCGGCGCTTTTATTTTTAGCCAGGAGAAACATCGGTTTCGTCGTTGAAATGTTCGCTTGAACATATCTCTTCTTTATGCCATGGTTGGCCATGGCGACGCCTGCGGTCATTATCGATCTTCGGAAAGCACTGTCCGAACGATTTCCACAGCGGCCAGCGCCAGCCGCATCGGTTTTAACCACTGGCCTCTCTTTTCTCGATCAAACGAGCGGGGGTGGTTTGCCCAGGAGTGCGATTACAGAATTGATTACACCTCGAGCAAGCGGGGGCAGCGCTTCCCTTATTCATGCACTTTTGCGATCAGCCCAACGCGATCGCCACTTCGTCGCGCTGATTGACGGCTCCGACTCGTTCGACCCCGGCTCATCGGATAATTCCGCTTTGCGGCATTTACTTTGGATTCGCTGTCGAAAAGCATTCGACGCCGTCAAAGCGGCCGATCTCCTTTTACGCGACGGTAATTTCCCGCTGGTGATTGTCGATCTTGTTCTGAACACGGCGGACGAGCTTCGAAAAATTCTCCAGACAAGCTGGTATCGTTTGCAACGGCTGGTCGAAGCTGTGCCGACGGCATGTCTCGTCATCAATCGGCAAAGCTTGGTGAGTAGCGCGCAATTGAAAATCATTCTCGAGAATTCGTGGACGCTTGAAACTTTGGAAAGACAAAATGCGATTTCGCGTTTGCGATTTCGTGTCCAACGCTTGCACCTAAAATCAGAGATCAGCGGTCAGAGATCAGTGGTCAGTTATTGATGTTCGCGACGATTTATTTGCCTAATTTTTATTTACAGGCGGCAATGCGGCACCATCCCAAATTGCGCGCACAGCCGGTGGCTTTAATCGATACGGCAGAATCAAAAGTGTCGATTATTCAACTAAATGAGCTCGCCGAAAAAGTGGGCATAGCGAAACGCATGACTCCAAGTCAGGCCCTGGCGCGATGTTTGCAGGTCGTCATCCGAACCCGCGAGCGGGCGCAGGAAAATGTGATCGGCGAAATTTTATTGCAACACGCGTTTATGCTTTCGCCGTTTGTTGCAGCAAGCGCCCCCGGGGTTTGTACGGTTCAATTTACGGACAATCGCGATCTGACCCCGAAACTCTCACGTATTATTGCAAAACTCGCGAAATGCGAAATTCACGCTCAAGCCGGAATCGCACCATCGCCCGACACCAGTTTTCTCGCGGCGCATCTGGCCCGACCCGTGTTGCAAATCGAGGAGCCAAAAGAATTTCTGGCGCCGCTGCCGATTGAAACACTGGCGATGGTGTAATCCGGTGGATCGGCCGCTCCGCGGGCGATGCTAAAGATATGTGGCTTGGCCGCGTTGATTAAGATCGAGCAAGGGACTGCTCGATCCACCTAAGTCGCGACTGGCTTACGTTCGTATAATAACCCATAAACGAAACCGCCGAGCGCGCCGCCGATCAATGGTCCGATCCAGTAAACATAATGATCGTGCCAGAACCACGAAGCGAGTGCCGGCCCGAACACGCGGGCGGGATTCATTGCCGCACCGGTCAACGGACCTCCGAATAAAATGTCGAGTGTGATCGTTGCGCCAATGGCGAATCCGGCGAGCGTCCGGCTGCGTTTGTCCACGGCCGTACCGTAAACGACGAAGACCAGAAAAAATGTGAGGATGGCCTCGACCAAAATTCCCTGCATCGCGTTCAGATTAATCGCGAGCTGAGGCGTTCCCATCACAACGACGTCGCGTCCAAAAAGCCCGAGACAAATGAGCGCCGCGATGAAGCCGCCAAGAAGTTGCGCGCTCCAATAACGAATTGCAGTCGCCAGCGTCATGTGACCGCCGCAAAGCAAACCGAACGTGACGGCCGGATTCAAGTTGCCCCCTGATATGTGTAACGTGGCGGAAACAAACGCAGCGATGGTCAGACCGTGTGCCAGCGCGACGCCAAGCACGTCGTGTCCGGCCGTTTTAATCGCTCCGATGCCGACGAAGATAAGAGCAAATGTTCCGATAAATTCCGCGAGCCAGGGACGAAATTTTTCCATAGCGCAATGAGATCAGATCGCCAGCCGACTGACAATCTTGTTGTAAAGGTCGCGCCCGAGCGTTAACCGCCGGCGTAATTCGGGTATTTCTCGCGCAGTTGCCGCGCAACCTTGTCGGCCTCCGCTGTTTTTCCGGCGCGCTGATAAGCGGTCTCGGCTTTCTTCAACGCTCGCGGCGTGATCGCCGGATCATCGTAAAGCAACGCAACGCCCATGAATGCTTTGCTCGCTTCTTCAAAATTGCCGCGTTCGAGTTGAGCATCGCCGGCCAGCAAACGCGCTTGCGCATTCACCTGCCCTTCCGGTTGAAGCACCATGATCTGCTCCGCGATTTTCTGGGCTTCATCCGGTTTATGAGCCGCGATCTTCACGTCGCCAAGCTTTAGCAGCACTTTTGCTTTACCCGCCGGATCGGTCGCGACCTCCAAATATTTGCCGAGCGCGTTCTCGGACTCGTCGAACTTCTGCTGCCGCGCTGCCGCGTCGCCCAGATAAAACCAGAAATCCGGTTTGACCGGTGGATTGTCGATCTTTCCGAGCACCCCAAGATATTTCTCGGCGGCGGCATAATTTTTCTCATTGTAATACTCAATACCCATCCACTCGAGGATTTCGGCGGGGATCGTTCCGGCGGCGTTGGCCGCGAGAAAACCATCGACCTCTCGCGTGACTGCGGCGCGATCGTGCAAACCGAAGTAGGATGAGATGATGCGCATGGTCGCGGGGACGTAATAGTGATCCTTGTCGATCTGACGGGCCGTGTTCAGCTCGGCGAGCGCGGTTTTGTAATCTTTCATCTCAAACGCGGACTTGCCGATGTAGTAATGCGCCATCGACGCGGCCGGGCTTTTCGGAAATTCTTTCAAGAGCTGACGAAACGTTTCGCTCATCCCCTTTGGATTTTGCTGCTGACCAAGAATGAGCGCTTTGTGTTGCAATGCCTCTTCGCGGTCGCGCGCTCCGGGATATTTCGCCAGCACGGCATTCCAATCGGAGAGAGCCGCGTCATAATTCTTGTCGTTCTCGTATGTTTCGGCCCGCCTGGAAAAGGCCCCGGGGGCGAGCGGATTGTCCGGAAAAGCTTGAACGAAAAACCCGAACGCTTCGACGATCCCCGCGACGTCTTTCATTTGCAGATAACAGGAACCGAGTTGATACGCCGCCTCAGCCCGCAGTTTCGGCGAGAGCTGCGAAGCGCGCAGTTCGGAAAAGATCGGCGCAGCGCGCGGATAATTTTGTTGCTTATAAAGCGCCTCGGCTTTGAACAGTTTCGCCTGATCGGCCCGTTCGACCGGAGGATTGGTAGCCAGAAATTGATCGACCTCCGGCGGCAGCGTGGAGGGATCCGAATTATAAATGTTAATGAGACGCTCGAACGCCGCATCTTTCGCTTCTTCGCGATTTGGATGTTTGTCGATGATTTCGCGATAAAGCGTTTCCGCTTCCTTGGCGTGTCCGAGCTGACGCTGGCTGTTCGCCGCGAGCAACATTACTTCCGCGCGCATTTCTTCCGGAAGTTGTTGCTGCGTTTTTTTGTAATCGCTCAGGAGCTGCCCGAATTGACCCGTCTGATATTGCACTTTCACGACGCCAAGCTGAGCCAGTGGATGCCAGCGGCCCGCCTCGGGCAGCGACCGGCCCTTTTGAAACAACGCCATCGCCTTATCAGCCATGCCCTTGTCGATCTTGCCCCTGTCAGATTGCAGAAGATCCAACGCGATCAGACCGGCGCGCACAGTTGTTTCGGCTTTCAATGCCGGTTTCTGTGTTTCATTCGAAAGCGCCTCGTATTGTTTCAACGCGTCTGCTTTTCGTCCGCGGGCGAGCGCAATCCGGGCCGCGGTTTCACGCGCGTCCTCGCGATACGGATTCGGATTTTTCGCCTCGGCGACCTGCTGATAAATGTCGCAGGCTTCGTCCTTGTGATCGAGCGCTTCGAGACAACGCGCTTCGAAATAATGCGCGGAAAGCGCAACTGCGGCGTCTTTTGATTTCGTGGCCGACCGGTGAAAAAGCGGAAGCGCGGTCGCGTAATCTTTTTGGGTGAACGCCATTTCGGCCAAGGCATAGGCGGCAGGTCCGGCAAACTCGCTCTCCCCATAATCGTTCAACACTCTCTGAAAATTTGTCCGCGCGGTGGAGGGCTTGCCAAGATTGCGATAACACTCGCCTAACGAGAAATAGGCGTTCGGACGACCCGACGCCCCCGGATAATCATCCAGATATTTTTGATACTCGGGAATGGCGAGATCGTAGAGTTTTCGGGTGAAGAGCGCATTGGCGTACTCGAGTTGGCGTTTTTCAGGTTGTTCCGTCTCCGCCGCGGGCGGTCGCTCGGCTGTTTCGTCAACCGGCAACGCGCGCGCCACCGGTGGCTGAAGCGGCAGACCGGGGGGCGGTTGGGCAAGACCTAGATCGACAGTCCAAAACAGCATCGCCAGTCCGAGAAGACCGGCCGCGCTGCGCGCACTTTTCATTTTGCAGTCGCGAAAGCGACGTTTGTTATTCCCGCTTCAGTGCAAATGTTGAGGACACCGATGATATTTTTGTAAGCGCCCGCTTCATCGCCGCGAATAATCACTGCTTGTTCGGAATTAAGTTGGACAAGGCTCTTGAGCAGGTCGGTTAGCTCCGCGCCGGTGAGCGTTCGTCTATTTACGACGACGTTGCCGTCTGCTCTCACGTTGACGACAACGTCGCCGATTGGGGCGCTCTTTTCCTTGGCGGACGACGCTTTCGGCACTTTCACGTCGAGCTCGTTTTCGTTTCGTGCCGCGTTCCAGGTCAGAAGAAAGAAAATCAGGAGAAGCAACAGCACGTCGACCAGCGGCGCGAGTTGAATGCCGGGATGTTGCAGCGGCGCGTGACTACGCAAATTCATGAAGGGAAGATGTCGATCTTGCGAAGGGTGCTGCGGTTATAATTCGTCTTCAATAAGCACGGGGGTACGCTCCGTCCGGCTGCCGTATTGAAGCGAGAGCAAAGCCAGCACGTGCGTGGTAGCAGATTCCAATTCGGAGATAAGTTTTTGCGCTTTGCCGCGAAACAAGGCGTAAGCCATCATCGCCGGAATTCCTATCGCGAGTCCGGCGCAGGTATTGACCAACGCTTCGCTGATTCCTTTCGACAACAAAACATAACGGGCCGTCCCTAAGTCGGCGCCGAGCGCGCCGAACGAGCGAATGATTCCAAGAACTGTGCCGAGCAATCCGAGGAGAGGAGCAATCATTCCGATATCGGCCAGATAAGTCACGCGGTTGTTCAAGCTTGCGGCCACGCGCGTTCCCTCCGTCTCCGCGATCTCGCGCACCTGTTGGAGATCGGCGTTCGGATTCTTAGTCGTAAAATCGAGCATCCTTTGGACGACACGCGCAATCGCCTCGCCATGCCGATTCGAAACCGCGAGCAGCCCGAAATAATCACGTTTTCGTAACAGTGCGTCCGCCGTGGCCATGTAGCCGCTCGAGACCACCGCGCCGCGGCGAATCGTCATCGTGTAAACGATCACGAGCATGACAAAGAAGACTGAGAGCGCGAAAAGCACGATCATCACCGGGCCGGCGGCGATCAGCGTTTCCATGATTGTCTTGGAATGAATGTCGGGGACCAATGATGGTGTGGCAGCAGGCGCCGCGGCCGGCGGTGGGGTGGCGCTCGGCGTCACGGTTTGCGCGAATAATGGAATTCCGATCGCGAGAGCGATCAGCGAGAGCAAAATCTTCATGCCAAAAGTGCTCTAATCATAGACGCCGCCGGGACGGATGCAAATAGACGGCTGCGGGTTAAACCGCGTTCAAACAGTGGAGTTGCTCAAGCGAATCGGTCTCCTTCGATCCGGCGGCGGACACGAAAAACGTGGGCCGGCTGAATTTCGGGGTCGAGCTCTACATAATTGCGGCGACCGTGCCAGATGTAGCGCGCCTCGCCCAAAAGATCGTGCACCTGATAAGCGTCGCCCTCCATCGTGCCAAATTGCTCGATTGGAACCTCGACAAACGAATGTTGCTTGCGGTGCGGGTCGAGATTCACCACAACCAAAATGATATTGTCGCGCGCCGCGGTCATTTTCCCGTAACAAAGAATCGCGTTGTTGTCGGCGCGATAGAAACGCAGGTTATCGTGAAAATGGAGCGCGCGATTCGTCCGCCGGATTTCGTTCAAGCGCGTGATCCAATCTTTAATGTTACCGGGCGCGTCCCAATCGCGTTCTTTAAATTGGTATTTTTCGGAATCGAGATATTCCTCGCGCCCGGGCAACGCTTCGTTCTCGCAAAGCTCGTATCCGCTGTAGATGCCGTAGAGAGGTAAGAGCGTCGCGGCCAGCACAGCGCGAATGATAAAGGCGGGGCGCCCTCCATCCTGCAAGAAAAACGGCAAAATGTCCGGGGTGTTCGGCCACAAGTTCCCGCGGAAATATTCGGGCATGTCTGTCTGCGTTAGTTCGGTCAAATATTCCGTCAGCTCCTGCTTCGTATTTCGCCAGGTGAAGTAGGTGTAACTTTGACCAAATCCGGCTTTGGCCAGCTCTTTCATCATCTTCGGCCGGGTGAACGCTTCGGCGAGAAAGATCGTGTCCGGATATTTTTCGCGCACACGTGTGATCAAGTATTCCCAAAATGCGACCGGCTTAGTGTGAGGGTTATCGACCCGAAACGTGCGCACGCCGTGCTCAGCCCAGAAAAGAACGATGCTGACCATTTCCGCCCAAAGCTCCGCCCATTTTTCGCACCGAAAATTAAGCGGAAAAATGTCCTCGTATTTTTTGGGGGGATTCTCGGCGAATTTGATCGAACCGTCCGGTCGCTGATAGAACCAATCCGGATGTTCGCGAACGTACGGATGGTCCGGTGAACAATTGATGGCGAAATCGAGCGCAATCTCCATTCCGCGCTTTCGTACTTCACCTTGGAGCCAATCGAAATCCTCCAGAGAACCGAGCGCCGGTTCGATTGCTTTGTGACCACCGGCTTCGCTTCCGATCGCCCACGGCACGCCGGGATCGCCCGGCTCAGCAGTGACGGAATTGTTTCGCCCCTTGCGATTGGTGTGGCCGATCGGATGAATCGGTGGAAAATAAATCACGTTGAAGCCCATCGCCCGCGCGTCATCGACTCGCGGCAAGCAATCGCGAAAGGTCGATCCACGATCGCCGCGGCCTTCAGCCGAGCGCGGAAAAAATTCGTACCAAGCAGCGATTTGGGCCGTTTCACGCTCCACAATCACGCGCGGCGGCGGCACGTATTGCGTCGCCCACGATCGGTCGGGATAAGTCGCCATTAAAACTTCGAGTTCTCCGGAATGAACAATGTTATTAATTTGAGCGTTGTCTGCGCTGAGAACGCATTCTGACAATTCGCGGAGCCGGGTTGAGTCCTCTGCGACATGTGCGCGCTTTCCCGCCGAATTAATCAGGACCGCGCCTTCAAGCGCTTCAGCAGTAAGATCGGAAATGCCGGCTTCGAATTTTTTCGTGAACTCATCCCGCCAGCTCCGAAAAGTGTCCGTCCAGGCTTCGACCGTGTACTCGTAAACGCCGGCTGCATTCAGGGAACAAATCCCGCGCCAGCGGTCATTGTCGACAAAATTCATCGCGGTCTCATGCCAGCGAGGTTCCCCAACAAGGCGCCACTTTAAAGCCGCGGCAACGACGTCATGTCCGTCTTTGAAAACGTCTGCTTCGACGGCGAGATCATCTCCAGCAATCCGCTTGACCGGATAGCGTCCGCCGTTAATCAACGGCCGCAGATTCTCGATCACCGCGGTGGGAAAGGCCCGAGCCATGGGCCTTCAATCAACTGAAATTAATTGGATGCGAAAGAAGAAATCGCGCCGCGGAAGATTAATCCGCCACCGGACGGATTCGCTGTGGCGAACAATTGATCAGGCGGCGAAATAAAATGCGCACTGGTAGAGTCCGCTGGTGCGCGTCTCCTCACGACGGACGCTCGTTCCGAGAACAGCTTCAAACATGTCCTGCTCGAGACGTCCGATGATCGGATATTTTTCGAGCAAATTAAAAATGGGTGAATGGCACTCGAGGATTTGGGGACCCTCTTTTTCAGAAGGGAGAAATTGGGCCATGTAACCTTCGCTATCGCGCACTTTCACCAGCCATTTTGCGCGTTCGACGACGTTATCCGCTTTGGCTTTTGCCTTTAGCTCCGCCGTCCGCTTTTCAAACACATTGTAAAGAAGCTTTTCCGGTCCGTTCGCTCCGTAGATGTCGCGAACCGATTTGAGCAATTCGAGAGTAAACTGATTGCTATCGACCGGAAACAGATCATGACTGCGGCGGGTCAGCCGATAAACCATTTCCGGCCGCCCCATTTTCTGCGGGCGTCGCCAGGTGTCGAGATAGCCATCGCGCTGGAGGGTGAGGCAATGTTGCTTGATCCCCATGTAACTCATCCCCATTTTTTCGACGAGCTCGTTGACCGACATTCCTTTGGTTCGCTTGAGTGAATTGACAATTTCCAGCCGCTGGGTGCGGCCGATCTCGGCGAGCAATCGCTGGTTCATGGGTGATATCACAGTGTGCACCGACTTTACACGCCTCGATCTTCAAAAGGCAACACCTAAATATCGCAAATTCCGGTGGCAAAAGAGATTATATCGCCGGCTAGCGCGCGAACGGAAGATCGACAACTTCCGCAGGAATAACAGGATGTTCCACCGATGTCACTTCGAGTCGGGATCCGATCGAATTAAATCCGCGTTTTATATAGGCGAGCGCTATTTCGCGCTCGCCACTCCGAGTGGCGCTGGTGATCCAGCCGATTTCCTTTCCGTCGGGCGCGGTCAAGCGCAGGCCAGAAGCCAGCGGAATATTTTTTAGCGAAACCAATCCACCGAGTTGCTTATTTCGCTGTCCCGACATTTTCATCCGCGAAATGGTTTCCTGACCGATGTAGCAGCCTTTTTCATAGTCGATGCAACGCTGCTCAAGGTTGGCTTCAACCGGAATAATTTCGCTGGTCAATTCGCGTCCCCACCGTGGAATTCCTTGTTCGATCCGTAAAACTTCCGCGCAATTTTCGTCGCAAGACTTAAAATCCTTCGATAATTCGGCTGCGAGTTGGTCGCGTTGAGCTGATTCACTCCAAATATCGTGACCTGGCGGGCCGAAGCGATTTATCGAGACCATGCGTGTCGCAACCGAAGAATTCGGAGGAAATGGGCCAATCACATGAAAAATCGACAATCCCGCGGTGACATCTTCGATCTGGACATCATCGGCGATGATGTAGCGCTCGAGTCGCGATTGAAGCGACGGTTGAAGTGCCGGATCGCTATCCAGCACAAAGGACTGCGCTTGCGCATGCAAAAAGAGATGGGCTTCCATTTTGCCCTTCGCATTTAAAACGCACGCTTCGATGGCATTCGTCTCCGTCGCCTTGCGGGCGTCGTTCGTTAGTTGCCCGTTTAGAAACCGCAAACGATCCGCTCCGCTGACGCGCAACTTCACGCGTGCTGAAAGATCGAAAAATTGCCGCGCAGGCGAACGAAGTTGCGCCGTCATTCGCTGGCGCAGTTTTTAAGATTCGTCCGTCCGCGCGCTTTCACCGCGGAGCAACTTCGCGAGGAGATCCATTGGCGATTTGGCTGCGGCGGATTCCCCAGGCTGCGGCTCGGGCGTTCCTTCGGGCGAAACAGCATCGTGTGGCGGCGTCTCCGGTTGATTTGTTTCGATCGCGGCCGGCGCAATCAATTCGCCCGTCGACTCCATCGAAACGGATTGCTCCGTTGCGGGCTGAGGTTGCGACTCTGGCTCCGCCGGAGGCGGCGCAATATCGACATCATGCACCGCCGCCGCTACTTCGCCCATGCTCGAAATCGTTGCTGCCGGTTCAATCGGCGGCGGTTTCTCGAAAAGCTCCAAGTCCTGTTCGACGGTGGGCAGCGGCGTTTCTGGAAAATACTTGCGCGCGATGACCGAAAAATCTTCCTCGGCATAGCCACGTTGCTCCTGCTCAAGAAGCCGATCACGTGCAGCAGTAGCGACGGCCAGCTCGAGGTGATACGACAATCCAAGCCGGCCCGCGATGAGCATGTCTTTAAGCATGTGTTTGAGCGCGAAGTGCGGCTCGAAATTGCCATCGATCATCTTTGGCAATTTCATCGACAATGTTTTGGAATAACTGGCGTTGTTCTGGAGCGCGGCTACAAACTTGTCGGAGGAAACGCCGGCATGGTTGATAAGCGCGAGCGCCTCGGCCAAGGCCTGGACACTCGCGCTGGTAACGATGTTTGTGGCCAGTTTGACCACAGTGGCCTGGCCGATCTCGCCAATCTCGATGACTTCTGTGGAACTCGCCTCGAGAATCGGGCGCGCTTCGCGCAACGCGACCTCATCTCCCGCCACATAAAAGACGAGCTCGCCTTTTTCCGCGCCCATTTTGCTGCCGGTGAACGGTGCCTCCACAAAGCGCGCGCCTCGGCGTTCCACCAAATCGGCAGCAACTCGCATGGAATGCGGCGCTACCGTCGGATGCGCAATGACAATGTGACGCGCTGCCAACGCCGGGGCCAGTTGCCGGACCACGTCCAAAAGGGCGTCGTCGTCCGAGACAAAAATCTGGATGTAGTCGCACATCTCGGCCAGCTCGGCCGGTGCGCCGACGAAATTAGGGAAGGGACGCGGGTTTCGGTTCCAGACAAACACCGGGAAACCGCGACGACGCAGATTGTCTGCGACCCGGCTTCCAATGATGCCGAGTCCGATTACACCGACGTTTTTCTTGGTTCGACGGGCCATTGAACTTTCCGCGGCTTTATCGCACCTTTGGCCGCCTGTTTCAGCCTCCGGCGAAAACCGCCGTCGCGCAATCCAGAAGTTCGCTCTGACCGAAGCTAGAGTGGCCGCAGATAGCCGGCTTCCGAGTTAAGATCGACCATCAGTTTTTGGATCGCTGCGGCCCGTTTCTGATTTGTTAGCTCAATCGCGATATCGTTGCGCGCTTCGTCGAATGTCTTTTGTCGCGCCGCCTGGACATCGATTAATTTGAGAATGTGAAAGCCGAGGCGTGTCCGGATTGGCCGACTGATCTCGCCGGGGCGAAGTTTCAGCGCCGCCGCCACGAAATCGGGGGGCATTCGAGCGGCGGAAAAATAGTCGAGATCGCCGCCGCGCAGTTTCGTGGCTTCGTCTTCCGAATTCTGCGCCGCCAGCGTGGCGAAATCTTCGCCGCCAGCCAGCTGAACAGAAAGCGCTTCGATCGCGGCATGTTTCGCCTCAACAATCTCGGGCGCAGTCTCCGGCGGCGCGGCCAAAAACAGATGACTCACGCGAAGCCGCTCGGGCACGAAGAAATTTTCAAGATGCGAACCGTAAAAGCGCCGACATTCGCCCTCGGTAACATCGAGCTCGGGCAGTATCCGCTTTGAAATCCATTGCCGTGAACCGAAATCATTTCTGAGCATTCGCCAAAGCGATGACTCTGAAAGATCGCTTGCATTCAACGCCAGTCTCCACGTTTTATCATCACGAAATTGCGATCGCAGCAAACTGAGTTCGTGCTCCATCTCCGTCCGCAGAATTTTTTCCGACCGGCCATGCGCTCGCGCAGCCGCATTCGCGATCAGATCAGTCACCGCTGATTGCCGTTGGAGATTTCTTTCTTGGCCGTGGTCGGTGCCTGCGACGTAATGAAATTCGGCCAGTGTTCGATCCAAGTCAGCTTGATAAATTCCGCGGTCACGGACCAATGCTAATAAATGACCGCGGCCGCAGACGGTTCCGAGTTTGTCATGGAGAACAACTGAACTCGCGGCGAATTCACCGCAAATGATTCCAGTGGTAGCGGCAATTCCAATCGAAATCCAAGTTATGGCGATCCGACTCACTTTAGCGCGAACTGCGAAAGATAGTAAGTCGCCACCGAGCCGACAATCTGAAGACTCTGCGCGCTCAGCTTGTCGATTGTGTCCTCGGCGGTGTGCCACGGAGGGTAATGAAAATCGATCACGTCCACGACTGGAATCCCGATCGCATTCAAGGGGGTGTGATCGTCGGTAATGTCCTGATCGAAATAGGTGAAGTAATTTCGCAACTTAAGGGCATCGGCCGAGGCAAAAATGTCGCGAGCTATTTTTGTGGGCGAGTTCGGTGGAAGCGTGATATCCAGCGAGCGATCGCCGACCATGTCGAAAAGAATGCCGCCTCGAAATGATTTGGCCGATCCGTTTTGCGCAAGTTCGTGGGCAAAGTGGCGGCTTCCATAGATACCGTCGGTATCGTTAAAATTCTCAAAAGCTTCCTCGCCGTCGAAAAAAACGAGCTCGATCTTTTCCGCCAGGTCTGGCTGTCGAGCTAACACTCTTGCCAGTTCCAGAAGCAAGCCGGTGCTCGAGCCTGCGTCATTCGCGCCGACGAAGCGAAAGGTGTCGAAGATTTTCGTGTCATAGTGCGAACAAAGTAAAAACAATTTGTTGGCTTTCCCACCTGCACCAAAACGCGCGATCAGATTTACGAACCGCACCTGGCCGCGGGGTGTGTTTTCTGTGAACGCCTGCTCGCTCACGCTCCAACCGGAAGATTGAAGTTCCCGCTTGATGTAGGCGCGCGATTTTTCGATCGCCTCGGATCCCGGTGTCCGCGGACCAAAATCGACCAACCGCTGCACATGAGCGAGCGCCTGATCGCCGGAAAATTGCGTCCAGATTTTACCCGAGGGCGCTTTGGCACAGGAAGTGGCGAGCATTGCGCCCAGACAGACTCGCCCCAAGGAAAACGACATCTCGGTTTCGTTCAGCGATCGCTGGAATTCAAACCAACAATGCTCAAAATGCGCTGGAGATCGTCATCGCCGTAGTATTCGATTTCGATCCGGCCGCGTTTCAGCCCGTGATGAATCGCGACATTCGTGCCCAAGTGTTGACGCAATTTGTCCTGTAAATCAGCGATCGTCGCGGACGTGACCGTGATTTCCGCAGTCCGGCGCGCCCGCCTCTTCCAGCCCCCAAGATGTCGCGCGACGAGACGTTCGGTTTGGCGCACGCTCGCGTTACGACGCAAAATCGTCTCGGCCAGTTGCACCTGCTCCTCGGCCGCTTTGACCCCGAGCAGAACTTTGGCGTGCCCGACCGAGAGCAAATCCTGCGCGACCCAGGTTTGGATTTGCGGATGCAAATCGAGCAAGCGAATCGCATTTGCGACCGCGGCGCGGCTGCGGCCAACCTTGAGCGCGATGTCTTCCTGTCGCATTCCGAATTCCCCGGCCAACCGGGCATAGCCTTGCGCTTCTTCGATTGGATTCAGATCGGTCCGCTGAAGGTTCTCGATCAAAGAAAGCTCAAGCACTTCCAAATCGCTCGCCGTCCGGACGATGACCGGAACGTCGGCAAGTCCAACTTCCTGCGCTGCGCGCCAGCGTCGTTCGCCCGCAATCAGTTCGTGGCGTCCGTCGATCCGCCGGACAATTAGCGGCTGAATGATTCCGTGTTGTCGAATTGAATCGACCAATTCCTGCAACGCTTCGGGTGCGAAATTTTTCCGCGGTTGTAGCGGGCTCGGAACAATCGTGGCCAGCCGCACGTGATGGACCGACTCGCCAGGATCGACCTCTTGCGGAACGGGCGCCGGACGAGTCCCGATGAGCGCGGCCAGACCCTTGCCGAGACCGGTCTTCGCCATCTTCGCCATGTGTCCGAGGCTATCGAAGCGCTCGAATAACGCAAATGGCAATCAGAAACCCGCAAGGGTTGCGCAGTTTTTAGCCGACGGATAGCATGCGGCAATGTGGCGCGCGCCCGAAGTCTTCACTCTGGGACATTCTCCGGATCCGGACGACGCCTTCATGTTCTACGCGATCGCAAAAAACAAAATCGATGTGCGCGGCTATCGTTTCGAGCACCGGCTGGAAGACATTCAAACGTTGAACGAACGAGCAACTCGCGGCGAGCTGCACATCTCGGCGATTTCCATTCACGCCTACGCCTACGTTGCCGACAAATATGCGCTGCTGCAGTGCGGCGCGAGCATGGGCGATGGATACGGACCGATTGTCATCAGAAAAGCTTCAACCGCGAATGAGAATGTCGATCTTCGGAAGCAATTAAGAAATCTTGTGATTGCAGTGCCAGGAAAAATGACGAGCGCCTATCTCGCACTGCAACTCTATCTCGACGATTTCAAACACATCGTTGTGCCGTTTGATCAAATTTTCGATGCGGTAAAACGAGGCGACGCGGACGCCGGTTTAATTATCCACGAGGGGCAACTGACTTACGCGAAGTCCGGTTTCAAAAAAATTGTTGATCTCGGCGAGTGGTGGAAAAACAAGACCGGACTGCCACTGCCGCTCGGCGGAAACGTTATTCGGAAAGATATCCCCGAGAATGTGCGACACGATCTTTCCGAAATCATGCGTGCGAGCATCGACTTCGGTCTGGCTCATCGCGACGAAGCTGTGCAACACGCTTTGCCTTACGCGCGGGACATGAACGAAAAGCTGGCGAGCAAGTTCATCGGCATGTACGTGAACGACTATACTCGTGATTACGGCGAGAGCGGGCGCGCTGCGATCCGCAGATTTCTGGGCGACGCACGCCGCGCGGGCTACATCGACAATCTGGCCGAAATCGAATTCGTCGAGTGAGTAAGGGAGACTATTTCTTCGGCTTCTCCGTTTTACCAACCTGCTTCATTACAAACGTTTTGACCCGACTGAATTCTTTTTGAAACCCGTTGGTAAAATCGTGCGTGCCGTATTCGAAAAGGACGACGAAGCAAAAGGTGAAGAAAACGAACAGAGCGACCCAAAATATCCCGCGCAACAATGACATGGCGGCAAGCCTAACTGAGGCCGAGTTTTAGGTCAATCTGGGCTGCCTGCGGAAACTTCGGATTGATCGGCCTCGGAGAACTGCCAAGCTAATCGGTCATGCGCATTCCGTTGCTGGATCTGAGCGAGCAATACCTTGCGCTGTCGGACGGGATTCGCGCAGCGACCGATGAAGTTTTGGCCAGCCAGCGCTTCATCATCGGCCAGAAGTTGGCCGAATTTGAGAAAGCAACTGCGCAGTATTGCAGCGTGCCGTACGCCATCGGCGTTTCATCCGGAACAGACGCGCTCCTGGCTGTTTTAATGGCGCTGGAGATCGGACCGGGAGACGCGGTCATTACGACAGCCTACTCTTTTTTTGCGACCGGCGGTTGCATCGCGCGCGTCGGCGCAACTCCGGTCTTCATCGACATCGACCCAGATACCTACAACATTTCACCGACGGCGCTGAAGTCCTACATCGACGAGCATTGTCATCGAGTTGAAGGAAAATTGCTCAACGAAAATCGACAAACGATTTGCGCCCTCGTTCCAGTCCACCTCTTCGGTTTGTGCTGTGAGATGATTGAAATACGCCACGTCGCGCGCGAGCATAATCTGCTGCTGATCGAAGATGCGGCTCAGGCCATCGGCGCCGATTGCCCGCTCGACGGTGGATCAGCCAAAGCTGGGACAATGGGCGATGCCGGCTGCTTCAGTTTTTATCCGTCGAAAAATCTCGGCGCCGCGGGAGACGCCGGAATGGTGGTGTGTCAGAACGAACAATTCGCCAATCGAATGCGCATGTGTCGGCAGCACGGTATGGAAGCGCATTATCAGCATCAATTTATTGGCGGCAATTTCCGGCTCGACGAACTGCAAGCCGCCATCCTGAAAGTAAAATTGCCGTATCTTGACGGTTGGTCAGCTGCGCGCCGCGAAGCAGCGAAGTTTTACACGAATGAGTTCCGGCGGGTTGGATTAGACGAAAAAATCAAATTGCCGGTCGAGCCTTATGGGGAGAGTGGGCTCAGGAACCATCATATCTATCATCAATATGTGATCCGCTCGCCTCGACGCGATGAGTTGCGGGAGCATCTTACCGAACGCGAAATCGAAACGGCCGTTTATTATCCGCTCGCCCTGCACGAGCAGCCGTGTTTCGAATACCTCGGCTATAAACCGGGCGATTTCCCGGAAGCGGAAAGCGCCGCGCGCGAGAGCCTGGCGCTTCCGATCTATCCGGAAATCTCGCGCGAAGCGCAGCAATACGTGGTAAAGTGCGTCGCTGAATTTTTTCAATAGGCCCGTGTCCGCGACACTTGCCAGCGGCAGAGCGTGAGTTATATCAGAACGCGCGAGGGTAGGTACCGAAGTGGCCAAACGGGGCAGACTGTAAATCTGCTGGCTTTACGCCTTCGCTGGTTCGAATCCAGCCCTGCCCATTTTCTTTTCGTATCTTAGCGCCGGCGTCTTCGGGCTTTGCCACGCGAAGATGTCGATCTTCGGCGCGGTTTGGCTTTCGTCCTCTTGGCGGCCGAACGCTTGCGCGATTTCGCAGGTTTTCTTTTCGCGGCTTTGACGCGCGAAGTTTTCTTCGGCCGCGGTCGGGCGAGTGCGGGTTTAACTATGCGCGCGACTGCTTTTTTTGCGCCGGGACCAAGACGACGTTTACTCGCTGCTTTTCCAGCCATCGCACCAACAATTCCTCCGACAACGGCACCGGCCGGACCTACCATGCTGCCGAGCGCAGCGCCGGCGACGGCTGCGGCGGTTTCTTTGGGTATTGGCGGAATTTCAATGTTTTCCTGCGCGTTTGGATCATCGGCCATAATCGGAACTCCTTCTTTAGAGCGTTGTCGTTTTAGGTAGTTCGCTCCTCGGGACGGGCGCAGTCGTGATGAAACAAAAAAACGGCCGCCGAGGCGACCGCTTTTAAGAAAATAATTAACTAATCGAGCCGATTAACGGCCGCGGCGTTGTCCGCCATCGCGGCGCCGATCGCCGCCATAGCCACCGCCTCCTCCGCCGCCTGGGGGCCGCGGTTCGCGCGGACGTGCTTCATTAACGGTGAGTGCTCGTCCTTCGAGGGTCTTGCCGTTTATTTCCGCTATCGCCTTTTGCGCGTCTTGGTCGGAGCCCATGGTCACAAAAGCGAAGCCGCGTGATTTGCCGGTAAATTTGTCCTGCATGAGCATGACTTCCTGCACCGCGCCAGCTTGCGAAAAAAGCTCCTGTAATTCGTTTTCGGTGGTGTTAAATGGGAGATTTCCCACGTATAATTTAGTTGCCATTGAGTCTAATCTGGAAAACGCCGCCAGGACACTGTTCCCGCTTATTGAGTTTTAAATCGCCGCTGAATGAATTTCAGATGACAATCGGCGGACTTCCGAGCTGCTGTTTTCTCCTTTCGGGCACATTGTGTAAGGTGCTTCGGTTTGGAAAGCAACCAAAATCGCGGGGCAATTGTCGAGGAGAACGTGATATTTAACGAGTTAAGCGGAAAAACACCGGCGTCCCGGGTCGCGGTGGTGGCGGCCGGAGTCATTAGCCCCCTCGGGATTGGCTTAAATGAGACCCTCACGTCGCTCAGGGGCAGCAAGGATTGCATCTCACCCGTCGCCCGGTTCGACGTCGAGAAATGTCGATGTAAGACCGCTGGTCAAATCTCAGACGAACGCCTCCTCGGCCAGCCGCGAAATGGGCGGAAAAACGAACGGCTACATCGCGCGACTCGCATGATGATCGCCGTTTTCGAAGAAGCCTTCGGGCAAGATCCTGGATTCACGCCGCAACTGACGGTCGTCGGCACAACGAGCGGCGGAATGTCGTTTGGGGAAGATTATTACCGCGCCTTACACCGACATCGAGGCTTGCGACATTCGCCAGGGTGGATTGCAAATTATCCGCCGCAAAAACCCGTGATCCATGCGCAACACGCATTTGGAATTTCTGCGCCTTGCCAAGTCATCGCCAATGCCTGCGCTTCGGGCACGAACGCAATCGGACATGCGTTTGAGTGCGTCCGTTCAGGAAAATATCAGCAAGTGCTGACCGGCGGCTACGACGCGCTTTCCGAGCTGGTCTTTGTCGGATTCGATTCTTTACAAGCAGCAACGCCGGAAAAATGTCGACCCTTCGATCGCGACCGGTCAGGTATGGTCCTTGGCGAAGGCGCGGCTGTGCTCGCACTCGAGAATTTGGAGAGTGCGCGGGCGCGACGCGCCTGTGTTCTGGCCGAAATCATCGGGTACGGAATCTCCACGGACAATCATCACCTAACCCAGCCCGATCCGTCAGGAAGCGGTCCGCGGCGTGCGATGGAGCAGGCGTTACAGAGCGCAAATCGTTCCGCGGAAGAAGTGGATTACATCAATGCTCACGGAACAGCGACAACGTTCAACGACGCCGCGGAAGGAAAAGCGATTGCCGAGTTGTTCGGAAAAGTTCCAGTGAGCTCGACCAAAAGTATGATTGGTCATTCGTTAGGCGCAGCCGGCGCAATCGAAGCCGTCATCTGTTTGGCTGCGCTGAAAGCGCAATTCCTGCCACCGAATATTAACTTTCGTAATCCGGACCCAGATCTCGACCTTAACATCGTCGCCAATACGGCACGCGACGCCCGGATCGACATCGTCTTGTCAAATTCATTTGGGTTCGGAGGAACTAACGCTTCCATTTTGATCCAGAAGGTTGCGGCATGAACCTGCGGATCGCAGGTATGGGCTGGGTCACGCCGCTTGGCCGAGACATCGATCCGGTCTGGGACCGTTTGATCCGCGGAGAGGAAGCGACCGCGCAACCGATCTCAGACCCCATTACCGACAAGACATATTGCGCCTTCCGAATTCCAACCGAGGCGTTGAAAGATCTGCCACCGCATCCTCGCCTGCGTCGCGCCAGCGCGATCTCGCGCTTCGCCGCGGCCGCAGGATTGGACGCCCTTGCAGAGGCAAGATCGACAATCGGCGGGATCGACGTGGAACGAATGGCGCTCGTGTTTGCCGTTTCCAACGGCGGCGTCGTCTACACAAAACGTTTTTATCACAGCGTGGTCGAGTCCGGCGCGCAATCGGCGAGTCCTTTGCTTTTCCCGGAAACGGTTTTCAACGCGCCCGCCAGTCATCTAGCCGCGATCCTCGGGATTGCGGGCGCGAGTTACACACTTGTCGGAGATGGCGCCGTCGGCGCGCTGGCGATCAAGATGGCGAGTGACCTACTTGACAATGAAGCGTTCGATTTTTGTCTCGTGGTAGGCGCGGAAGAAGCGGACTGGTTGCTGTGCGATGCCTATCACAAATGGCGCCTTCTCAAAAGAGAGCCGCCGATTGAACCATTCCACGAGCCGCCACGCGGCATGATTTTGAGCGAAGGAGCCGGCGCAGTGTTGCTCGCGCGTGAAGGTACCGTGCAAATCGACGCGATTGATGCCGGCGGGAATTTCTCGGAGCGTCGAAAAGCGAACGAGATCGTGCGTCGAATTCTGCACGGTCTCGCGGACGAAGGTGCCTGCATCATCGCGAGCGCAAATGGAACCTTTGTCGATCTTGCCGAACGCGCAGCCATAGAAAAAGAACTGCCGAAAGCAATAGTTTACGGCCCAAAGCCGGCGCTTGGCGAAAGTGTGGGCGCGAGCGCGGTTTGGCAGATAATCGTGGCTGCGGAAGCGTTACGAACAAAGCGCCTCCCGCAAATGCTGCGTTCGGGCGGACAGGTGGGGCTCAGCTTTCTAGCGGTTGACGGGGGATCCTGGTCGAAAGCGATCGTCTTAAGCTGCGGCCTTAATCAACAGGTCGCCGGATTGCGGTTGTCGATCTAGGCAGGCACCGCCCTACTGCTTTTACCTTTGCAACTGGGGCCGCCTAAGGTACCTTCGGCGTCCGCCATGCGAACGCTGGTCTGGGGGATTATTTTTATGTTTTTGGTGACCGGCATGGCTGGCGCGGCGACCAATGTTTCCGACCACGAGCCAGTGGAGATTACTTCGACCGGAGAAACGACCTACGAAAACGGCGTCGCCACGGCGCGAGACAATGTAGCGATTCACATTGGGGACACAGATATCTATGGGGACTTTGCTCAGTACAACTCCCGCACCCACGAAGTCTCAGTAGAAGGACACGTGCGCATCTATCGTGACGTTAACGTTTACGTCGCCGAACGAGGCGTCTACAACATCGACACCAAACAAATCCGCACCAGCAACGTGCGCACCGATTATCATCCTTATTTCTTGACCGGACAAAACGTAACTGAAACCTCCGCAAACGTTTATCGCGTGGAAGATGCCACTTTCACTACCGACGATTCCCCCCACCCGGACTTTCACCTGCGCGCGCGAACGGTGCGCGTTTACGAAAACGACCACGTCGTTTTTCAAAACGTGACGTTGTACATCGGCAGGGTTCCGGTGTTCTGGTGGCCGTACATGTACCAATCGCTGACGGATGCGTTCAGCTTTTCGATTTCGCCGGCCGATTTAAGTTCGTGGGGGCCGTCGCTCCTCACCCAAGTCACGTTTCCGATCACGGAGGACATCAAAGGCAGGATCAGACTCGACTATCGTGGGCGTCGCGGCGTTGCGATCGGTTTCGAATCGGATGTTGACTACGGCAAAGACAAGTCAAGCAATCTCAAATTAAGGACTTATTACCTTAATGATCAAAACCCGGATATTAACCCCACTGCGCTTAAGCGTGGCGACGTTCCGACCGACCGATATCGTCTGAGCTTGGAAGATCGGACCGAGTTTACCTCCGACATTTACGGGATCGTCGATGTCACGAAGTTGAGCGACCCGTTTTTGATGCAGGACTTCTACCAGAGCGAGTTCCGGGTCAACCCCGTTCCAGACAACGTCATTGCCCTAACCAAGACCGCTCCATTCTACACGCTCACGGCGATCTCTCGTTTCCAGGTGAATGATTTCTTCGAACAAACGGAGCGGTTGCCCGAAGTCGTGCTCGATATCAAGCGCCACGCGTTATTTGGCGGCCCAATTTTTTACGAGGGTGAGAGCGGTTTCGCCGATCTGCACCGAAGTTTCGCGGAGAATTCTGGTTTTGAAAATTATGGCACCACGCGGTTCGATACTTTTCATCAGCTGCTTTATCCGAACACGTATTTCGGCTGGCTTTCCATTGTGCCGCGAGCGGGCTTTCGAGCGACTTATTACGACAAAACTCGCGATCTCGGCAGAACCATGTTTAACACCAGCGATGATCCGTTGATTCCCAATTTTATTCTGCCAGATCCCACTCCAACAAATCCCATCGTCGATGCTGGCAGCGACGTTCGAACCGTCTTTGATACGGGCGTCGAAGCTTCCTTCAAAATATCGCGTTCGTGGGACGAGGTGGCGAACCGGAGTCTCGGATTGGATGGATTGCTTCACGTCATTCAACCGTACACGAACTTCTCATACGTCCATGAGAGCGGGATCAATCCCGCTGCGGTTTTGGAGTTCGACCGATTTGAACCATCGACGCAGTTGCGCCCGATCGATTTTCCCCAGTTTACCAGCATCGATTCGATCGCCAGTTGGACGGTCTGGCGTAATGGAATTCGGAACCGCTTGGAAACCCGGCGCGACGACTTGACTGTGACCTGGTTGGAGCTGGACACATTTTTTGATGTGAACTTCGACAACCCCTACGACCGCCGGTCCTACTCGAACTTCTTCAACAAACTGCGCTTTACCCCGCTGCCGTGGGCGTCGCTCTCAATTGATTCGCAGATTCCGGCATTCAATTCGGGTTTTACTGAAGTCAACACAACGATTTCTGTGCAACCAATCGCGAATCTTCAGCTCAGCGCGGGACATCGCTACCTCAACGACAACCCGTTTTTCGAACACAGCAGCCTTTTCGTGGCCGGCGGATACTACCGAATCAGCGACAACTGGGCTTTTGGATTTCAAGAGCAATACGAAGGCTCAGTCGGCATTTTCCAAGAACAACGCTACGCCATCTACCGTGACTTGACGAACTGGGTTGCCTCGGTTGGTGCGGTGATGCGGGACAACACCGGTAACAAGAAAGAGTATGGAATTCTCCTCACCTTTACACTTAAAGCGTTTCCAAAGTTTGGTTTCGATTTGAATTTTGATCCGGGAAATCAAGGCCAATGATCCGGTTGCAATCAACATTCGTGATTCGACATGGTGAATCACGATTTTGGCGCAGCGGATAGCCAGCGCCATTAACTAATCATGGATATTTCAATCATCGGTTCCGGCTACGTGGGACTTGTCACGGGGGCCTGTTTTGCCGATGTCGGTCACAATGTCATTTGCGTAGACAACGACGAGGGAAAAATTAAGACGCTCCAGGCTGGACGCATTCCAATCTACGAACCCGGTTTGGAAGAAATCGTTCATCGCAACGTTTCCGCTCACCGTTTGCATTTCAGCAGCAGCATTCGTGAAGGTGTAGAGAAGTCTCAAATCGTTTTCATCGCGGTGCCGACGCCGCCACAGTCAAATGGAGATGTCGATCTTAGCTTTATCGAAAAAGTTTCGCGCGAAATCGCCGACATCCTCACTGATTATCGGGTTATCGTCGATAAGAGCACCGTCCCCGTGAAAACTGGCGAGCGCGTCGCCGAGACAATCAAGCGCTACAATCGGCACGGAGCGAAGTTTGACGTTGTCAGTAATCCGGAATTTCTGCGCGAGGGCTGCGCGATTCGCGACTTAATGCATCCAGATCGCATTGTCATTGGGGCCCAGAGTCAGCACGCTGTTGATTTGATGAAAAAGGTTTATGAGCCTTTCATGGCGCCGGTTCTGGTCACCGGGATTAACAGCGCCGAGCTGATCAAGCATGCTGCGAATTCGTTCCTCGCGCTAAAAATTTCCTATATCAACGCCATTTCCGCGATCTGTGACGCCAGCGGAGCCGACGTGGAGAAAGTCGCCGACGGAATCGGAATGGACCGCCGCATCGGCCGCCAATTTCTCAATGCCGGCATCGGGTACGGCGGGTCTTGCTTTCCAAAAGACGTCGCCGCGTTCATCCATATCAGCGAACAGCTCGGCGTTCCGTTTACCCTTTTGAAAGAAGTGCAGCGGATTAACGCTGGTCAAAAAGAACGCTTTCTGAAACTTATTCGTGATACGCTCTGGGTGTTACGCGAAAAGAAGATCGCGGTCTGGGGTTTGACGTTTAAGCCAAACACCGATGACGTACGCTCGTCGGTTGCGATCGAGTTAGTGGATGCCATGCTTCGCGAAGGCGCGCACGTTAGCGTTTACGATCCGAAAGGAATGGAGAAGGCGCGCGAGCTAAAAGCAATCGCCGACGCGAAATTCGCGGCGTCGGCATTGGAAGCGGTCGATGGTGCCGAAGCTCTCGTCATCGCCACGGAATGGAATGAATTTGCCAATGTCGATTTCGCCGCGGTTAAACAGCGGATGACAACGCCGATCGTGTTCGACGGCAGAAATCTATTGAATCCGGAGACGATGGGCGAACTCGGTTTCCATTATCATTCCATCGGCCGCGCCAGCGTCATTCCGCGCTAGAACGATCGTGCCGCAGACCTCTGCTCGCCGAGTCGCTCTCGCCGCGCTGAGAACCTGGCGCAGAAAAAGGCAATTTGCTGACTCGATCATTTCCAGCGCGCTCTCGAAGAGCACGCTCCAGCCGGCTGATCGAGCATTCGCCGTCGAACTTTTTTATGGCGTATTAAGAAACCTCACGCTGCTCGACTTTTGGATTGGCGCGCTTCGACGGGCACACCTGGATGTCGATCTTCGCGATCTTTTGCATCTTGGCCTGTATCAGCTCTTCATCGCCAAGACGGCTGAACATGCCGCGGTCCATGAAACCGTCGAGACCGCTCCGAAACGCCAGCGCGCAATCGTCAACGCGATACTGCGCTCCGCAGCGCGCGACCGGCAAGGGTTGCAAAGAAAAGCGAACTCAGAGTCGCTCGATGTGCGAGCTTCGCATCCGAAGTTTCTGATTGAGCGCTGGAAAAAACAATTTGGAACCGATGCGACCGAAGCTTTGTGCGACTGGAACAACCGGCCGCCGCCAATTTACGCGCGAATTAACCAATTGAAGATCGGCCGCCAGACTTTCCTCGAGCGATATCGCAACGCGAGGACACTGCCGAATGTTTCGAACTTTGTCGCACTTCCTTCAGCTACAGACGCGATCGAAGCGGGAGATTGCTATGTTCAGGACCCGAGCACATCGCTTGCGTGCAAATTGTTGCAGGCGAAGCCGGGCGAAAAGATTTTGGACGCCTGCGCAGCTCCCGGTGGCAAGACCGGGCACATCGCTGAGTTGATGGAAAATCAAGGCTTGCTTGTGGCAGTCGAGCGCCAATCGGAACGAATCCGCTTGCTCGATGAAAATCTTGCCCGTCTCGGTGTTCGGATTGGAAAAGTCGTTTGCCACGATTGGACGAAACCTCTAATCCCGGATGACGTTGGTTCGAAAGCCCCATTTAATCGAATCTTAGTTGATGCGCCCTGTAGTAACACCGGCGTGATACGACGGCGTGTCGATGCGCGCTGGCGATTGAATCCGGCAGATTTTACCCGGATGCAAGGGAGACAAATTGAAATTGTGCGCGCGGTGGCGCCGTTGTTGAAGCCAGGTGGCACGCTCGTTTACAGCACATGCAGCCTTGAACGAGAGGAAAATGAAGACGTTGTTCAACAGCTGGTCCAGGCGATGTCTATTTTGCAGTTGGAGGAAGAAAGATCCTCGCTTCCGTTTCGGGATAACTTCGACGGCGCGTTCGCCGCGCGATTCCGCCGAACGGATTAATTCAGATTACTCCCAAGCGGTTGCATCCCGCGGACTCGATGGAATCGTAGCGTCCTATGCACGACGCGCGTTTCGACAAACTCGCCAAACTTCTGGTGGAATATTCAACCGGACTCAAACGGAATGAGAATGTCTTGATTGAGGCTTTCGACGTTCCCGATGAAATGACGATCGCTCTCATCCGCGCGGCACGAAAAGCAGGCGCAATTCCGTTCGTCCAAGTCCAGCGCGCCCGCATCGGCCGCGAGCTTGCATTGGAAGCGTCGGATCGACAACTGACGCTGGCCGCGGGCCATGAACTGGCACGCATGAAAAAAATGCACGCTTACGTCGCGCTGCGCGGAAGCAACAACATCACCGAATTATCCGACGTGCCGGTGGCTAAAATGCAGCTCATCGCAAAAAAAATGCGGCCAGTTCAGGATCAACGAGTCAAAAAAACCAAATGGGTCGTGTTGCGATGGCCGACTCCGTCAATGGCGCAGCTCGCGGGAATGAGCACCCAAGCCTTTGAAGATTTTTATTTCGAAGTCTGCACCCTCGATTACCGGAAACTGCAGCCAGGAATGAAAGCACTCAAAGGGTTAATGGAAAAAACGGATCGGGTCGAAATCAAAGGACCGGGAACGGATCTACGATTTAGCATCAAAGGAATTTCAGCGGTGATTTGCGGTGGCGACCGGAATATTCCGGACGGCGAAGTGTTCACAGCGCCGGTAAAAAGCTCCGTCGAAGGCCATATCACATTCAACGCACCGACAATTTATCAAAGCATTGCCTTCGATGGAATTCGTCTCGACTTTCGGCAGGGCAAGATTGTTGAGGCTACCAGCAACCAAACTGAAAAGCTCAACAAAATCCTCGATTCCGACGCGGGAGCGCGCTACATCGGCGAGTTTTCCCTTGGATTCAATCCGCGCGTGCTCGAGCCGATGCGAGATATTCTTTTCGATGAAAAGATCGCCGGTTCATTTCACTTCACTCCCGGTCAGGCTTACGAAGAAGCAGACAACACGAATCGCAGCCAGGTGCACTGGGACATGGTCAATATCCAACGGCCGAGCTATGGCGGCGGCGAGATTTATTTCGACGGGAAATTAATCCGCCGGGACGGCGAATTTCTGCCCAAGCCGCTGCGTTCGTTAAACCGTGGCGCCTTCGTTAAACGAGGGTAATCCGCGAACAGAGCAGACCGATTCGTCGAATCTCCTCGAAAGGTGTCGATCTTGTGCGCGGGATTAGGCCGCCCGCTTGGGGCCGTGACCGAGCAGGTTCAGCTGCATCATTCCGATTTCGCCGCTGCCGGTCAGCTGCAAATTCGAAATCTCGAACACAGGAGCGCCCTCCACTGGCGCGCCGCCAGCGGTCGGCATTTGCACCGACACCTGCTTCGCATTCGAATTGAGCACAATCGACGAAATCTCGAACGACGGCGAGAATTCCACGGTCGCAATCTGGAACGGAGCAATCACGTGCACGGCCGCTTGTCCCTGCTGTGATGGCGTCAGTTGAAGTGGTGCGGCCGCGAAATCCGAGACCAGGTGCAAACCCCCGACCGTGAACGAAGGCGATCCAACAACGGTTGGACGCTGCTGTTGTGAAGGCGTAAGGCGCACGCTTCCGAGTGTTCCTCCGGCAGGCTGAATCCTGGCGATCTCAAAAGTCACTTGGAGGTTCATCGCTGGCTGCGGGGCCGAGCCAGCCAAACGCATCGTCACGACCTTTGAGGCCGGTCGTAACTGCAACGCACCCATCTTGAACGTTGGAGTCAGCTGCATTGACGCAATCTCGAAGGCGAAAGTGAGTTGGACGGAAGTTTGCATCGCCCCTGATTGAGGCGCGCCACCTCGCATCGCTGGAGCGGTTGGGATTTGGATCGGTTCAGGCATGTTTACTGGTGTGGTTGGTTCGTAAATTCGTGATTCGAAAACGGGTTCCGGAGCAAAAGACAGCTCGCTAGGTCGACGAAGCGTATCAAATCCGGCCGGTTCAGGTTCAGTGACTTCAACGATGGACGGTTCCTCCACAGGCGTCAACTGAGGAATCGGTTGACCCTGACCGACGGGCTCAATCTCAGGTTCGATAATCCCTTCAGCTTCGGCAAATACAGGCTCGATTTCAGGCTCCGCAATCGTTGCAGCTTCGGCAAACACAGGCTCGATTTCAGGCTCCGCAATCGTTGCAGCTTCGGCAAAGACAGGTTCGATTTCAGGTTCCGCAATCGTTGCAGCTTCGGGAAAGACGGGTTCGATTTCAGGTTCCGCAATCGTTGCAGCTTCGAAAAAGACGGGTTCGATTTCAGGCACCGTAATTTCTTCCGCTTGAGTGACGATCGGCTGCGGAATGTCCACGGCAGGCAGCTCAGGCTCAGGCGTGAACCATTCGGGTTGCGCGACTGGTTCGGCGACCGCTTCTGTCGGCAGCGCTCCCTGCTCAACAACCGGTCCAACTGCTTCGAAGGTTTCCACGACTGGCTCCAGCTCGAGCTGATGTTCGCCATTGCCCTCAACTACAGGTTCTAAAACGGTTCCGCGGCCAAAAGCGCGGCCTGGCTTACTGAGCGGAACTACGGCGCGGCGAAGCGAAGGTTCGGACGCTTTTAACTTAAGCGATACTTGCCGCGGACCGCCACTCAATCGTGGCATAACTTTCATTTCTCGTTGGACCGGAGCCGGAGCTACATATTCCATACCTTCGAGCTGCGGACCAGTCGCCGGCGCGGCACGCCGGAAACTTGGGAATTGGATTCCGCGGCGACGAATCTCGAACACAATCACCCACCCGATCACCCCGATGCCGGCCAAAACCAAAATGATAGCGAACAAATTTCCAATTTCAAATTTTCCACCGGAGACCTC
>Ga0209577_10000588_pt1 | contig 36330 bp, 32 predicted proteins | sample GraSoiAngelo_109_FD_185874 | JGI IMG/M metagenome (GOLD analysis project Ga0209577, IMG submission 185874) | Grasslands soil microbial communities from the Angelo Coastal Reserve, California, USA - 14_0903_12_20cm (SPAdes) (version 2) | ecosystem: Environmental > Terrestrial > Soil > Grasslands... | reverse complement strand
AAGGCTCCCGGCCACCGCCTGTCGGCCGAACAGGCAACCCCGTCGCCGTTCTCGCCTCACTTCCCCGCCGGCCACCAGGAGATCGACCTGTATCCGTGGAACTTCGTGCTGCCGGACGGGCGGGTGTTCGTGCACTGCCGTAACTCAACTCGGTTCTGGCACCCCGGCACTCCGGGGCACTGGGACGCGACGATCCTGAAGGCCCAGCGCAACCAGTCCCGCACTTACCCTGGACAGGGAACGTGCGTGCTGCTCCCGCTGCTCCCCGAGGATGGCTACCGAGTAAAGGTGATGACGATCGGCGGCGGCGGGGTTGACCGAGAGGTCTTCTACCAGGGCGGTCACGACGATGACCCGGCCACGAACACGGTCGAGCGGCTCGACCTCGGCGCCGCCAATCCCGGCTGGCAATTCGCCGCCCCGATGCACCACCCGCGGGTGCTGTGCGACGGCGTGCTGCTCCCCGACGGGACCGTGCTGGTGGTCGGCGGAAGCTCGACAGGGAAGTCGGACGTAGCGGTCGACCCGGTTCTGCCGACAGAGGTATATGACCCCTCCGCCGACACGTGGACCGAGTTGGCGCCGATCAACTGCCCGCACATGTACCACTCGACGGCGGTGCTGCTCCCCGACGGTCGCGTGATGCGCGGCGGTAAGGACGGGCAGTTCCAGCGTGACCCGTATAAGTACTACGAGCATCGCCTGGAGCTCTTCTCCCCGCCGTACCTGTTCGCGGGCTCGCGGCCGCAGATCTCCTCCGCCCCTGCCTCGGGCGGCTACGGTCACGACATCACGATCGACTGCCCGACGGCCGGCGACATCGCGAGGGTCGCTCTGATTCGTGCCGGCGCAGTCACCCACAGCTTCCACATGGACCAGCGCTACATCGGACTGGCGATCGCCAGCGCCAGCACCAACCAGCTGACGGTGACGCTTCCGCCGAACAGCAAGATCGCCCCACCCGGCGCGTACATGCTCTTCCTGCTCGACGCCGCGGGGATCTCATCGCACGCGACCATGATCAAGGTCGGATAGCACCGCCAGGCGGCTCGCGGGCACACGGTCACACACCTCCGAGGAGACGGCGCGCGATGGTATCTGCGCCGCGCTGCTGGTATCGCCAACAGCAGCGGTGCGGAGCCGCCGGGGAGGCACTCACCTGCTCGTGGCTCAGCGAGAGGCTGAGGCTCCGCCGCGGGGAGCGTCCCGGCCGGAAGGTTGAACGAAAGGGTCGCCGTCGGGCTGGGCCCCGCGCCCTCTTCGACGTCGTGGACGGCCACGACGCAGGCTCGCGGCCGCCGCGCCGGGCCGCGTAGGCGCCATTTCCTTCCGCTCGCTTACGGCTCGCTCCGCGAAACGCCGCCTACCCAACCCTCAAGTGGCTTTACTTTCAACCGGCGCAACTGGCGCAGTTTTCGGTCGGCCTGGACAAAATTCCGTTAGAAACGTGGCTCAGCGCGTTGGGCCTGGTCGCCTAAGCCGCATAACCACCACCACAAACCACGTGCTTTTCGGCTAACGCATGCAGCCATGTTGGGCAGGCAGGGGCCTGCGATGTCTCGGGTACCTGCGTGCGCCAGCCGGGACGGGAGGGATGATGAGAGGGATCTTCACGGCGAGCGGGCGCCGAACGCGCCTGTTGCTCGGCGCTGGCGCGGCGCTCGCGGCAATCGGGTTTGCGGCTCCACCGAGCATCGCGGCGACCGTCGCCCCTAGCCTAATGGGCGAGTCGATGGGAGCGAGCAGCGGCTTCCCGACGGGCGGAACGGTGACTGTGAGCGCCACCTGCAACCCGAGCGGGACATCGACAATCAGTTTCACGGCCGCGGGCGCGGCGTTCGGGCCCTATCCAGGAACCTACACGGCTAGCGGGTCGGCGACCATCGGTCCGCAAACAATTCCTTCTCCCCAGCCGAGCCAGTTCTTCCAAACAATTGGTCCGGTCCAGTCGTTCAGCGAGAGCTTTACGATCAAATCTGCTACCGGGACGGTGCAGGGCACCAAGTCTCTGCCCCCGCCGGGGGAAGCAGGGGCGCTGAATGGTGTTTGCCAAACGAGTCCCTTTAACGGCCCTGTGTGGGAAATCTACGGTGCGTTCGGTTATCAGGCCACGATCACGCTGTCAGACCGGTCGAGCTTCTCGGATAGCGGTTACGGCTCGGTGGATGTCTTCAACAAGCAGTCGCCATCGCCATCCCCGCCCGGGTTCGTGCAAGGGTCGGCGCACTCGGAGAGTTTTCTCTTCTCAAACGGGGTTGTCGCCCTGTGCGACGAGAACGTGCAGAACAATCAGAATCAGGGCCAGAACAACCAAGGGTGCGCGAACCCCTGAGCGCTACTAATGCTGCAAACCGCCTACCCGTGGCGGGGCACAGCTGATGTAAAGGGGCGTCGTCGACTGGCGGCAAGCCCGTCGGCGACGCCCAGTCCGGCCAGGTCAGGCGATCGATTCGGAGAGCAGCGCCTCACGGGGCGCCTGCGGTCGCCGCGGACCGGCGCCGAGCGGCGTCAACACCGGCTAAATGGATCGCCGAAGCGTCTGAGCGCCGAGGGCTCGTGGACCAAGAGTTCCCCGTCGATGGCAGAGCAGGTGGCTCACCGATCGTGGGTCGCGTCCTCCTGTTCGCCTCAGGAGCACCCGCGCGGCTGTCCAGCGCGCCAATTTGGACACGAAGTTTGGACAGGTGCGCCAGGCGCGCTGTGTCGGTAGCCGTCGGTAGCGGCCCGTTGGGCACCGTTCACCATGCCGGAGGAGGTGTCTGGGTTCACGACATATGTCCCAGGTGATAGGTCGCTCATGTCTCGGGACATAGGTCTCACCCGGTTCGGCTGGGAGCGAGATCTTTGCGGCGGCCGTCGTGGAGGCGGAGCCCGGAGGGCGACGCCGCAGCGGCGATCGCCGGGCGCTGTCCGGTGAGGGGGCGAGCGTGCGGGGATGTCCCGTGCTCGCGTTGCTGTTCTCAAGGCCGCCACTGGCCAACTGTCGGTTACCGCTGCTGCTGCCGAGTGCGGGTTCTCCCGCCGGCATCTGCACCGCCTCCTGGTCCGCTACCGCGAGGGAGGGTTGGAGGCGCTCGAGCCTCGCTCGCGAGCCCCGAGAACCAATCCCGCCCAAACTCCCGGGGAGATCTGTGAGCGGGTGATCGAGCTGCGAGCGCAGCTCACGGCGAACGGTTTGGATGCCGGGCCGGTCACGATCGCGTGGCATCTGGAGCGGGAGGGCTTGCGGGCGCCCGCGCCGGCAACGATCAGCCGGATCCTGACCCGCGCAGGAATGGTGTCCCCGCAGCCGCGCAAGCGCCCCCGATCGTCGTATCTGCGGTTTGAGATGGCCCAACCGAACGAGATGTGGCAGTCGGACTTCATCCACTGGCGCCTAGCCGATGGCGGTGACGTGGAGGTCCTCAACTGGCTCGATGACCACTCCCGCTACCTGCTCTCCTGCACCGCGCATGAGCCCGTGACGGGCGACGCGGTCGTGGCCATATTCCTAGAGGTCATCGAGCGATTCGGCCCGCCGATGAGCACGCTGACCGATAACGGCAGCGTCTACACCTCCCGCTTCACCGGCGGGCGCAACGCGTTCGAGTACCTCCTCCCGCTGCTCGGCATCCACCAGAAGAACGGATCGCCAGGCCACCCCCAGACCCAGGGCAAGACCGAACGCTTCCACCAGACCCTCCAGCGGTGGCTCGCCGCGCGACCCACAGCCCACACCATCCCCGAGCTCCAACGCCAGCTCGACGAGTTCCGCCAGCACTACAACGAGCAGCGCCCCCACCGCGCCCTGCACAGAAGAACCCCCGGCGACGCCTACCGAGCAACCCCCAAAGCCACCCCCGCCGGCGCCCGCGCCCAAGCCCACTACCGCCTGCGCTACGACCGGCTCGACACCAAAGGCAGGATGACCATCCGCCGCGCCGGCCGCATGCACCACCTCGGCGCCGGCGCCGCCAACGCCCGCAAACGCGTCCTCGCGCTCGCCGACGACCACCAGGTCCTGATCACCGACCTCACCACCGGCGAAGTCCTCTCGACCAACCACATCGAGCCGCACAAGACCTACTGGCGCAACCAAAACAAAGAGCCCGGCCGCTGGCCGAGCCCCTCAAACTGAGACCCATGTCCCAAGACATGTGAGACCTATGTCCCGAGACATCACACCATGCCGGAGGAGGGACTCGAACCCCCGACACGCGGATTATGATTCCGCTGCTCTAACCGACTGAGCTACTCCGGCGCGAGCGCGAGTCTAGCTGCCGGCCCCGGCCGTCCCGGTCCTACTGCTCGGCCGGGCGGTAACGAAGCCCATCCAGGGCGATCCGGAGCATGTGGTCGATCTGGGCGGGGTCGCTTGCCGGGATCTTCGCGATGCCGATCACCATCTGCATGACCTCGGGGAACTCGGCATCCGCTCGGACGGCGCCGGCCTCCTGGGCACGCCTGAGAAGAGGCTCACCCGCAGCGAACAGCGAGGCGCGACACACCCGGAACAGCTCGGCGTCCCGATCCAGGTAGTTGAGCAGCTCGTGCGCCAGCGCGCGCTTCGTGGCCACGTACCCGATCAGGCGCTCGAACCAGCTGTTGAGCGCCTCCCAGGGCTCGGCCCCCTCGAGCCCCTCGGCCGAGCGACACACCTCCTCGACCTCGTCGACGTACAGAGCCTCCAGCAGCGCCTGCCGAGTCGGGAAGTGGCGGTAAAGCGTTCCGATCCCAACGCCGGCGCGCCGCGCGATCTCCTCGAGTGATGTGTCCTCCCCGCCCTCGGCGAACGCTTCCCGTGCGGCGGCCAGCACCTTCGCGTAGTTGCGGCGGGCGTCCGCGCGCCGAGGCCGCGCGATCAGCGCCTCTGGGGATGTCTCGATAGTGGTCATGCGCTTGACAAGCGGAGGGGTCCTCCATATAGTTCCGGAGGATGCCTCCAGTTATTTCGGAGGCGACCTCCACTTTAACACCGAATCCAAGCCACGACAAGTTGGGAGTTGCATGGACCTGGTTTCCACTTTCGTCTCCACCGCCTCCTCCGATCGCCGCCGCTGGGCGTCCCTGTTCGTCGTCTGCCTCGCGCAGCTGATGATCGTGCTCGACGTGACGATCGTGAACGTCGCGCTGCCCTCGATCGAGCGCGAGCTCCACTTCTCCCAGGGGAATCTCACCTGGGTAGTCAACGCGTTCCTGGTCACGTTCGGGAGCCTGCTGCTACTCGCCGGGCGGCTCGGCGACCTGGCCGGCCGCAAGCGCGTCTTCCTCGCCGGCCTCACGATCTTCACCCTGGCGTCGCTGTTGTGCGGCATCGCCCCCAGCGAGGGAGCCCTGATCGCGGCGCGCTTCCTGCAGGGCGTCGGCGCCGCGGCTCAGGCCTCCGTGATCCTGGCGATCATCGTCACCGAGTTCCCTGAGCCGAGCGAGCGCGCCCGCGCGATGAGCGCCTACGTGTTCGTCTCCGTCGCCGGAGGCTCCCTGGGGCTGCTGGCCGGCGGGCTGCTCACCGAGGCGCTCAGCTGGCACTGGGTGTTCTTCGTCAACCTGCCGATCGGCGTCGCCGCCTTCGTCCTCGGCCGGGCGCTGATCCCGGCCGACGAGGGCTTGGGTCTCGGACACGGAGTCGACTGGCTCGGCTCGCTGCTCGTGACCGTGTCGCTGATGAGCGCGATCTACGCGATCGTCGAGGCCACCAGCCACGGCTGGATCTCCGGGCAGGTGCTCGGCTTCGGCGCCCTCGCGGCGGTGCTCATGGCGGCGTTCCTCGCGCTCGAGGCCCGTATCGAGAACCCGATCATGCCCCTGCGGATGCTCCGGCTCCGCGGGCTGATCAACGCCAGCCTGGTCAGGGGCTTCCTGGTCACGGGCATGTACTCGACGTTCTTCCTGGGGACTCTGTACCTGGAGCACGTGCGGCACTACAGCGCGTTGCAGACGGGCGCCGCCTTCCTTCCCTGGACGATCACGGTCGCGATCCTCTCCCGCGGCATCACGGCGCGGCTGGTCACGCGTTTCGGGCCGCTTCCGGTGCTGATGGCGGGGATGACGAGCGCCGTGGCGGGCCTGCTGCTGTTCGCGACCGTCGGCCCCGACACCGCATTCTTCCCGACGGTATTCCTCGCGTGCTTGGCCATCGGCCTCGGGATCGGGAACGCGTTCATGCCGCTGCTGACGATTGCCATGGCCGACGTCCCCGCGGCCGACGCGGGGCTCGGATCGGGCATCACCAACGTCTCCCAGCAGATCAGCGGAGCGTTCGGTCTGGCGGTCCTGAGCACGATCGCGGCCAACCACACCAAGGGCCTGCTGGCCGATCACCACGGCGTCACCTCCGCGCTGATCGGCGGCTACCACATCGCGTTCCTCGCCGGGGCCGGCGCGATCGCGACGGGCATGGCACTCGCACCGGTGTTGCTGCGCCCCCGCAGGACGCAACCGGAGCTGGGGCTGGCCGAACGCCCGCCGGCCATCGAAAACCGAGTCCTGGCCCTGGACCTCGAGGAGGCTGCATGAGAGCGATCAGCAACCGACGTCGGCAAGCCATCCGTCGTCACCGCACGCAACTGGTGGCAGACGGAGTCATGGCCTCCTACGTCCACGGGATCTCGGAGCGCCACCGTCTCGCTGGCCGGGCGACCGCGCCCACAACGCCCGATCGTCCGCGGCCGGCCCAGTCCGATCGGGCGAGCTGGGAGACGGCGCTGGCCGGAGCGCCCTAGTGAAGCTGTTTCTCCTCGGCCACCGCCGGGGTTCCCGGCGGACCGAGGACCGCGTCCACCACCCGCTTGTGCCGGGCCTTGATCCGGCGCCAGCGCCCCTCCGCCCGGGCGAGCCTCTTGCTCCCCGGGCGGTACCAGCGCCGGGCCCACGCTGAGCCGGGAGCGGCGAGGCGCACGGCCCCCACCAGCGAGACGAAGGGAATGAACAGCCCGATCATGCCCATCATCGGCTTCCCCTTCAGGATCGCGAGCACGGCCAGCAGCACGTCGATGACGACCACGATCACCAGGGTCTCGACCTGGGAGGCGTTCCGTTGCAGGTCGAATGGCGCCGCCCCGAGGACGATCAACCCCCCCAACACGGCCGCCACGATCACCGCATCGAAGGACGAGCGCCCCTCCTGGGCCCAGTAGACGTCGCGGAGATGAACCCACAGCGCGAACTCGTCGAGCGTAAATCCCGCGCCGATCCCGAACAGCGCGGCCAGGATCTCCTCCCATGGGCTCGTCGGCTTGGTGACGAAGGAGAGGAACCCCGCGATCAGCAGCAGCACGATCCCCCACACGAGATGGTGCAAATGCAGCCCGCTGCCGGTGGTCACGCTGCCAGGCCACCAGGTCACCCGCGGGCTGCGCATCAGGCGCGCGCTCGTTCGGATGAACAGGAATGAGATCAGGAACGCGCCGAGCAGCACGAAGCCGGCGCGCTGTTCGGGCAAATCCAGAACGTGCGCCGGTAGCTCGATCCGCAGCTTGATGACAGCGACCACGGCTGCCTAGCTTCGCACGTCACGGACGCCCGCGTCATCGATTTCGACGCCGCGATCCGCGGTGCCGCTTGGCATGCCGTGCCGGGGACGTGGCGTCTGGCCAGACGCGCTCATCGAGGTGCAGGGCCCAGAACCCGCTCGCGGCGTCCGTGAACCACACCTCGCGCTGGCGCGGATAGAACGCCGGCTTCGACATCGCGGTGTCGCTGGCCTCGTTCCCGTTGACATACGAGGCCTTCGGGGGCGACATGAAGTAGGCGACCTCCCGGGGATGACGCGGATCCTGGATGTTGAAGATCCGCAGCCCCGAGTTGATGAACGAGCAGGCGACGATCTCGGGATCGACCTCGCGCGGGATCGCGCAGTAGTGGGCGGCGTAGCCGGTCTGCTGGTTGTTGCCGCCGATCCCGCCGGGGTCGCTATCGGCCTGGGCGCGGTACTCGGGGTTGTTGACCTGGAGGCGGATGTTGGACACGACACGGGGGTGCGCCTCGTCGGAGATGTCGACGATCCGCGCGGCTCCGACCGTGTCGGCTGGGGCGAGCGTGTCGAAGCGGAACGCGAACTCGTCGAACTCGAGCAGGTAGCGACGCCCGCCGATCAGCATCGGGGCGGAGTTCTGCGGGATCGTCACCCGCTGCCAGGTCAGCCGGCTGATCTCTCGTGCCCGGGGGCTCGGCCTGCGCGCCTGGATCCGCGAGACGTCGAGCGTGGTCAGGTCGCCGTCGAGGGAATCGGCGGCGTAGAAGCGGTTGCCGTCGTCGCTGACGCTGCCGCCATGCGAGTACTCGTTGCCTTCCCAGAGCGTGTGCGGGTGCTTCGGGTCGCTTACGTCGACGGCGGCGATCCCCTCGCCCCCGCCAGTGACCCAGAACGTCCTGCCGTCAGGCGAGAAGGCGCTCTCGTGGCCGAACCGCGCCGCGCGATACGTGGCGTCGAGCACCGGATGGCGGCAGTCCCCGCCGACGTCGTAGATCGACATCAACCCCGGGTACGAGGTGGGGTTGCCGAGATCGGCGGCCAGCAGCCCCCGCTTGGCATTCAGGTAGAGCGACTCGTGCGGCGAGAGCATCGGCGGCGTGGTCAGCTTGTCGGTCAGCACCGGACGCGCCGGGTTGGACATGTCCAGGACGTAGACGCCGCTCGACGGGGGGCCGGTGAGGCTGAGGGCGTCCATCGGGTAGAGGAGCGTCGTGTCGTAGAACGCGCATAGCCGGCCGTGCCGGTCGGTGTAGCTCCAGACCTTGTAGCCGCCGGAGCTGGCGTAGTGGCCGACGACGCCGAGGTTGCAGGTCCAGCCGCTCGCCGCCTGAGGCGAGTCGATCGCCGACGCGGGGACCCGCCCCTGCACGCCCGCGAGCGGGTGGGAGCCGGGACCGCAACGCGCTCGTGGCGCGGCCGCGTACGAGGGCTCGGGGTTGAGCTGCTCGGGCGCGGCGGCCGGGGTCTGGTAGCCGGGCACGACTCCGAGCGCGGTGTTCAGGTCGTTGAGTGGGAGCTTCGGCTGGTCCCCGACGGCGCCGGCGGCGACGAGCGACAGCGCGCCGCCCAGGCACGCGCAGGCCAAACCGGCCGTCAGAGCGCGGCGAGAGCGGCGGCCTCTCATCGCTCAACTAACGGGCTAGCTGTGGCCGTCTTTCACGCCCAGGGTCCGGCTTGCCCAGCTCCCGCCGCCGTGCCAGCGGCCGGATCGCCCAGAGGACGAGACATGCGGCGCCCGAGACCACCGCGGCGATCACGCCCGGCCAGAAACCAAACAGGACGTCGGTCACGAACAGGATCGCGCCAGTCATAGACAGGCCGACCGCGTACAGACCCGCGATCGTCAGCCGGTTTGCGATCTCCACCAGGAACGCCTTGTCGCCCAGTCTGAACAGCACCCGGTGGTAGGCGGTCGGGGACATGAGCAGGAACGCGGCGAGCCCGGCCAGCACAAACGTCACGTAGTACTCGGCGTGCCGGCGTCCGTTCAGGTGGTGAAACGCCGCCGTCAGCGGGGCGGCCAGCAGGAACGCGAACAGCACCTGGACGCCGGTCTGCACGACGCGCACCTCCTGCAACAGCTCGACGAGGTTGCGGTCGCAGCGCTCGAGCTCGGTCTCGTTGCGTCCATTGGGGGGACTTTCGGGCAGGGGACTGAGAACGGCCACGCCCTCTTCTACCCGGGACGCCGAGTTCCCAATTGCCGTGGGCACAGGCCAAGACGACCTCGGGCGCAGGAGCCTGCGAGCCGGTGCCGTACAACTTCGGAGGTGGCCGCATCCGAGGCAACGACGGTGGACGCCGGTGGGCGCGAAGTGCGCGTCTCCAACCCCGATCGGGTGATATTCCCCGGGACCGACCGCTCGAGCCCGGTCACCAAGCTCGACATCGTCAACTACTACCTCGCCGTCGAGGAGGGGATCATGCGCGCGCTCGAGCGACGGCCAACGACGCTCGAGCGCTGGCCCAAGGGCGTGCACCCCGGGATCCGCATCTCCACCCGCGAGCGTGGCGGCGGCGATGCGTTCTTCCAGAAGCGCATCCCGCGGGGCGCTCCGGACTACGTGCAGACCGCCGAGATCCGCTTCCCCTCAGGCCGGACCGCGGACGAGATCTGCCCCACCGAGGTCGCCGTGGTCGCCTGGGCCGCACAGATGGGCACGATCACGTTCCATCCCTGGCCCGTCCGCAGCGATGACGTCGACCACCCCGACGAGCTGCGCCTCGACCTCGACCCCCAACCCGGCACCGACTTCGAGGACGCCGTGAGCGTGGCCGCCGAGGCTCGCACCCTGCTCGGCGACCTGGGCTACACCGGGTTCCCGAAGACCTCGGGAGGCCGAGGCGTCCACATCTACGTCCGGATCGAGCGGCGCTGGACGTTCACCGACGTGCGCCACGCGGCGATCGCGTTCGGCCGGGAGCTCGAACGGCGGACGGAGGGCCGGGTGACCACCAAGTGGTGGAAGGAGGAGCGGGGCGAGCGCATCTTCGTCGACTACAACCAGAACGCCCGCGACCGGACGATCGCCTCCGCCTACAGCATCCGCCCGAAGCCCGGCGCCCCCGTGTCGGCGCCGGTCGCGTGGGACGAGCTCGATTCGATCGCACCCGAGGACTTCACCGTGGCCACGATGCCCGCCCGGTTCGAGAAAGTGGGCGATCGCCATGCCGGGATCGACGAGGTGGCGCACTCGCTCCAGCCGCTGCTGGACTTGTACGACCGCGATGAGGCCGAAGGGGACGGCGACATGCCCTATCCGCCCGACTATCCGAAGATGCCCGGCGAGCCCAAGCGCGTGCAGCCGTCGCGAGACCGGGACCGTCCAAGGGACTGAGCGACGCCGGACCGAGCGGGTGGCGCAGCTCAGGACTGCGGCAGCTTGGCGACGCCGCGCTTGGTGACCGGCGCCGAGGGAGGCGGCACGACCGGCCCGATGTCGCCGTCCGGCGCCTCGTCGAGGTCGATGATCACCGGCGCGTGGTCGCTCGGCCCCTTCCCCTTGCGGGCCTTGCGGTCCACCCATGCCGCCCTCACTCGGGCGGCGACGTCGCCGCCGGCGAGCACCAGGTCGATTCGCATTCCGAGATCCTGGTGGAACATCCCGGCCCGGTAGTCCCAGTAGGTGAACACCCGCTCGCCTGGCCAGCGCTCCCGCACGACGTCGTGCAGCCCGAGCGCCTCGAGCTCCGCCAGCGCCTTGCGCTCCGGGTCGGTCACGTGGGTGTGGCCCACGTACGCGGCGGGATCGAACACATCGTCGTCGGCGGGCGCGATGTTCATGTCGCCGCACACGATCGTCCCATCGGGGTCGGCGGCCACCGCCTCCCGGAGAGCCGCGAGCCACGCGAGCTTGTACTTGTAGTGATCGGACCCGGGCACCCGCCCGTTGGGCACGTACACGGACAGCACCCGGATGCCGCCGCAGGTTGCGGCCACCGCCCGCGCCTCCGGGCGCGGGAACCCGGGAGAGCCCGGGATCCCTCTCACCACGTCCTCGAGACCCACGCGGGAGAGGATCGCCACGCCGTTCCAGGTCGCCTCGCCGTGCGCGGCCGAGACGTAGCCTCGGGTGGCCAGCTCGTCGTTCAGCAGCTCGGCGAACGCATCGTCCGCGAGCTTGGTCTCCTGCAGGCAGACGACGTCGGGGCGGCGCTCGTCGAGCCAGGGCAGAAGCCGCGGGAGGCGCTGCTTCAGCGAGTTGACATTCCAGGTCGCGACCCGCACCGCCGCTACGGTAGCGGCACCGTGAACGTCGGGACAGCCATCGCGATACCGCTCGCGGCCGGATCGACCACGCTCGCGAACCTGGCCTATCTGCGCGAGCACGACGCGGCCGCGGCGATGCCGGCGCTGTCGATGCGCCGGCCCGTCCACTCCCTTCAGCTGTTGCTCACCAACCACAGCTGGCTGGCGGGATTCGCGATGGAGACGGGCGGATTCGCCCTGTACGCCGCGGCGCTCGCGATTGCGCCGCTCGCGCTCGTGCAGAGCATCGGGGCCGGGGGGATCGGAGTCCTGGCCTACGTGTCGGCTCGCGTGAGGGGCCGGGCCCTCTCGCGCCGGCGGCAAATCGGAGTGTGGCTATCGATCCTCGGCCTGCTCGCGCTCGGGATCTCGCTCGCGAAGGCGACCGGGACCGGCAGCCAGGGATCGCTGCCCGCGATCCTGGCCTGGCTCGGCGGGACGGCGCTGCTTGCGCTCGCCGCGCTCGCGATCGGCCGGCGACTCGGCGCTCTGGGCGTGGCCCAGGGAATCGCGGGGGGACTGCTGTTCTCGATCGGGGACATATCGACCAAGCTCATGACCCAGGGAGGCGCGCGGTTCGCGTTCTTGATCACGCTGGTAATCGGCTACACGCTCGGGACCTCGCTGCTCCAGCTCGGATATCAGCGCAGCGGGGCGCTCACGGTGGCGGGACTCGCCACGCTGTTCACCAACGCGATGCCGATTGCCGCCGGGACGGTCGTGCTCGGGGAGCCCGTCCCTCCCGGACTGTTCGGTGCCCTGCGGGTCCTGGCGTTCGCCGCGGTCACCGCCGGCGCGTTCCTGCTCGCCACCCCCGATCGTGCCGTCCCGCAGCAGGACCAGGCCTCCGGCGATCCCTTGCCCTCGGCCACCTAGCGCCGGCGCTGGGCCCGCCCAGCGCTGGACGGCAGGCCGGCGCTCTGCCCGCACACGCTCGGGACCCGGGCGGACTGCCGGCTCGCGCAAGCCGAGGACATGCTCATGGCATGTGCGACGATCACGATCGCCAGCGTCACGGCGACGATCCAGCAGAGCGCACAGAAGCCGCGATTGATCTCGCGCCAGTTGGCCAGCAGCAGCGGGGGCATCGACGCGGTGCTACCCGCCGTACCCGCTCGCAACCTCGCCCGAGCCTCAGCTCGGCACCGGATCCGCCCGCAGTTCCTCCTGGCATGAGACCGACGCGCGCTCGAGCCGACCTCCCGGGCCGGTCCGGTAGGCGCCAGTCCGCCGCAGCGGCGGCGAGTACGCGTGGATCGTCACCGCCGGCGTGAGACCCACGTGGAGAACCCGATGGATCGCGACGGCCGGAACGGCCACGGTGCGGCCGGGTCCGATCAGGCGCGAGTCCGGACCGGACCCGAGGCGTAGCCGCTCCTCGCGGATGTGCCCCTCGATCACCGTGATCGCCGCGTCGGAGCGGTCGTGGTCGTGGAACCCCGTGTCCTGATCCTCGCTCCAGCAGATCACCCACGCGTTGACGACCTCGTCATCCCAAATCTGCTCGTAAACGCGGCCGTCTGTGGACGGTCTCACCAGGTCGCGCCAGAGCTCGGGCTCGGCCGCAAGCCCCTCGACGAACCGCTCAAGCTCTCCCGTCGTCAGGCGCATTGGACCTGGATACTACACTAAATCACTTGACTTGCTGTCCTTTCGGCTGGGCCGTGACGCGGACTCGCCTCCCGCGGCGCCCCGGGTACGCTCAGCCCGCGGCCTGCTGGCTACGCGCGTAGGCGTCCAGGCGCCGGAGCTCGTCGGCGTAGATACCGCGCATCACCCGCGGGGCGAATAGCCGCTCGAAGAAGCCCCCGATCCCTCTGGCGCCCTCCCAACTGGTCGAGATCGCGACGTGCGCGGAGGAATCGCGCGGGGTGACCGTGAAGGTCGTCACCAGGCTCGAGAGCGTGTCGGACTCCGTCAGCACGCGTCCGGGCTCGGGCTCCGCGACCTCCATGCGGTACTCGCGCGTGCGGCCGCCCGCGTTGATCTTGAACCGGGTGACCGTCCCGGCGCCGATGCCGCCCGACTCCACCTCGAAGTCCTCGAACGCGTCAGGCAGAAACTGGGGGTGGTGCCGGCGCATGTCGGCGATGTATACGTACACCGCCTCGGCCGGAGCGTCTATCACGCTCTCGGCTGATACGTGGATGGGCGCCATGGCCGGGACGTTAAAGGAATCGCGCCCCGGAAAACCGGCGGTGGGTAGTAGGCCGGAAAAGCGGGGCGCGATGAGGGAGGAGAGGGTGTGGCGAGAATCCTGGCAGAGACATCTTTAGATGTCCAAGACGTGTATTCACAGCGACCTATAAGATCTGCTTATGGAACTTCGCCAGCTCCGGTATCTCGTGGCGCTCGCTGAGGAGCGCCACTTCACTCGCGCGGCTGGCCGCGAGCACGTCGCCCAGCCCGCGTTGTCGCAGCAGATCCGGCGGCTGGAGGAGGAGCTCGGGGTCACGCTGGTCGAGCGGACCACGCGTCAGGTCACGGTCACGCACGCAGGGCGGCTGCTGGTGGCCCGGGCACGGCGCGTCCTGGGCGAGATCGACGCCGCCTCGGCCGAGCTCGCGGCGCTCAAGGGCATGGAGAGCGGACGGGTCAACGTGGGGACGATGCACACGATGGGGCCGATCGACGTGTCGCTGCCGCTGGCGATCTTCCACGAGCGCCATCCCGGCATCGAGCTGGCGGTTCTCGAGCAGTCGAGCGAGGAGCTGGCCGCGATGCTCCGAGACGACACGCTGGACCTGGCGTTCCTGTCCGTCACCGAGCGGGTCGAGAGCCACGGCCTCGGCCTGCACCAGCTCGTGTCCGAGGAGCTCGTGGCGGTGCTGCCCTCCGATCACCGGTATGCGCGGCGTCGCAAGCTGAGGATGGCCGAGCTGGAGCACGAGGAGTTCATCAGCTACCGGGAGGGAGCGCGGCTGCGCGAGCTGCTAGTCGCGGCCGGCCGGCATGGTGGCTTCCAGCCTCAGATCAAGCTGGAGTCCAACGAGAGCGGGCGGATCAAGCGCCTGGTCGCACGCGGCATGGGGGTGGCGATCCTGCCCCGGTCGGATGCCGTGGCCCCCGGGGCAGATGTCGTCGCCGTCGCACTGGTCGACCCGCGGCTGTCCCGGGACATCACCCTGGCCTGGCGCCAGGATCGCCACCACCCACCGGCCGTGGCCGAGTTCCTCGCGCTCGCCCGGAGCACCTTCGACGGCGGATTACGCCCGCAGCGCCCCGCGGACGATCAGGTGGACGCCGACCACGACGCATAGGCCGGTCGCGACCTTGTTGCCGTGCACGCCGAGGAAGGCGAGGGCCCGGCGGACCACACGCTCGGTCCGATCCGGAGCGACGAGCAGCCCGACCCAGGGGATCTCCGCGAGCATGAACATGATCAGGTTGAAAGCGATCACCTGGAGCGCGTCGACCGGGACCGAGTGGTGCCCGGCGGCGATGTCCTTGAGCGCCACGAGATAGATCGCACCCGGAAGGTTCAGCACCACCGAGGCAGCGACCACGATCGGCAGCGAGCCCCTCGCGAGCAGCCGCTGCGACCACGGCGCCGAGCCGGACCCGGTGACGCCGGCGGCCCGCCTCCGGGTGGCGCGCCGGGCCCGGACGCGCTGCCAAGCGTGGGTGGCGAGCGCCAGCGCCAGGACCAGCGCGAGAGCCCCCACGACGAGGTCGGTCCCCCAGCTCCAGCCTGAACCGGGATGCTCGACCGCCCCCGACCCGCGGATCAGCACGACGATGCCCACCCCCGCGGCCACGCTCACCGTCATACCCGCAACCAGGAACGCGGTGAGGAGCTGCTGGCGACGCGGACTTGCCAGCAGGATCCCGACCGCGGCGAGCAGCGCCGGGTACACCGCGGCGTAGAGCGCCAGGACGTAGATCTGCACGCCGCCCCCGGATCAGTGGGCCGTCAGCCCGCCTGGGCCAGCGGCGGGCGCCTGTCGGCCCAGGGCGCGGCCTGCTCGAGCTGACCCGCGAGTGCGTAGAGCGTCTCCTCGTCACCGACGCGACCGACCAGCTGCACGCTCAGCGGGAGCCCGTCGGGGCCTAGCCCCGCCGGGATCGTCACCGCGGGCTGTCCGGTCACGTTGAATGGCGGCGTCCACGGCGTGAACCGCGCAGACTTGTTGAAGGCGGCGAACGCGCCAGCGCCGTAGCCGCCCTCCGCGGCGATCGCGGTGCTCGCAAGGGCGGGCGTCATCAGAACGTCGACCCCGTCCCACAGTGCCAGGATCCTGGCTGTGGTCCTGGCCCGTCGCTCGCGCAGCTTCTGGGCCCGACGGTCGGAGACGAGCCGTCGGCCGGCGGCCGCCATCCGCCTCGTCGTTTGCTCGAGCCGCGAGGGGTCGGGCACCTGCCGCGTGTCCTCGTGGATCCCGCGCAGCCAGGTCTGGGTGAACTCCATCCCCACCATTCCATAGGCGGGGTCGCGCTCGACGACGTCGTGGCCTAGCTCCGCGAGCTGCCGGCCGGTGCGCTCCCAGGCGTCTCGCTGGTCGCCCGACAGCGAGGCGATCAGGCCCGGCGGGATCTTCCGGGACACCGCGATCCGGAGCCGCCCGGGCGGCCTGCCGGCGGCATCGTGGTAGCTGCCCTCGAACCGCGGAGCGCGGTCAACGTCGCCCTCGATGGTGCCGTGCATCGCGTCGAGCAGCAGCGCGCTGTCGGCGACCGTCCGCGCCAGCGGCCCGTACGTGCTGAGGCCGAGCCAGTGCTCTCCCTCCGGCATCTTCGATACGCGCCCGCGGGTGGGCTTCATCCCGACGAGACCGCAGCACGCGGCCGGAATCCGGATCGACCCGCCGCCATCGGAGCCGGTCGCGAACGGCACCAGGCCGGCCGCCACGGCCGATGCCGATCCACCCGAGGATCCGCCCGGGGTCCGCTCGGGGCTCCAGGGGTTACGGGTGATCCCGGTGGCGTCGCTCGCCGTCCACGGGAAGATGGTCAGCTCGGGCACGTTCGTGATCCCGATCGGAATCGCTCCCGCCGCCCGAAGCCGGCGGACTACCTCGGCGTCGGCGACCTCGGGCGGTCCGTGTGTCTTGGAGCCCCGGGTGGTGGGCTGCCCGGCGACCGGGGTGTCCCCCTTGATCGCGATGGGGACACCGGCGAGCGGCCCGTCTGCCTCTACCGCTTCGGCCGCCGCGAGCGCCTCGTCGGGCATCGTCGTGCGGAACGCGTTCAGCTTCGGGTCGATCGCCTCGATCCGTCGCAGGCAGGCCTCGACGAGCTCTCGAGGGTGGATCTCCCCGGCCCGGACCCGCTCCGCGAGCGCGCTCGGACCGGCGAAGACGAGATCTTCATCTGCGCTCGGCACGCGCGTACCATCGCAGGTGATGACCGATCGAGTACAGACCATCGGCTCCAACGGCGCCGCCGCCGACCTGGACGCGGCGGAGACACGCGAGTGGCTCGAGGCGATCGATGCGGTCATCGCCCACGACGGCCCCGGGAGAGCGCGCCAGATCCTCCAGCGGGTCGTGGAACGAGCACAGCACGAGGGCACGGGCCCGATCGCGTCGCTCAACACCCCCTACGTCAACACGATCCCGCCCGAGCTCGAGGCCAGGCTGCCGGGCGATCCGGCGCTGGAGCGGCGCCTGCGCTCGATTGTCCGCTGGAACGCGATGGCGATGGTCATCCGCGCCAACAAGGAGTCTTCGGATCTCGGCGGGCACATCGCGAGCTACCAGTCGCTCGCGACCCTCTACGAGGTTGGCTTCAACCACTTCTGGCGGGCCCCCACGTCCGACTTCGAAGGTGACCTTGTCTACTTCCAGGGCCACTCGTCGCCGGGCAATTACGCGCGCGCGTACCTGGAGGGCAGGCTGACCGAGGAGCAGCTCGACGCCTTCAGGCAGGAGGTCTCCAAGCCCGAGGGCCTGAGCTCCTATCCCCACCCGTGGCTGATGCCTGACTTCTGGCAGTTCCCCACGGTGTCGCTGGGGATCGGCGCGATCACGTCGATCTATCAGGCCCGGTTCATGAAGTACCTGCACGCCCGCGGGATCGCCGACACCTCCGGGCGCAAGGTGTGGGCGTTCATCGGCGACGGCGAGGTGGACGAGCCCGAGACGATGGGGTCGATCGGACTGGCGGGTCGCGAGCACCTCGACAACCTGATCTGGGTCGTGAACGCCAACCTCCAGCGCCTCGACGGTCCGGTTCGCGGCAACGGCAAGATCATCCAGGAGCTCGAGTCGGACTTCCGCGGCGCGGGGTGGAACGTGATCAAGGTGATCTGGGGTTCGCGCTGGGATCCGCTGCTGGCCGCCGACACCGACGGCAGGCTGGTGCACGTGATGGAAGAGTCCGTCGACGGCGAGTACCAGACCTACAAGTCCCGCGACGGGGCGTACGTGCGGGAGCGCTTCTTCGGCAAGGACCCGGTGCTGCTCGAGCGCGTCTCGCACATGTCCGACGACGAGATCTGGCTGCTGAATCGCGGCGGCCTGGATCAGCAGAAGGTGTACGCCGCCTACCACGAGGCGGTGCGTCACACGGACCAGCCCACTGTGATCCTCGCCAAGACGATCAAGGGCTATGGGATGGGCGCCTCCGGCGAGGGCCAGATGATCACCCATCAGGCCAAGAAGATGACCGAGGACGCGCTGCTGGCTTTCCGCGACCGGTTCGAGCTTCCTCTGACCGACGAGCAGGTCCGGGCGGCCGAGTACTACAAGCCTCCCGACGATTCTCCGGAGATGCGCTACCTGCGAGAGCGCCGGGCCGCGCTGGGCGGCTCGCTGCCCGTCCGCCGGCGCCGCGCGGAGTCGCTGCCGGTCCCTGGGCTCGAGCTGTTCAAGGGTCAGCTCGAGGGAACCGGCGAGCGAGAGATCTCGACCACGATGGCGTTCGTCCGGGTGCTCGCGGCGCTCTTGCGCGACAAGCAGATCGGCCGCCACATCGTCCCGATAATCCCCGACGAGTCACGGACCTTCGGGATGGAGGGCCTGTTCCGTCAGGTGGGGATCTACTCGCCGGTCGGGCAGCTCTACCAGCCCCAGGACGCCGAGCAGCTGATGTTCTACAAGGAGGACGAGCACGGCCAGATCCTGGAGGAGGGAATCACCGAGGCGGGCTCGATCTCGTCGTTCATCGCCGCGGGGACCTCCTACAGCACCCATGCCGTGCCGATGGTCCCGTTCTACATCTACTACTCGATGTTCGGCTATCAGCGGGTCGGCGACCTGGTGTGGGCAGGCGGGGACAGCCGGACGCGCGGATTCCTCCTGGGCGGGACGGCCGGGCGGACCGCGCTGAACGGCGAGGGGCTCCAGCATGCCGACGGGCAGAGCCACGTGCTGTTCTCGGTCGTGCCGAACATCCGGGCGTACGACCCGGCATACGGCTACGAGGTGGCGGTGATCATCCAGGACGGGCTTCGCCGGATGGTGGGCGAGCAGGAGGACGTGTTCTTCTACCTCACCCTGATGAACGAGAACTACAGGCATCCGGCGATGCCGGCGGGGGCTGAGGACGGGATCCTCCGCGGGATGTATCGCCTCCGCGAGGTGGCCTCGCCGCAGGTGCACCTGCTGGGCTCCGGAACGATGCTCGGCGAGGTGCTGGCGGCAGCCTCGCTGCTCGAGGATGACTGGGGGGTCTCGGCGGACGTGTGGAGCGTTACGTCGTTCACGGAGCTGCGCCGCGACGGGATCGACGTGGAGCGCTGGAACATGCTGCACCCGACCGCCGATTCGCGGCGCGCGTACGTGAGCCGATGCCTCTCCGATGCCCCGGCGATCGCCTCGTCGGACTTCATGCGCGCGTTCGCGGACCAGATCCGCCAGTGGGTCCCCGGTCCCTACCGGGTGCTCGGAACCGACGGCTTCGGCCGCAGCGACTCCCGCAAGGCGCTGCGGACCTTCTTCGAGGTCGATCGTCACTACGTGGCGCTGGCCGCGCTGCGCGAGCTCGACCCCAAGCGCGCCCAGGAGGCGATCGAGAGCTACGAGATCGACCCTGACGCGCCGATGCCGACCACGGTATGAGTGCGGTCGGCGGTGCCGTTCCGGTCGAGGTCCCTGACATCGGCGACTTCGAGGACGTCCCGATCATCGAGATCCACGTCTCGCCGGGCGACACGGTCGCGCTCGACGACCCGCTGCTCACGCTCGAGTCCGACAAGGCGACGATGGACGTGCCCGCGCCGTTCTCCGGCGTGATCCGCGAGCTCCATGTCGCCGTCGGCGACCAGGTTTCTCAGGGAACGCTGCTGCTGACGATCGACCCTTCGTCGGACGACGAGATGAGCGGACCGTTGTCGAAGGCGGCGGCGATCGCGTCCGAGGGCGTGCCGAACGAGGCGGCGTCGCCCGACTCGATCGTTACCGCGCTCGAAGCCGAGGGTCCCCTCTCGCGTGGAGTCCCGGCGCCCGGGCCGGCGTCGCCGGTCGATGGCGGTGTGCCGGTGTACGCCAGCCCGTCCGTGCGCCGCCGCGCGCGTGAGCTCGGGATCGACCTCTCGCGTGTGACGGGCAGCGGTCGCAAGGGCCGGATCACGCTCGAGGACCTCGAGCGCGGACCGGCCGCCCCTGCGGCCCCGGCCACCGCGGCGCTCCCTGGCATGGCGCCGTGGCCGTCGCTCGACTTCTCCAAGCAGGGCCCGGTGGAGCGGGTCCCACGGTCGAGGATCCAGAAGATCTCGGCGCCAAATCTGGCGCGCAACTGGGCGCTGATCCCGCACGTCACCCACAACGACGAGGCCGACATCACCGAGCTCGAGGCCTGGCGCAAGCGGTTGAACGAGGAGCAGCTGGACGAGGGCGTGAAGGTGACCATGGTCTCGTTCCTCGTGGTGGCGTGCGTGGCGACGCTCAACGAGTTCCCGGACTTCAACGCGTCCCTCGACGGCGACGAGCTGATCCGCAAGCGCTACTACAACATCGGCTTTGCCGCCGACACGCCCGGGGGCCTTGTGGTCCCCGTCATCAAGGGCGCCGACCAGAAGGGGCTGCTGGAGATCGCGCGCGAGCTGGCCGAGCTTTCGGCCCGGGCGCGGGAGGGCAAGCTCGGCCCGGCCGAGATGAGCGGGAGCACGTTCACGATCTCGTCTTTGGGGGGAATCGGCGGGACCTCGTTCACCCCGATCGTCAATGCGCCCGAGGTCGCGATCCTCGGCGTCACCCGCGCCGCGATGAAGCCGGTATGGGACGGCGGGGAGTTCGTGCCGCGGCTGATGCTGCCCCTCTCGCTGTCCTACGACCACCGGGCGATCGACGGCGCGGCCGCCGCCCGATTCGTCGTCCATCTGGCCGGCGTGCTCAGCGACCTGCGAAGGGCGCTGCTGTGAGCGCCGACGCCGGCGCCGCGACGATCGAGGTGACGGTTCCCGACATCGGCGACTTCACCGACGTTCCGGTGATCGAGATCCACGTCGCCGCGGGCGACGAGGTGGCGGTCGAGGACCCACTGGTCACGCTCGAGTCCGACAAGGCGACGATGGACGTGCCCGCGCCCTTCGCCGGCCGCGTCGCCCAGCTGCGAGTGAAGCTCGGAGACCGCGTCTCGGAGGGAAGCGTACTGCTGACGCTCGAGCCGAACTCGGCCGAGCCCGAGTCCCGTCAACGGCACGATGCACCGGAAGCAGCTGCATCAGCCGGCTCCGCGGCGACGGTCGCCGCGGAGCCGCCTCTCCCTCCCCCTTCGCCCGACGGCGGCTACGACGCCCAGGTGGTCGTGATCGGGGCGGGCATCGGCGGCTACAGCGCGGCGTTCCGTGCCGCGGACCTCGAACTGAACACCGTCCTGATCGAGCGCTACGAGAAGCTCGGCGGTGTCTGCCTGAACGTCGGCTGCATCCCTTCCAAGGCACTCCTGCACGCCGCCCGGGTGATCGCCGAGGCGCAGGAGATGGAGGCGCACGGCGTCTCCTTCGGGACGCCCAAGGTTGACGTGGACGCCCTCCGGTCGTGGAAGCAGTCTGTGGTAGACAAGCTGACCGGCGGCCTCACCGTGCTCGCGCGGCAGCGGAAGGTCGAGGTGGTCCGCGGGGTCGCCCGCTTCGTCGGCCCGCACAGCGTGGTCGTTGACGACCGGACGATCTCGTTCGAGCATTGCGTGATCGCCGCGGGATCGAACGCGGCCACGCTCCCGCTCCTGCCCGAGGACCCTCGCATCTTCGACTCGACCGGCGCGCTCGAGCTCGGCGACATCCCCAAGCGGCTGCTCGTGATCGGCGGGGGGATCATCGGGCTCGAGCTGGCGACCGTATACGACGCCCTCGGCTCGCGGGTAACGGTGGTCGAGTTGCTGGACCAGCTGATCCCGGGATGCGACCAGGACCTGGTGGAGCCGCTGCGCAAGCGGGTCGACGGCCGGTACGAGGCGATCCACGTGGGGACCGAGGTGGTGTCGGTCGAGGCGCTCAAGAGCGGGCTGAAGGTCGAGCTGTCAGGTGGCGAGACCGAGACATTCGGCGGGATCCTCGTCGCGGTCGGCCGCAAGCCGAACAGCCACGCGATCGACGCGGCGGCGGCCGGCGTCGAGGTGAACGGCGCCGGATTCATCCCGGTCGACCGCGAGCTCCGCACCAACGTCCCGTGGATACACGCGATCGGCGACATCGCCGGCGGACCGATGCTGGCGCACAAGGCCGCGCACGAGGGCCGGGCCGCCGCCGAGGTGATCGCGGGACTGCCGGGCGCCGGCTTCGACGCGCGAGCCGTCCCGTCGGTCGCCTTCACCGACCCCGAGATCGCCTGGATGGGACTGACCGAGACGGAGGCGCGCCAGCAAGGAGTCGAGTACGAGAAGGGCGTGTTCCCGTGGAGCGCGTCCGGGCGGGCACTCGGGCTGGGGAGGGACGAGGGCTTCACCAAGCTGCTGTTCGAGCCCGGCGCTCGGCGCCTGCTCGGGGCCGGCGTCGTGGGGGTCAATGCCGGGGACCTGATCGCCGAGACCGTCCACGCGCTCGAGATGGGAGCCGACGCGGAGGACATCGGGCTCACCATCCACCCCCACCCCACCCTCTCCGAGACGGTCGGCTTCGCGGCCGAGGTCGCCGCGGGGACGATCACCGACCTGCTGCCGCGACGCCCAGCAACGCGGTGAGCTCCGCGACCAGCTCCCGGCGCTCGAACTCGATCCGCCGCTGGGTGACCCGTAGCACGCGGTTGCCCGCGAGCAACAGCTTCGCGTCGCGCTTGCGATCCGCCTCGAACTCGGTCCGGGACTTGTGGAAGGGGTAGCTGTCGACCTCAACCACGAGCCGGGCGCTCGGCCAGAAGCAGTCGACGAGCTCGCCCTCGACGAACACGTTCGTCCTCGGCTCCGGCAAGCCGGCCTCGCGTATCAGGCTGAGAAACGCGCGCTCGAGCTCGGACTGCGTCCACGGTGCCGAGCCGTGGATCTGGGCGAGCGTCGCCTTCAGCGCCCTCAGGCCGCGGCGGCGACGCCTGCGGACATAGAGGGCGTCGAGCTTCCGGCCGTCGAGAAGCTCGCGCCGCTCGGCGGCTTCGACAGCGTGGCGAAGCTGCTGGGGACGCGCGCTTGCGGCGTAGTCGAGGAGAGTGCGATGGATACTGGTGACGGGGATGCCGTCGACCTCGTCGCGGTCGTCCTCGTGCAGCGAGCGGACGTTGTGTACGCGGATGCCCTTGCGGTTCGTGCGAGGGCGAACCGGTACGGTCACCTCGATCGGACCGCTCGGGATCGGCCGGAGCTCCCACAGGGCGATCGCCGCCCGATGACTGAGGACCGCGTCCGGACCGGCGGCCAGCACCGCCGCCATCCACCGGCCCTTGACCGTGAGCCGCGTGTGGCCGACCGCATACACGCCGCGGTGCAGCAGGTGGAGATGGCCGCGAGCGATCAGCCCGTCGATCTCGTGTCGCGAGAACCCGAGCTTGAGCAGCTGCCAGCGGGCGACCACGCCGTGCTGTCGCTTGGCCAGCGCCGCGAGCCACCTCGCACGTGTGTGATTTTGACCCGCTCCGCGCGGGCGAAAATTGCTCTCGGCGGGCATGAGCCCAGCGTGAACGAGATTTCGTCAGGCGTGGGTGGCGGACTGCAACAGTTGTGTGGAGACGCCGGCGGGAGCGTCAGCTCCGGCGCGGCGGGAGCGTCAGCTCCGGCGCCGCCGCAGCGTCACGAGCCCGATCAGCGCGGCGGCCGCGCCTAACCCCAGCCGCCGGCGCGAACGCGCGGTCGAGCCCAGCCGCCGCGTTTCGCCGTTCCCCTTCGGAGCCGGCATCGCGAATTCCTCCGCCGCGAGGACGTCGTGGGGCTCTTGGATCCCGCTCGGATCGTCCGGCAGCACCACCGGTCGGTGACGCAGCTCCGGGTCGGCTGCGGGCAACGCGAACGCCTCGGCGGCGAGAACGTCGTGAGCCGGCTCATCGGCCGGAGTCTGGGCCGGGGGCACCGACGTGATGATCCCAGATGTGAGTGTGCGGGGTCCGCGCGGCAGCCCCTCCTGCGCCGGGCCGCCCGGGCCGTACGCTAATCTAAGTCGACCAGACTTAGATCGGAGGTCCCTATGGCCTCCGGAGGGTGGTAACCTTACTTATCTCTAGTAAGCAGCTACTGAAAGCGAAGATTTGAGCATCATGTCCGATCGTCTCCTGCTGGTCCCCCTCGACGACGCGGTCGTCTTCCCCGGCATGTCGCTCACCCTGGCCGTTGACGTCGGCGAGGATGAGCGGGTGCTGCTCGTGCCGCGGCACGAGCAGGAGTTCGCGAGCGTCGGCACGGTCGCTGAGGTCGCCGACCGCGTCCGCCTTCCGGGCGGCGCGCGCGCTGTGGCGCTCCAGGGCCTTCACCGCGGCGTCGCCGGCGCCGCTCACACGCTCCCCGACGGCCGCCTGTACGTGGAGGTCGAGGAGCATCCCGATGACGTTCCCGTCGACGGGCGCACCCGGAACCTCGAGCGCGAGTACCGCGCGGTGGTCGAGGAGATTCTCGAGTTGCGCGGCGACGACGGGCGCATCTCGGCGTTCGTGCGCAGCATCACCGAGCCCGGCTCGCTGGCCGACACCGCCGGCTACTCGCCTGAGATCGGCTACGAGCAGAAGGTCGAGCTGCTGCAGACCCTCGACGTCTCGGAGCGGCTCGAGCTGGCGGTCAAGCATCAGCGTGAGCGGCTGGCCGAGCTCCAGATCCGCAAGCGGATCCGTGAGGACGTCGAGTCCGGCGCCGAGGCGCAGCAGCGCGAGTACTTCCTGCGCAAGCAGATGGAGTCGATCCGCAAGGAGCTCGGCGAGGACGACGCGTCCGTGGTCGAGGAGTACCGGACCAAGATCGAAGAGGCCGGTATGCCCGAGCACGCCCGCGAGCAGGCCGAGAAGGAGCTCGGGCGCCTCGAGCGGATGGGCGAGCAGAGCGCCGAGTCGAGCGTGATCCGGACCTACCTGGACTGGATGATCTCGGTGCCGTGGAGCAAGCGCTCCGACGAGCGGCTCGACCCCGAGAACGCCCGCGAGGTGCTGGATGCAGACCACGCCGGCCTCGAGGACGTCAAGAAGCGGATCGTCGAGTACATCGCGGTCAAGAAGCTCCGCCAGGAGCGAGGGATCACCGAGGACAAGCGCTCCGGCGCGATCCTGACGCTGATCGGGCCCCCGGGTACCGGAAAGACGAGCATCGGCGAGTCGATCGCCCGCGCCACCGGACGCGAGTTCGTGCGGATGTCGCTGGGCGGCGTCCGCGACGAGGCCGAGATCCGAGGGCACCGGCGCACCTACATCGGCGCACTGCCGGGCCGTCTGGTCCGCGCGCTGCGCGACGCCGGGACCATGAACCCGGTGATCATGCTCGACGAGGTCGACAAGGTCGGCGCCGACTGGCGCGGCGACCCCAGCGCGGCATTGCTCGAGGTGCTCGACCCGGCGCAGAACCACAGCTTCCGCGACCACTACCTGGACGTGGAGCTAGATCTCAGCCAGGTGCTGTTCATCGCTACCGCGAACGTCGCGGACACGATCCCCGGCCCGTTGCTGGACCGGATGGAAGTGATCCGCTTCGACGGCTACACGACCTCCGAGAAGGTCGGGATCGCCCGCGGCTACCTGTGGCCCCGGCAGGTCGAGCGCAACGGCCTGCGGCCCGAGGAGGTCGAGATCTCCGACGAGCTGCTGCAGACCATCACAATCGAATACACGCGCGAGGCAGGCGTCCGCCAGCTCGAGCGCGACCTGGGCACGCTGCTGCGAAAGACGGCGACCAGAATCGCGTCCGGCGAGGCCGAGGCCCCGGTCGTGATCGAGCTCGACCTCGTGCGGGACGCCCTCGGGCGCCAACGGCACTTCCAGGAGTCGGCGATCCGCACCGCGGTGCCCGGAGTGGCAACCGGCCTGGCGGTCACCGGCGCCGGCGGCGACGTGCTGTTCGTCGAGGCGACCGCGATGCAGGGCAAGGCCGGGCTCACGCTGACGGGCCAGCTGGGCGACGTGATGAAGGAGTCCGCGCAGATCGCGCTCTCCTACGTCCGCGGCCATGCCGACGAGCTCGGGATCGACCCGAGCGCGTTCGAGGACCGGTCGTTCCACGTCCACGTGCCCGCGGGCGCGATCCCGAAGGACGGCCCGAGCGCGGGCGTGACGATGGTCACGGCACTGGCCTCGCTGCTGTCCGGGCGCCCGGTGATGCACACCGTGGGCATGACCGGCGAGGTCACGCTCCAGGGCCGGGTCCTGCCGATCGGCGGGGTCAAGCAGAAGGTGCTCGCGGCCCACGCCGCGGGCCTGACGGACGTGGTCCTGCCGGAGCGCAACCGCGGCGACCTCGACGACGTCCCAGAAGAGGCCCGGGACGCGATGAAGTTCCACTTCGCGATGACGATCGACGAGGTGCTCGGCGCCGCGCTAGAAACGCCGGCCGTGCCGTCCGCAGCGTAAGCAGAGCCGATCCACAGATCCAGGGGCGAGGGCCCGGCGAGCTTCAACGGCCGCCGGGCCCTTCGTGCGTCAGGCCCCGGGCCATCGTCTGCCAGCTCGGTGAGCCCCGCCGTTGACGCAAAGCGATCATCGGGTACTACGGTTGGAGCATGAGCACGATCACCGCCACCAACGAGCAGCAGGTTCTCGAGCAGGTCCCCAAGCAGCTGTACATCGCCGGCGAGTGGAGGGGCGGGTCCAAGGGCGCCATCCCGGTCGAGGACCCGGCCACGGGCGAGACGCTCGTCGAGGTCGCCGACGCATCGGTGGAGGACGCGAAAGCCGCGCTCGACGCCGCCGTCGAGGCAGGCCCAGAATGGGCCGAGCATCCGCCGCGGGAGCGGGGCGAGATCCTCAGGCGCGCCTTCGACACGATCGCCGAGCGCGCCGACGACCTCGCGCTGTTGATGACGCTCGAGATGGGCAAGCCGCTCAAGGAGTCCCAGGCGGAGATCTCATACGGCGCCGAGTTCCTCAGATGGTTCTCCGAGCAGGCGGTAAGGATCGACGGTCGCTACGCGGTCGCTCCCAACGGCCAGGGCCGGCTGCTGACGATGAAGCAGCCGGTGGGCCCGTGCCTGCTGATCACGCCGTGGAACTTCCCGCTGGCCATGGGAACGCGCAAGATCGGCCCCGCGATCGCCGCCGGCTGCACGATGGTCGTCAAGCCCGCGCAGCAGACGCCGCTCTCGATGCTGATGCTCGCCAAGATCCTCGAGGAGTCGGGACTGCCCAAGGGCGTGCTGAACCTGATCACCGCGTCCTCGGCGAGCGAGTCGACCGGCCCCCTGATCTCCGACAGCCGCCTGCGCAAGCTCTCCTTCACCGGCTCCACCGAGGTGGGGCGCAAGCTGATGGAGCAGGCGTCGCAGAACCTGCTGCGGCTGTCGATGGAGCTCGGCGGCAACGCACCGTTCATCGTGTTCGAGGACGCCGACGTCGATGCGGCCGTTCAGGGCGCGCTGATCGCGAAGATGCGCAACATCGGTGAGGCGTGCACCGCGGCCAACCGGTTCCACGTCGCCGACGGGGTGGCGGATCAGTTCGCCGAGAAGCTGGCGGAGAAGATGGGCGCGATGAAGGTGGGCCGCGGCACCGAGGACGAGGTCGAGGTTGGCCCGCTGATCGACTCCAATCAGCGCGAGAAGGTCTCCCAGCTCGTCGAGGACGCCGTGCACAAGGGCGCCAAGGCCCTCGTGGGCGGCCATGCGCGCGACGGCGCCGGGTACTTCTACGACCCCACGGTCCTGGCGGACGTCCCCGAGAACGCGGAGCTCCTCAAGGAGGAGATCTTCGGTCCGGTCGCCCCGGTGAAAGGGTTCGCCGACGAGGACGAGGCGATCGCCGCGGCCAACGACACCGAGTTCGGCCTCGTCGCCTACCTCTACACCAACGACGTCAAGCGCGCGCTACGCGTGGTCGAACGGCTCCAGACCGGAATGGTCGGGCTCAACCAGGGGATGGTCTCCAACCCGGCCGCACCGTTCGGCGGCATCAAGCAGTCCGGCTTCGGTCGCGAGGGCGGTCCCGAGGGGATCGAGGAGTACCTCGAGACCAAGTACGTAGCAGTGAACCTCTGAGCGGGACGGGGGATCGGGGCGCCCGAAACGCCCCACTGCCGGCACCAACGAGAGCAATTTTCGCCCGCGTAGAGCGGGTCAAAATCACACGCGTGCGAGGCGGCTCACGGCGCTTTCCGAGCCCCAACTACCCGAGCATCACCGTGGAGAACCGCCCCACTTGGAGGCGGACCGCCGTCGGCATACCGAAGTCCCGAGCGACCTGAGCGCCCGCGCCGATCACGCTCGCCTCGATCCGGTGCCCCAGATGGTGAACGGCGGCCCCGCTGAGCACGATCGAGTGGTCGACCTCGGCTCCCTCGAGCCTCGCTCCCGGGCCGACCGACGTGTACGGGCCGATGAACGTGTCGATCAGCTCCGCCCCGCCCCCGATCACCGCCGGTCCTCTCACCGTGCTCCGCTCGAGCCGCGCGCTCGGGTGGATCGCAACCCGTCCCTCGATCCGGACCGTCGGAAGCTCGGACTCCACCGGACTGTGTGGAAGCTCGTCGAGGATTATCCGGTTTGCCTCGAGCAGGTGGTCGCAATCACCGGTGTAGCACCAGCAGCCGCCGAGCGCCCGATCGACCACGTTGACACCGGCCTCCGCGAGCACGGCGACGGTTCCGCCGATGGTGTCGGTGTCGGCGTTGAACCCGCCCAGCTCACGAAGCGCCTGAGGAGCCAGGATCGCGGCCGGGGCCACATTGTCGAGCCCCGCGAACTGGCTGCGCCGGGCCGCCGACCGTGCGCCGACCACGGTCGCTTCGGGAAACGAGTGGGACGGCTCGGAGATCAGGAGCACGTCTGGGGAGTTGCGGTTGAAGTCGGCGAGCGGACCGCCCAGGCCCGCGGTCACCAGCGCGTCTCCGGAGTGGACGATCATCGGGCGGCCGTCACCAAGGACGTCGCGAGCCGCCATGAGCGTGTCCAGCGCCGTGTCGGATTCGTCGAGCTCCAGATACCGGAAGTGCGCGCTGAACCGGTCGCCGTTCCCGATCTGATCGCCGACGTCCTCGACGGTGCTCGGGGAGACAGCGACGGCGATGTCCTGGATCCCGCACGACACGAGCGCATCGGCGGCGTAGCGGACGAGCGCCCGGTTCGCCAGCGGCATCGCGTAGCGGGATCCTCCCTGGAGCCGCTGTACTACGTCGTCCTCCTCGGACGACGAACCCGCGAGGATCAGGCCGCTCAGCGCCTCCGCCATGCCCAGCAAACGCCGCTGGCCGAGTCCGGCTTTTGTTGGATGCCAACATCGGAAGGACCAAATTCGTATGACTCGGAGCGGGCGACGCGCCGGGCGCGGCTGGGCGTACGCTTCCATCCCCTTCCCAAGTCCCAGGACCGAGATTGCGCAGACTCGAGACCCGCCTCGACGGACCGATGCTGATCGAGCCCCAGGTGCTGGGGGACGAGCGCGGGTTCTTCTGCGAGACCTACCGCCGCAGTGTGTTCGGAGAGCTGGGGATCGTCGAGGAGATGGTCCAGGACAACCACTCGCGCTCCCGCAGGGGCGTGGTTCGCGGCATGCACTTCCAGATCGGCAGCGGCGTCGCCAAGCTAGTGAGGTGCGGGACCGGCTCGATCCTCGACGTGGTCGTAGACATCCGCCGCGGCTCCCCGACGTTCGGCGACTGGGAGTCGTTCGAGCTCAGCGGGCAGAACCTGCGGATCGTGTATTGCCCGATCGGCTTCGCCCACGGCTTCTGCACCCTGTCCGAGCATGCCGACGTCCTCTACAAGCAGAGCGCCTACTACTTTCCCGAGCTCGAGCGCGGGATCAGGTTCGATGATCCCGACGTGGCGATCTCGTGGCCGCCAGATCTGGAGCTGATGCCCTCGATGCGGGACGCAAACGCCCCGCTGCTGAGGGATGTCGCGGACGAGCTGCCGTTCGTCTACGAGCCGACGCCCGCCGCCTGACGACTCCAAATCATCCGTTTTTCAGTCTGGACGTGGAGCGGGCGGCGCTTACGATTCCCCGGTCCACGGGGGCTCGACTAAGCGGGAGGTACAGATGAGATCACGCCGATTGGCACTGGGAGCGTTCGCCGCGATGGGCGCGACAGCAGCATTGGCCGTGTCGATCACCGGCGCAGCGGCCGCCACGCACGGTGCCTGCGTGCTGAAGGGCAGCGCGAACTTCACGCCGGGGCTGAAGGCCACGGCGCAGAGCGAGAACTACACGTTCACGGGCACGTTCTCCAGCTGCCAGGGCGTCTCGGGCATCAAGAGCGGGACGGTCAACGCGTCCGGTGCCGGCAAGCTGAGCTGTGGGAGCGGCTCGTCGAAGGGAACCGCAACCGTCGCCTGGAACAACGGGACCACGTCGGCGATCTCGTTCACGACCACGAGCGCAGCGGCCGGGACCGTGGTTCAAGGAACGTTCACCTCGGGGACATTCTCGGGGATGAAGGGGAAGTCGGTGATCGTCTTCTCGACTTCCACGCCGCAGTTGTGCGCGACCACCGGTCTGCCCAGCGCCAGCTTCCAGGGACCGTCCGAGATCGGTACCTGAGCACCGCGCTCTCCGCGGACGGAAGGAGTTGTGAGCGGCCGCGCCCTCGGGCGCGGCCGCTCGCTTCTTCGTGTCTCGCGCGGCCACACCGGATCCGCAAGTCCCAGCCCTCCTAAGCCGTTCTTTGAACGGAGATGCTGCAGCTCACGTCACCGTCCGTCGCGATCGTCCACGACTATCTCAACCAGTGTGGTGGCGCCGAACGAGTCGCGCTCGAGCTGGCGCGAACCTGGCCGGGGGCGCCGGTGTACACCTCGCTGTACCACGAGCGCTCGACGTTCCCGGAGTTCGCCGGCATCGACGTACGCGTCACCCAGTTGCAGCGCTTGCACGTGGACGGAGGCTTCCGCGCGCTGGCGCCGCTGTACCCCCTCGCTTTCAGAGACCTCGGCACGCTCGCGCATGATGTAGTGATCAGCTCGAGCAGCGGCTGGGCGCACGGCGTCCGCACGGCGCCGGACACGACTCACATCGTCTACTGCCACACGCCCGCTCGGTGGCTGTACAGAGGCGACCAGCACCTCGGGCGCTCAGTGGGGCCGGTGCTGCTGGCGCCCCTGACCCGAGCGCTTCGCCGATGGGATCAGAGCTCGGCCCGGCGAGCGGACATCTACGTGGCCAACTGCGAGAACGTGCGCCGTCGGATTCGCTCCGTCTACGGCCGGGACGCGGTGGTGATCCACCCGCCGGTGGGCGTCGAGCGGTTCAAGCCCCGGCCGCGCGGCGACCGCCTGCTGCTGATCTCCCGGCTGCTTCCGTACAAGCGCGTCGATCTGATCGTGCGCGCCGCGACCCGGATGGGAATGGCCCTGGACGTCGTCGGGACGGGACCATGCCTGTCCGACCTGAACACGATCGCCGGGCGATCGGTCACGTTCCACGGGCGAGTCGACGACGCGACGCTGAAGGAGCTGCTCGAGAGCTGCCGCGCGCTTTGCGTCGCGGCGACCGAGGACTTCGGGATCACACCGGTCGAGGCGAACGCCGCCGGCAAGCCGGTCGTCGCGTACGCGGACGGCGGAGTGCTCGAGACGCTCCGGGACGGCGTCACGGCGGCGTTCTTCCACGAGCTCACGGAGGAGGCGCTCATCGCCGCGATCGACCGGGCCGACGAACTCGACGCCGAGCCCTCGGAGCTGGCAGCCGCCGCCCGGCGCTTCTCAGCGGTCATGTTTCGATCGCGCATCCGCGCCCTGGTGAAGCGAGCGGCCGAGGAGAGGACGGTCGGGTTCGCCCGCAGAGAGGCCTACGCGGCTACTCGGGAGCGGCCCAGAAGCCGCTCGAGGGTCGCGTGAAATACATCATCGTGGCGGGCCATGTCGGCCCACTCCACCTGAGCCCGGGATGAATCCACGAGCCGCCGGGCCAGCCCCGGATCGCCGAGCGCCCGCTGAGCGTTCGACCGCAGCTCGTCGACGCTGCCGTGGGCGGGCAGATTCGGGAACTGGGAGGTGAGCTCGGGGATGGCCGAGATCAGCGTCGGCACTCCCGCCGCCAGCGCCTCGTAGATGGCCATGCACTGCGTCTCTCGAGCCGAGTTGATGATCGTGAGCGTGGTCCAGGCGAGCAGCTCGCGGATCTCCGGATATGAGATCCAGTCGGTCACGAGCACCTGGTCGGCGATCCCGAGCTGGCTCGGGCGGGAGTTGACCATCTCCCATACATCGGGCTCGACCCAGCGGTGCCCGAACAGCACCAGCACGATCGAGCGATCCGCCGCCATCAGCGGAGCGAGCGCGTCCAGCAGCTGCTTGTGCCCCTTACGGCGCTCGAACGCCGAGTTGCACACCAGCACCGGTCCTCGGGGCACGCTCCAGCCTCGATCGGTCCACCACGACTCGCGGCGCTCCACCGGGGTCCGCCACCAGCTCACATCCACGGGATACGGAAGGTCGGCGTACTTCCGCTGCGAGAAGGTCCACGGCTCGCGCTCAGCGGGGTTGGTGAAGGACACGGCATCGAATGCGTGAAGCCCCGCCCGCTGGACCCGCCGGACCCGTGAGTCGGAGGCGAGTTGTGGGTTGCGGATCCAGCTGCGCCGTCCGACCGGGCCGAGCATCACCCCGTAGGTGCTCGACTCGACGAACACGAACTCCGGGCGCAACCCCCCGATCCGGCGGGCCGTGGCGACCGTCCCCGGCTCGACCCAGACCGTGGCTCCATCGAGCTCACTGCGGTCATGCTCGTCGCCTCGCGTGACCGTGTGAACATCGAAACCGGAGTCGCGCAACAGCAGCGCCGGCCGGACGACCGGATGGGTCAGCTCCTCCGGGCGAACCTGGAGATTGACCACCGCCACGCCCGAGCGCCACGCACTTTTCACCGGGAGACCCCGCCGACGGCGCGGTCCTGTCCCACCCGCGGCGGCTGCTTCCCGGCCGCGGCCAGCCGGCCGGCCCAGTAGCCGACCCGGAAGCGACCGTTGACGGTACCCCGGCCGCGCAGCACGTCCTTGCACAGGATCTTCGCGCCCCGGCCCACCTCAACGGTGAGATCGATCTTGTGGCGCAAGCTCGGCGGCTCGCCCTCCAGCGTCAGCAGCAGCTCGTCGCTGACCCCCTGGGCGTAGTGGCGCTTGATGAAGTAGTCGACGGTGATCCGGTCCGCCGGCACGCAGTGCTGAACGCTCGCCGTGGGCTCGTATCGCATCCGCCCCCCGGCCGCGCGGAGCCGCCGGAAGAACTCGGTGTCGCCGTTGGACACCAGCGACCCGCCGATCCTGTCGAGCCCGAGCCGGAATCCGCCGAGGCGCTCGAAATCACTGCGCCGCACGGCGCAGTTGGCGCCGACCGGGAGCGGATCGCGGCCGTCAACGAGGTCGACGTCGATCCAGAACGGCTCGGGGCCGAGGTCGTACTCGGCGAGGTAGTACCGGCGATCCGCCAGCCAGTCGGGCGCGGGACCCGGGAGCTGAAGCTCGACCTTCCCTCCGACCGCGGCGCAAGGGTAGGACGCGAACGCGTGAAGCAGCGATGCTGCCCAGCGCGGAGACACCAGAGTGTCGTCGTCGAGGAATGCCAGCACGTCGCCGGTCGCGGCCGCGGCTCCGTGGTTGCGTGCGCCGTTCAGTCCCGTCAGCTCGAGGCGCTCGCAGCGCATCTCGATCGGCCCGGCTTTAGACACCGACGCGATCAACTCGCCCATGTCCGGCTCGGAGCCGTCATCCACCACTACGACTTCGAGTGCCGCGGCGTCAACCTCCTGGGCCTGGAGCGTCTCGAGGCATTGGCGCAGCGCAACCGGTCGATTGTGCGTCGGAACGATGGCGCTGAGCCGCATCGCGGCGCAGCGTACCGGCGTACCTGCGCCCCATGCGCAGCCTCTCGATAACGTGGCACCGCGCTACGTCCGGGACGCACCCACCGAGTTTGCGATGGCGCTCTCTCCAGATGCTCTGATCTTCGATCCGCCCCACCTCCACGGAGCCTCTGCCGACGGGACGTGGCATGAATGGGCGCTGGGCGGCGAGGCGTTACGCCTCCTGAGCAGCAGGCTGCAACCGGGTTGGCGTACGCTCGAGACGGGAGCGGGCGTGAGCACGGTGCTGTTCGCGATGCAGGACACCCAGCACACTTGCATCGTGCCGGATCCCGAGGAGGTTGCGCGCATCACCGAGTTCTGCGCTGCGCACGGCATCTCCACCGACCGCGTGACATTCATCGAGCAGAACTCCGAGGACGCTCTCCCCCGCCTGGAGCCCGAGCCGCTCGACCTGGTGCTGCTGGACGGAAGTCACTCCTTCCCGTCGGTTTTCATCGACTGGTATTACACGGCGAGAAGGTTGAAGATCGGCGGCTGGCTGTTCGTGGACGACACGCATATTTGGACGGGTCGCGTCCTTCGGGAGTTTCTGCAGGCCGAGCCTGACTGGGAGCTCGTCGAGGATTTCCCGTACAGGACCGCGATCTTCCGCACCCGTTCCCCCGTGTTCGGGGTCCGCAACTGGATCGATCAGCCCTACGTCGTGGCCCGCAGCGCATCCACTCGGAGGAGGGAGGCGCTGATGTCGCTCCGGGAGCGCAGCTGGCACCGTGTCAGCGGAAAGCTTCAGCGACTCCCGTTCCCACGGCCCCGGAGGTGACCAGATCCGGATCCTCGCGGTCGGCAACATGTACCCGCCGCAACACGCCGGCGGCTATGAGCGGGCGTGGCAGCAGGCGATGGAGCACGCGCGAGCGCTCGGTCACGACGTGCGCGTGCTCACCTCCAACTACCGGGAGGACCCGCACCGTCCCGAGGACGATCCAGACGTCCACCGCACCCTCCGCTGGTACTGGGACCTCGAGCGCTACGAGTTCCCGCGGCTCACCCCGGCGCAGCGGCTGGCGCTCGAGCGGGCCAACGGCGCCGAGCTCCGCCGGCACCTGGAGAGCTTTGGCCCGGACCTGGTCGCTTGGTGGTCGATGGGCTGTATGTCACTCTCCCTGATCGAGCGGGTACGGCGAGCGCGAATTCCGGCGGTGTTCGTCGTGCACGACGACTGGCTCGTCTACGGCCGTGAGCACGACCAGTGGATCCGAGCCTGGTCGCGCCCTCGAAGAGAGGTGGCGGGACGGATCGCCGAGCGGCTGTTTGGCATACCCGTCCATGTCGACTTCGACCGCGCGGGGCCGTTCGTGTTCAACTCGCGCTACACGCTGGAGCGTGCGCGGCAGGCGGGCGTCAACGCGACGTCGATGACCGTGGTGCACCCAGGGATCGAGGAGCGGTTTCTGGAGCGGCTCGACGCGCGTCCGTGGAGCTGGCGGCTCGCCTGCGTCGGGCGCATCGACCGGCAGAAGGGCATCGACACCGCCGTAGCGGCACTCGGGCACCTCCCGCCCTCGGCGACGCTCGCCGTGTGGGGAGCCGGAGACCAGGGATACGTCGCGGAGATGCGGGAGCTGGCGACCCGCATCGGCGTCGAGAAGCGCGTGACGTTCAACGGATTCGCGGATCCCGACACGTTGCGCTCGGTCTATGCCGAGACCGACGCCGTCGTGTTCCCCGTGCGCTGGAGCGAGCCGTTCGGACTCGTTCCGCTCGAGGCGATGGGGATGGGGCGTCCCGTCGTGACCACCAGTCGCGGCGGCACGGCGGAGTTCGTGGACGGAGCAAACGCGCTGGTGTTCGATGCGGATGACGCGCGCGGGCTGGCGGCGTGTCTCGAGCGTCTCGCGGGCGACGAGAGCCTCCGGGCGCGACTTTGCGACGGGGGTTGGCGGACCGCCTGCCGCTATCCGGCGGGAGCGTTCGCCGAGCGCACGGTCGCTGAGATGATCGGCGCCGCCGGCGAGCCCCTGCCCGCGGCGCGGACGCCCGTGGCCACATGAGGACGCTGTTCGTCTCGCAGGAGCTCCCGCCCGAGACGGGCTGGGGAGGCATCGGGACGTACGTCGACGTGCTCTCAGAGGCGCTCGCGCGCAGGGGCGTCGAGGTGCACGTGCTGTCGGTCGTCGAAGGCCAATCCACGAGCACCACCGACGTTCGCGGCGTGACCGTCCACCGCCGTCCGCTTCCGCGCGTTCGCGGGAGCGCACGGCTTCCGCCCGAGAGCTGGCGGCGCTCCTTGCTGCCGTTGAGCGTGGCTCGGCTGATCGCTCGGCTTGCGCTCGAGCCGGATGTCATCGAGTGCCCGGAATGGAGCGCGGAGGGGTTGGCGCTCGCGTTGCGCGGCGCATCCCCGC
>Ga0209577_10000584_pt1 | contig 36433 bp, 35 predicted proteins | sample GraSoiAngelo_109_FD_185874 | JGI IMG/M metagenome (GOLD analysis project Ga0209577, IMG submission 185874) | Grasslands soil microbial communities from the Angelo Coastal Reserve, California, USA - 14_0903_12_20cm (SPAdes) (version 2) | ecosystem: Environmental > Terrestrial > Soil > Grasslands... | reverse complement strand
CGCGCCGTGCGGACCGTCTACCTGGGCACCTCCGACTTCGCGGTCACCGTCCTGAGGCGCCTCGCGGAGTCGGAGCACCGCCCGCTGGCGGTCGTCACCAGGCCCGACCGGCCCAGGGGACGGGGGCGGCGCGTCGCGCCGCCGCCGGTCGCGGTCGCCGCGAGGGAGCTCGGCATCGAGCTCGTCCAGCCCGAGTCCGTGAACGCGGACGACGCACGCGAGGCGATCGCGGCCCTCGAGCCCGAGGCGGTCGTCATCTGCGCGTTCGGGGCGTTCATACGCGAGCCGCTCCTCTCCTCGCATCCGATGCTCAACGTGCACCCCTCCCTGCTCCCCCGATGGCGCGGGGCCGCGCCGATCGAGCGGGCCATCGAGGCCGGCGACACGGAGACCGGAGTGACGATCATGCGCCCCACCATGGAGATGGACGCGGGGCCGATCTGCCTGCAGCGTGCCGAGCCGATCCACCATCCCGATGACGACTACGGATCCCTGAGCGCGCGGCTCGCGGCGCTGGGAGGAGATCTCCTGGTCGAGGCCCTCGACACCGGGCCCGAGTTCCATGAGCAGCCGGCCGACGGGGTGACCATCGCGCCGAAGATCGAGGCCGCGGACCGGGTCCTCGATCCCGCGGCCGAGGCGGCCTTCCTCGAGCGCAGGGTGCGGGCGCTGACACCCCACATCGGCGCGTTCGTGCTCCTGCCAAGCGGCGAGCGGCTGGGCGTGCGCCGCGCGGCGGTGTCCCACACGCCGCCCCCGCCGCCCTCGGAGTTCGCGGTAACCGAAGATGGGAGGCTGCTGTTCGGGTGCGTGGACGGGGCGCTGGACCTGGTCGAGGTCCAGCCCGCGGGCGGCCGGCCGATGGACGCTGCCGCGTACCTGCGCGGCCACGGCGCCGCGCTCGCCCTGTCATAGCTATGGCCGCCTCGCCGGCCCGGGCGGTCGCGCTGCGAGTGCTCCGCCGGGTGGACGCCGACGGCGCCTTCGCGGACCGGGCCTTCCGGTCGGAGGCGGACCGCGCGGCGCTCGACCCGCGCGATCGCGCCTTCGCCCAGCGCCTTGCCTACGGGGCGATCCAGCGCCGCATGACGCTCGACCACGTGATCGACGCGCTCGCCGCGCGCCCTCCAGATCCCGCGATCCGGGACGCCCTGCGGCTTGGCGTATTCCAACTCCTGTGGTTCGACGCCGTGCCGGCGCGCGCGGCGGTCGACCAGACGGTCGAGCTGGTGAAGGAGCTCGACCCGCGGGTCGCCGGCTTCGCGAACGCTGTGATGCGGCGAGCCACCCGCGAGGCGCGGTCGCGCATCGACGAGCTGCCGGAGGACTCGCCGGTCCTCCTCTCGCACCCGCTGTGGCTTGCGCAGATGTGGCGGCAGGCGCTCGGGCCCGACGAGGCGGTCGCACTCATGCGCGCCGACAACGAGCCCGCCGAGAGCGCCCTCCGCGCGAACGAGCTCCGCACCACCCGCGACGATCTCCTCCGGGCACTCGCCGAGCGCGGCGCGAACGCGCGGCCCGCGCCCGGCCTCCCCGAGGGCATCGTGGTGGACGGCCCCTTCGACGCCCACGGGTCGGACCTGTTCGAGCGCGGCCTGCTGATGCCGCAGTCCCGCGGGTCGATGCTCGTGGGCCGCATCGTGGATCCGCAGCCTGGCGAGCGGGTGCTCGACATGTGCGGGGCGCCCGGGGCCAAGACCACCCATCTCGCCGCCCTGATGCGCGGCCAGGGACAGGTGGTCGCGGTGGAGGAGAACACAGCCCGGGCGGCGGAGCTCGAGGCGAACGCGGCGAGGCTCGGCGCCGTGATCGTGGAGGTGCGTCGTGCCGACGCGCGTGTGCCGGTCGATCCAGGCGGGTTCGACCGCGTCCTGCTCGACGCCCCGTGCTCGGACCTCGGAACGCTCCAGTCGCGGCCCGACGCGCGCTGGCGCAAGGGGCCCGCGCAGGTCCGCGAGCTGGCCGCGCTCCAGCGCGAGCTGCTGGAGGCCGCGGCCGCGCAGGTGCGTGCGGGCGGCGCGGTCGTCTATTCGGTCTGCACGATCTCGCCCGACGAGGGGCCGCGCCAGGTCGAGAGCTTCCTCGACGACCACCCCGAGCTCGACCTCGAGCGCGATCCGGTTCAGCTGCTCCCCCACAGGGACGCCACCGACGGCTTCTTCATCGCGCGCATCCGACATCGCTGACGGTTGTCAGAATTGGGCGCATGGAGAGCTCGCCCGCGCTGAACAGGCCCGACTGCCCCTCGTGCGGCGAGCCGTGGCTCTCCCCCACCAACCTGCCGGGCCGCTACCGCTGCGTGTACTGCCTCAAGCGCTTCGAGCTCAGGTCCGACTGCCCCGACTGCGGCGCGCACTCCACGATCGCGCGGATGTCCGACACCGCGAACGTGGAGTGCCGCAACTGCGGCGGCAGCATGCTGCGCCCTATCTGACGTAGAGCCCGTAGAGCAGGGTGCACAGCAGCAGCGCGCCACCGACGTAGGCGACCTCCACCTGCAGCACCCGCTGGTCGAACCCGGGAACCAGCAGCACGATCACGAACGCCACGGCCGCGCCCACCCAGCAGGCGGCCGCCTCCTTGGTCCGCCCCCGCGCCAGCGCAGCCTGGTTGAGCGTGGCGGCGGCCAGGTAGAGCCCCATCCCCACGGCCACCAGGACCAGCCCGCCGCGGCCGTACTGGCCGCCGGCGCCGAAGGCGAGTCGCATGATCTGGGGACCGAGGGCGAGCATCGCGAGGGCCACCACGCCCGCGAACGCCGCGATCGCCCCGAGGGTCACGTTCACGCTCCGCCTGAAGGGATCCGCCTGCCCGCTCACGCTGAGCTTCGTGAGGTGGGGCAGGATCGAGGTCTGGATCGCCTGGAACAGCTGCAGGGGCGCGCGCGCGATCAGGAGCACGTTGAACGCGAAACCGGCGAGGGCCGCGCCGCGATGCCCCTCGGTGGCCTTCACGAGCAGCGGCCCTCCGTTCAGGAAGGTCTGTTCGGAGATCATGATCAGCAGGACGGCCCCCGCGAACCCGGCGCCGTGGGCCAGCGTGAACTCGGCCTGCTCGGGCGTGGCATCCGTGGCGGGCGGATCGTCGGCGGCGGGCGCGGCGCCCGCGCGGATCCTGCGTCGGATCGCCCACGGCACCACCGACAGCGAGAAGAGCGGCGCCGCCGCGATCCCCAGCGCGACGACCGACTGGCCCTTTGCGATCCCCACCGCCGCCACCACGGCGAACGCCACCCGCGACAGCGCCTCGAGGAGCACGAGCAGCCCGTACAGCCCGAACCGGCGGTGCCCCGCCAGGAACCCGCGCGCGAAGTAGCTGGCCGCGTAGCACAGGACCGCGGCGATCATCACCCAGTACAGCGTCGACGAGCCGCCGAAGAGCCCGTGCTCGAGCGGCCGGTACAGGGCGAGCGCCACCGCGGCGAACAGCACGCCGAGGCCCAGCTGGATCGTCGCCGCCACCCGCAGGTGCTCCGAGCCGGCCTGCCCCCGTACGTCGCGGTCGGCGATCGTCCGCGACAGGAGCTGCTCCACCGGTCGGTAGAGGACCGACACGACGATGAAGACCGCCGACCAGAGGAGCGTGATCCCCCCGTAGGAGGAGTGGCTCAGCGTGTGGCTGGCGAGCGAGAAGTACGCGTAGGTGACGAGGCCGGTGACCCCGATCCCAACCGCGAGGATCGCGGCGCCGCGGCCATAGCCGGCAGGCGGTGCCGGCTCAGCCGAGGCGGACAAGCACCATCGTCCACGGGAACGGCGTGCGCACCTCCTGGACGGTCCCGTACCGCGTGAGCAGGGAGTGGAATCCGACCTTCGACCAGTGGTTCAGGTGGCCGGGCGTGTTCCCGAGGTCGCGCAGGTAGGCGCCGCGAGCCATGTTGAGCATCCGCCACATCGGCTCGCGGGGCACCGAGACGAGCAGGTGACTGCGCGCCACGCGGGCCATCTCGGACAGCGTCGTCTCCGGCTCCGGCACGTGCTCGAGGACCTCGATCGCCGCGGCGAGGTCGAACTCGCCGTCGTCGAAGGACAGCGAGGTAGCGTCCTCGGCGCGGTACTCGAGGTTCGGCCGCCCGCGCGTCTCCCACTCCGCCCGGAGCTTCGGGTCATCGAGGTCGATCCCAACCACGCGGCCGGCCGGGAGGCGCTCCGCCCACTGGCAGGTGAGGACGCCCTCGCCGCAGCCCACGTCGAGGACCGACCCGGGCCGGGCGATCTCCCACAGCTCGTCGAGCGAGCGGTGGAACTTCGACATCAGCCGCTTGACGACCGGGTTCGCCGAGCCGTACTTGTCGTAGGTGTTGCCGGTCGGGACGACGGTGGCGGCCGGCGCCTCGCTCACAGCTTGAGCGCCTCCCGCTCCTCCGTGCTCCCGGTCGCCCTGCCGGCCTCGGCGCCCGTCGTGGGCGGCCGGCCCGCGGCCGGGTCACCGGGCTCATAGTGCGAGGGCTCCACCCCGAGCTGGAGCTCCACTCGTCGCACCCGCTCGAGGATCCGCTGCTGCAGCACCCGCGAGCCGGCCAGCACGTCGCCGACCACGCCCAGCGCCGCCAGCTGCACGGCGGCAATGAAGAGAACCGCGCCCAGGATCAGGGACTGGATGTGGCCCTTGCCCGAGCCGTCGATGAAGAACCACAGGAAGCGGGCCCAGATCACGAAGGCGGCGAGCCCGACGACCGCCGCAGCGGTCATGAACACCTTGAGCGGCTCGTATAGCGCGTAGATGCGGAAGAGCGAGACCGTGTTGCGGCGCACGTACGACCACATCGACGGAAAGAGCCGCGATTCCCGGACCTTCGGATTGGTGCGGATCGGGGTGTGCTCGACCGCGACCAGCATCTTCCCCGCCTGGATGATGGTCTCCAGGGTGTAGGTGAACTTCGAGACCACCTGCACCTGGATCGCGGCCTCCCGGTTGTAGGCGCGAAAGCCCGACGTGGTGTCGGGAACGTCGGTCCCCGACGCTCCGCGGACCACCCAGCTCCCGAGCCGCTGGAGCCGCTTCTTCAGCGGCGAGAAGTGCTCCACCGACTCCACCCCCCGGTCGCCGACGACCATGTCCGCGCGGCCCTCGAGGATCGGCTCCACCAGCCTCGGTATGTCGCGCCCGTCGTACTGGTTGTCCGCGTCGGTGTTCACCACCACGTCGGCGCCGAGCTTCAGGCAGGCGTCGAGGCCCGCCTGGAACGCGGTGGCCAGGCCCTTGTTGTTGGTCAGCTTCACGATGTGGTCCACGCCGTGCGCGCGCGCGACCTCGATCGTGCGATCGGTCGAGCCGTCGTCCACCACGAGCCACTCCACCGCGTCGAAGCCCTCGATCCGGCGCGGGAGGTCGCCGAGCGTGGTGGGCAGCTGGTCTTCCTCGTTGAAGCATGGGATCTGGATGATCAGCTTCATGGCCCGCGCTAGAGGCTATCTTGGCCGCAGATGGCACGTGGACGCATGGCCGTCCTCTGCGCGGCCGCGGCTGTGTCGCTGGCGGGCTGCAGCGGGGAGCGCGACACGACCGAGGGCCGGAAGGTCGAGGCGGTGGTCGAGCAGTTCGCGGCGGCGCACGGCCCCGAGGCGTGCTCGATGCTCAGTCACCACGCGCTGCGACACGTGTATGGCGGACTGACCGGCGATCCGCGCGTCGGCCTCCGCCGCTGCCTGTCGCTCTCCGCACACTTCACCGGGGAGCCGATCAAGGTCACCTTCGTGCAGTTCAGCGGGTCGCGGGAGGCGCACGCCTCCGCACGGGCCCTGGACCGCCGCCGCTACTACGCCGTGGGCCTGATCAAGCCCCGCGGGCGCTGGCTGATCCAGTCGGTCACGGTGAAGGCGCGCGCGGGGTAGGCGCCAATCACGGTCGCTGTGTGATCTAGGTGGGCCATAAGCCCCCTTTCTCGACACAGCGGCCCGAAAGATGCATTCGCCCCTTCAGTGCCCATGTACGAGCGATGGCCCGGCCCCGAGCTACACCGGGATGTAGTCGTCGCCAACGTCGGGCCACGGCATGCCCGCCGGCTCGTCCGCGAACGGGTCGGGTCCGAAACCGTTGGGCCGGCGGACCACCCGAAAGTCCTCCACCCCGTGGGTCACGACGGCGCGGACGAACGCGTGCAGCTGCTCGTCCGTGACGTTGAAGACGCGGTGACGGAGCTCGTCCTCGGGGTCGATGATCACGTCCCAGCCGGGCGGGACGACGCGGCGGCCTTGCCCGGGTCGCGACATGCACGGGGTGGTTGCCGCTTTAGGAGATCTTTATTGATCTGAACGAACTGTTCCCGAGCGGGTTCCGACGTTTGGGGGGTGGCCCGCGCTACCTGAGCCCGCTCCTGAGGTAGCTCGTCCCCTCCCCCTTGTCGAGCCCGCGGGTCCCGGCCGGGAAGATCGGTGCCCTCCCGTACTGCTGCCGGCAGCCCTTCAGGCGGTACAGCCGCACGTCCGGACCGGGCCGGTAGTAGGCCGTCGGGTAGTAGTCGTACGAGAAGTCGTAGTGCAGCGGGACGGGCTTCCGGCCCCGCTTGAACGGCGTGACGTGCAGTATCTGCGTCGCGTCCCTCTCGAGCCGCCGGTAGTAGGCGAGCGCCTCCGGCAGCTGCGCGTTCTCCGCCCGGCCCCGGATCACGCTCATCGTTGCGACAAGGCAGAAGCCGCTCTGCCGGTAGCGGTCGATCAGGCCGGACTGCAGGGTCGTGGCGTACGTGGAGTTGGTGCCCTCCGGCGCGTCGGCTCCGGCCTGGCGGCGGATGTCGAGCACGAACCCGCTGATCAACTGCTTGCGCCGGTTGAAGTCGCCCCCCACGTCGTAGTAGCTGTCCGGCACGGCGGGCTCGATGACCACCCGGAGCCCGCGGGGGTAGTGCGCGGCGAGGTAGTCGCGCAGTATCTGCCGTGTGTCAGTGCGTCCGAGCACCGTCGCGGTCCGCACGTCCGCGGCCAGGGGCTGCACGAGAACCGCGGCGAGCACGGCCGCGCCCACCAGGACCTGCACCAGCTGCCGTGCGCGGACCCGCCGCGCGAGCCACACGATCGCGACCGCGGCGAGCAGCGCGAGCAGGGGATACATCGGGAGCATCCAGCGGCCGAAGTAGCGCGACTGCGCGCCCATGTAGATGTACAGGACGACTGGGAAGGAGAGCAGCATCAGGGCACGGCGGCGGTCCCGCCGGAGCTCGAGCACGGCGCCCGCGATGGCGGCCGCGATCGCCGCCCAGCCGAACCCCCAGGTGAAGCTCTTCAGGTAATAGACGAAGCCCCCCTCCTGCGACTGCCCGAGCTTCGCGGTGCCGCCCGCCGCGCTCGCCTGGTTCTTGATCTGGTAGAGCGCGCGCACCGGGTGGGCGAAGAAGTACGGCGTGGTGATGGCGAACGCGACCACCAGTCCGGCGCCAGCGAGGACCAGCGCGCGCAGCGCGGGCCGGCGCACCAGCGGGCCGGGTTCGCGCCAGAGGCGGAGGCCGCCGGCGACCAGCGTCGGGAGGATCACCAGCCCGGCCGTGTACTTGAAGCCCACCGCCAGGCCCGCCCCCGCGCCGGCCAGCAGGTAGTCGCGCCAGCGCCCGCGCTCGTACACCAGCACGGCGCCGTAGAGCGACAGCGCTACCGGCAGGAACGCAGCGACGTCCGTGACCGCGATACGCGAGTAGGTGACCGGCAGGAAGGCGAACGTGAGCAGGGCCGCGGCCACGAGCCCGACCGCCGTCCCCCACACGCGGCGACCGACCCAGAAGACCGTCGCCATACCGGCCATCGCGAGGACCGCGGCCAGCCCCCGGGTGACCTCGAAGATCGGGGTGTCGTTCCCCTTGAACTGGCGCCCGATCGTGCCGTAGTGGAGGTGCGCGCCGAGCAGCCCGTACACGCCGCGGAGCGCGAAGTACCCCAGGTACGTGAAGCCCGAGGGGTTCTGGTAGTAGCCGGGATCGAGGTCCGACCCCAGCATGTGCACCGAGTGGTTGGTGAAGTGGGTGGCCTCGTCGTAGTTGTAGACGTAGGGCAGGCCGTAGCCGTTGTGGCGAAGGCGCAGGTAGAACCCGGCGGCGCCCATCCCCAGGAGCGCCGCGGCCACGAGCAGCGCGCGAGGGCGTCGCATTGGCGCAGCAGGTTAGATGACCGGTTCAGCGGCCGGGTTCGTGCACCCATGCGGCCCGCCGACCCCCCGCTGGTACAGTTGACTCGCGAGTCAACTTTCGATCGAGGACCGGCCAAAAATGGCTCAGACGCTGGGCACCGAGCGGGATGCGGGCCATCTCAGGAGGGCCATAGAGCTCGCCCGCGAGGCCCGCGGGATGACCAGCCCGAACCCGCTGGTGGGGGCCGTGATCGTGAAGGACGGGCGCGTGATCGGCGAGGGGTTCCACGCAGCCTCCGGCCTCCCCCACGCCGAGCGGGTCGCGCTTGGCGCCTGCTCGCAGGACCCCGCGGGCGCGACCATGTACGTCTCGCTCGAGCCCTGCTGCCACACCGGGCGCACGCCGCCCTGCACCGACGCGATCGTCGAGGCCCGGATCAAGCGTGTGGTCGTGGCCTCGGACGACCCGAGCGACGAGGCCAGTGGCCGGGGGCTCGGGATCCTGCGCGACGAGGGGATATCGGTCGAGATGGTCGACGGTGACGTGGCGGCGGCGGCGCGGCTCATCAACCAGCCCTTCCGCAAGCACGCGCGCACCGGTCGCCCGCTCGTGGTCATGAAGACCGCGATGACACTGGACGGCAAGGTGGCCACGAGCACAGGCGACTCACGCTGGATCTCGGGCGAGGCCAGCCGCGCCCGTGCGCACCGCTGGCGCGCCGAGCTCGACGCGGTGGCGGTCGGGATCGGCACCGCGCTCGCCGACGATCCGCTGCTCACGGCGCGGGTCGAGGCCGTTCCCAGGCAGCCGCGCCGGGTGATCTTCGACTCCGAGGGACGGCTGCCGCTCCGCAGCAGCCTCCTGCGCAGCCTCGACGAGGCCCCGGTGATCGTGATCTGCTCCCGCGCCGCGTCTCGCACGCGGACCCAGGCGCTCTCGTCGGCGGGCGCCGAGGTGATCACGGTCGCCGGCGAAAACGAGGCCGCGCGCGTCCGGGCCGCCCTGCACGAGCTCGGCTCGCGCGACGTCCAGTCGCTGCTGCTCGAGGGCGGGCCGCACCTGGCCGGCGCCTTCCTCGACGCCGGCGAGGTCGACGAGATGAGGGTGTTCATCGCCCCGATCGTGGCCGGCGGCCGCCAGGCCCGCAGCCCGATCGAGGGCCAGGGCTTCCAGCTGATCGGCGCCGCGCGCAGGGCGCTCGCGCGCGAGGTGGAGGAGATTGGCGACGACGCGCTGATCACCGCCCGCCTCACGGAGTGGTGATGTTCACGGGCCTGGTCGAGACGACCGGCACCGTGCGCCGGGTCGAGCCGGACGGCGACGGCGCGCGCATCGAGGTGTCCACGCCGATCGGCGCGGAGCTCCGGCAGGGAGACTCCGTGGCGGTCAACGGCGTCTGCCTGACGGCCGTTGAGGCACAGCCGGACGGCTTTCGTGCCGATGTCATGGCGGAGACGCTCCGGCGCTCTTCGCTCGGCCCGCTCGCGCCAGGCGACCCGGTGAATCTCGAGCTCCCCCTCCGCGCGGGCGCGCCGATGGGCGGCCACTTGGTGCAGGGGCACGTGGACGGCACGGGCACGGTCGACGAGGTGCGCGACGAGGGATTCGCGCGCGTGGTCCGGATCGCGTGCGACGGCGACCTGCTCCGCTATGCGGTCGAGAAGGGGTCGATTGCGGTGGACGGCGTGTCGCTCACGGTCGCCTCGGTCGACGACAGCGGGTTCACGGTCTCGCTGATCCCCGAGACGCTCGAGCGGACGACGCTGGGTACGGCGTCGCCAGGACGCGTGGTGAACCTCGAGGTGGACGTGCTCGCCAAGTACGTGGAGAAGCTGGTGGTGCGGGAGTGAACACGCCGTTCACCACGGTCGAGCAGGCGCTGGAGGACGTCCGCGCCGGGCGACTGGTCGTCGTCTGCGACGCCGAGGACCGCGAGAACGAGGGCGACCTCATGATGGCCGGCCAGTTCGCCACGCCCGAGGCGATCGACTTCATGTCGCGCGAGGCGCGCGGGCTCATCTGCCTGGCGCTCACGCCGGAGCGCTGCGATCAGCTCGGCCTGGACCTGATGGCCGCGAAGAACGAGTCGCCCTTCCAGGGCGCCTTCGACGTCACGATCCAGGCTCCCGGCGGCGACCTCGCGCACACGATCCAGGTGGCGCTCGATCCAGCCACCCGCCCGAGCGACCTCGGCCAGCCGGGGCATGTGGTCCCGCTCAAGGCCAAGCCGGGCGGTGTGCTCGAGCGGACCGGTCAAACGGAGGCGGCCGTGGATCTCGCGCGGCTGGCGGGACTCAACCCGTCAGGCGTGATCTGCGAGGTGATGAACGACGACGGCACGATGGCCCGCGTTCCCGACCTGGTCGAGTTCTGCGCCCGCCACCGGCTGAGCATGATCACGGTCGCCGACCTGATCGCCTACCGCCGTCGGCACGACAACCTCGTTGAGCGCGTGGTGGAGGCCCGGCTGCCCACCGAGTTCGGCGTCTTCAACGTCGTCGGCTTTCGCACGCTGGTCGACGACAAGCACCACGTGGCGATGGTGAAGGGCGACGTGGCCGGAGAGGAGGACGTGCTCGTGCGGGTCCACTCGGAATGCCTCACCGGCGACGTCTTCCACTCTCTGCGCTGCGACTGCGGCCAGCAGCTGGAGGCGGCCCTCGAGCTGATCGAGGCCGAGGGCCGCGGCGTGCTCCTCTACCTGGCGCAGGAGGGTCGCGGGATCGGACTCCTGAACAAGCTGCGCGCGTACAAGCTCCAGGAGGAGGGGCTGGACACGGTGGACGCCAACCTCGAGCTCGGGCTCCCGGCCGATCTGCGCGACTACGGGATCGGCGCCCAGATCCTGGTCGACCTCGGCCTCACCTCGATCCGGCTCCTCACGAACAACCCGAAGAAGATCGTCGGGCTGGAGGGCTACGGGCTGCGTGTGACCGATCAGCTGCCGCTCGCCCACCCGCCCACCGAGCACAACCGCGAGTACCTGCGGGCCAAGCGCGACCGGCTCGGGCACCTGCTCCACCACCAGGGCCTCGCCCTGGACGAGGAGATGATCCACGAGGAGCGCGTCCAGGACCGCGCACGGGAGCGGCGCGCACAGCGCGACCCCGAACGCCAGCGGGAGCCGCGTGGCTGACGAAGCGTTCGCGATCGTCGTCGCGCGCTTCTACGAGGACTTGGCGGACCGGCTCGTGGAGGGCGCGCGGCGCGTGTTCGAGGAGTCCGACGTCAAGACCGTCGACGTCTACCCCGTGCCGGGCGCATTCGAGCTTCCGCTGGCAGCGCGCTACTGCGCGGAGTCCGGCCGCTACGCCGGGGTCGCGTGCCTCGGCGCCGTGATCCGGGGGGAGACCGACCACTACGACTACGTGTGCGCGGAGGCGGCGCGCGGGATCGCCCGGGTAGGGCTCGACACTGGAGTGCCGTGCTCGTTTGGCGTCCTCACGGTCGACGACATGGACCAGGCCATTGCGCGGGCCGGCGGGGGCAAGCGGGACGCCGGCGAGGACGCAGCTCACGCAGTCGTGCGGATGGCCGAGCTGCGGCGGGAGCTCTACTGACCGCGGCGCCCATCAATCTCTGGAGCGACACACAGACGCGACCGAGCGAGGGAATGCGCCGGGCGATGGCCGACGCCGAGGTGGGCGACGAGCAGCGGGGGCTCGACCCGACGGTCAATCGCCTGCAGGACCGGGTCGCCGAGCTGTTGGGGCACGAGGCCGCGCTGTTCCTGCCGTCCGGGACGATGTGCAACCAGATCGGCGTCCGGCTGCACGTGACACCGGGCGAGGGGGTGATCCTCCACCGCACGTCCCATCCGATCGTGGCCGAGGCGGGCGGTGCGGCCGCGCACGCGGGTGCGATGGTCGTGCCGCTGGACGGAGACGGCGGCATGTTCGGGCCGGACGACGTGGGCGCCGCGCTGAGCCGCGCGGGCGACAGGTACGCCGCGCGCTCCGCCCTCGTGTGCATCGAGCAGACGACCAACATGGGCGGCGGCCGCGTGTGGCCGCTCGAGCAGATGCAGGCCGTGGTCGCCACGGCTCGGGCGGCCGGGCTGCGCGTCCACCTCGACGGCGCGCGACTCCTCAACGCGTCGGTCGCCTCCGGCGTGCCGGCGCGTGACTACGCGGCGCAGTTCGACACCGCGTGGATCGACTTCTCGAAGGGCCTCGGCGCGCCCGTGGGCGCGTGCCTGGCCGCGTCGCGGGAGGTGATCGAGGGCGAGGCCTGGCGCCTCAAGCAGATGATGGGCGGCGCGCTTCGGCAGGCCGGGGTCGTGGCGGCCGCGGCGCTCTACGCGCTCGACCACAACGTCGAGCGGCTGGCCGAGGACCACGCGAACGCGAAGCGGCTCGCCGAGGGGCTGGCGGAGCTTCCGGGCGCGGCGATCGACCCCGCGAAGGTGGAGACCAACATCGTGATCTTCGAGGTGGATGACGCCGCGGCGCGGGCGGCCGAGCTGCAGGACGCGGGCGTGGACATCGGGGCGCTCGACGCATGGCGGATACGCGCCGTGACCCACCTCGACGTGGACCGCGACGGCGTCGAGCGGGGGCTCGAGGCGATGCGCGGCATACTCGGCTGATGGGAATCGTCGAAGGCATCTACGTGGCCGCCGAGCACGAGGCGCCGACCGAGCCCGTCGAGCGGGTCCGGGTCATGCCGGGGCGGGGGCCGGAGGGCGACCGCTACTACCGCACCGGGGAGCCGAACGAGCCCGGGGTCGGCCGCGACCTCACGCTGATCGAGGCGGAGGCGGTCGAGGGGCTCGCGAGCGAGAACGGGATCGAGCTCGACCTCGGCGAGGCGCGGCGCAACGTGGTCACGCGCGGCATTGGGCTCAACGACCTGGTGGGCAGGCCCTTCCGGGTGGGCGCCGTGCGCTGCGTGGGAATCGAGCCGTGCGACCCGTGCCGCCACCTCGAGTGGCTCACGAAGCCGGGCGTGCTCAAGGGGCTCGCGGGCCGGGGCGGTCTCCGCGCGGACGTGGTGAGCGGCGGCGAGATCGCGCTCGGCGACCCTGTCGAGGCGCTCTAGCCGGTTGCTAGCCTTCCGCGCCGTGCCGAAGGTCTGCTACGTGTGCGGAAGGAAGCCCGCGTTCGGGCACAGCCGCAGCCACTCGATGGTGGCCACCAAGCGGCGCTTCAACCCGAACCTCCAGAAGGTCCGGATCGACGTGGGCGGAGCCCCACGCCGCGAGTACGTCTGCACCCGCTGCCTGAAGGCCGGCAAGGTGCAGAAGGCGGCATAGGCCGCATGGCGGTCTATGAGAAACAGAGCCAGAAGCGCGCGGAGGCCGTCGCCCCATACCTCGAGGAGGGCGAGACCGTGAAGGCGTCGTTCCTCGGGCAGACGCCGGTGCCGCCGTGGGTCTTCTTCCTGATCGCCTCGTACGTCTTCATCTTCATCCAGAAGTACCGGACCGTGGTCGCCACAGAGCGCAACGTGTACGTGATGGAGAACCGCTTCCTGAGCTCGTACAAGTACAAGGGAGTCGCGCACAAGTCTGCGCTGTCCTCTGCCCGGATCGAGTCCGACTCCACGTGGGTGTCGTTCGACGGCGGGCCGAAGCTGTGGGTGCCGCCCTTCGGGCCCCTGAAGCGCGGGCTCACCGAGTTCATGACCTACGTACAGGCGGCCGTCGGCACGCATTCCCCACCGCCTCCTGAACGGCAATAGTCGGCGGCGGGGAACGCCGCGCCGACGGCCCTTCGCCGGCCAGGACTGGCGAAAAGCCGGGATGCGGGTTACGTTGGGTGCAAGCTTGCTGGCAGGGAGGATTCGCACCCTACGCATCCACGGCAGCCGCGATCACCTTCCAGGTGGTCGCGGCGCCAGGGACGCCGCGACCGACGCGAGTAGCTAGGCGGCCTCCTCGGCGCGCTCCTGCTCGCGCAGGGTCCGGATCGCCTCCTTGCGCGCCTCGCGTGAGGCGCGGTCGAGGATCAGCACGCCGTCCAGGTGGTCGATCTCGTGCTGGATCACGCGCGCCTCGAGGCCCGAGGCCTCGACCGTACGCTCGTCGCCCTGCTCGTCGTGGGCGCGCACGCGCACGTGGACCGGGCGGTCCACGTCGAGCTGGATGCCCGGGATCGAGAGGCAGCCCTCCTCCATCTGCTCGCTCTCCTCGCCCTTCCAATCGACCTCCGGGTTGACGAGCGCGATCACCGGCGCGTCCTGCCCGACCCGGTAGACCAGCACGCGCTGGGAGATGCCGAGCTGAGGTGCCGCGAGCCCCACCCCAAAGGCGTCGGTCATGATCCCGGCCATCCGCGCGACCTGGTTGCGCAGCGTCTCGTCGAAGCGGTCGACCGGCGTCGCGCGGCTCTTCAGCACCGGGTCGCCGTAGCGGTGGATGAACGACATCGCCGCCACTCGCCGCGCCTCGAGCTCCGGATCGAGGCGCGGCTTCTCGTCCGCCTCGGGGTCGAGCGGACCACTCAGATCGGGCTCGAGCTCGTCCCGCTCGGGTGCTTCGTCGGCCACGTGGCCGAGTCTACTGAGGGTCGACGTCCACGGAGAAGCTCACCCCGCCGCGCGTCCGGTCGCCCGCGACGGCCTCCACGGCGCGCCTGACGGACCGCACCGCGGCCGCGCGTGAGTCCTCCCCCGCGGGCGCCTTCACCAGCAGCTGGGCGCGCTCGCGGCCCTTCAGCCGGAAGAGCGGCGCGGGGCCGAGGACGGCCGCACCGGGCGGCGCCAGGCGCTCGTGCACGGCCTCCGCCGCGTCCATCTCGGGACCCGGCTCCCGGGCCGAGCACACGAGGCGGATCAGGTGCGCGAACGGCGGATAGCGGAGCGCGCGCCGGCGCTCGAGCTCGCCCGCGAGGAAGCCCTCGGCGTCGTGCGCCGCGGCGTGCCGCAGGGAGCGCGCCCCAGGGTCGAGGGCCTGGACGATCACGCTGCCACCCCGCGGCCCGCGGCCGCTCCGTCCAGCGAGCTGGGCCACGAGCGCGAACGTGCGCTCCTCGGCGCGGAAGTCGGGGAAGCGGAGCGTGGCGTCGGCGTCGACAACCACGCCGAGCGTGACTTCGGGGAAGTCGTGCCCCTTGGCCACCATCTGGGTCCCGACCAGCACGCCGGCCCGCGCGGAGTCGAAGCGCCGGAGCAGGTCGAGCACCGCGCCCCGCCCCGCCACTGCGTCGGCGTCCAGGCGGAAGACCGGCAGCGGGGCGACCACCTCCTCCAGCTCACGCTCGAGCCGCTCGGTGCCGGCGCCGTGCCGCGCGACCGACACCGAGCCGCAGTCGGGGCACGCGGCCGGCACGGGCTCGCTGTGTCCGCAGTGGTGGCAGGCGACGCGACCCGCAGTCCGGTGGAGCACCAGCGCCACGTCGCACTCGGGGCATTCCCAGACCCGGCCGCACGACCTGCACGACAGGAAGTTGGACCAGCCCCGCCGGTTGAGGAGGACGATCGCCTTCTCCTCGCGCGAGCGGACCTCCTCGAGCGCGTCGCGCGTGCGCGCGTGGAGCAGGCTCGGCGAGCCGAGCATGCCGACGAGCTCGACCGGCGGGAGCGGCCGGCCGTCAACCCGATCGGGAAGCGAGACGCGCTCGACCGCCGCCCAGCTCTCCGGGCGCGGGGTGGCGCTCCCTATCACCAGCGCCGCCCCCGTTTGCGCGGCGCGGCGCTCGGCGACGCGGCGGGCGTCGTAGCGAGGGTCCCCTTCCTGCTTGTAGGAGGAGTCGTGCTCCTCGTCCACGACGATGAGGCCGAGATCGGTGAGCGGAGCGAAGACCGCCGAGCGCGGTCCTACGCAGACCCGCGCCTCCCCCCGCCTGAGCCGCAGCCACTCGTCGTGTCGCTCCCCCGACCCCAGCCGGGAGTGGAGAACGGCCACCGTGTCGCCGAACCGCTCCCCGAAGCGGGCCGCGGTCTGCGGCGTGAGCGCGATCTCGGGGACCAGGATGATCGCCGAGCAGCCGCGCCGCAGGGCCGCGTCGGCGGCGCGCAGGTAGACCTCGGTCTTCCCGCTGCCCGTGACGCCGTGCAGTAGCAGCCCGGCGGGCTGACGTTCGTCCATCCGCGCCTCGATCGCAGCGAGTGCGGCGCGCTGCGCCGGGGTGGGCTCGACGGCGCGCCCGGCGGGCGCACCGACGGCGGCGAGCGCCGGACGGCGGCGCTGCTCTGACTGATCCAGCGAGACGAGCCCGCGGGCCTCGAGCGACCGCAGGGTGGAGTGGCCGCAGCCAGCAGCGCGGTTGAGCCGGGTGGCCGTCTGCGGTCCGTCCGCGAGCGCGTCGAGCGCGGCGCGCTGGCGGCCGCCCAGCCGGATCCGCGTCCCGCAGAGGGCCGCGCGGCCTGCGTCAGTGATCGCGGCGGTGAGCACCCGCCGGATCCCGACCCGCGGCAGTGCGCCGATCCCGGCCCCCGGCGGAAGGACGAGCGCGAGCCCGCGCGCCGGCGTGGAGCAGTACTCCTCCGCCGCCCAGAGGCCGAGCCTCACGAGCTCCTTCGGCACGCGGCGGTCGAGCGCCGCCAGCGGCTCGACGAGCCGCTCGGACGGCAGCTCGCTCTCGTCGGCCAGGTCCACCACCACCCCGAGGAGGCGGCGCCTGCCGAACGGCACGACGAGCATCGATCCGACGTCGACCTCCTCCATCTCGCCGGGAATCCGGTAGTCGAAGGGGCCGCGCAGTGCCCTCGCCGGGGTGAGTGGCTCGACCTTCGCGATCACGACGCCGAAGGTACGGGGACCCCCGGACGCAGCCCCTATCCGACCCGGCCCGATGGATACGCTTCGCGCGTGGATCTCAGCCCCGGTGAGTCGGTCATCTTCCAGGGGCGCCCGTCGTGGCGCTCGATCCTGAGCTTCTACTTCCTCGGACTGCTCGCAGCCGGGGCCGCGGGAGTGATCGGCGGGCTCGCGGCGAGCGCGGGCGTCGGGATCGCCATCGGGGCCGGCGTCTTCGTGATCGTGCTGATCGCTGGCTGGCTCAAGCGGGTGTTCACGAAGTACACGATCACCACGCGCCGCCTGCGGGTGCAGCGAGGGGTCCTCACACGCCAGATCCAGGAGACGCGGGTGGACCGGCTCCAGGACCACGCCATCCGCCAGACCCTGCCCGAACGGCTCCTCCGGGTCGGGACCATCGACTTCGCCACGGCCGGCGAGGAGGCCGGCGACCTCCGCTTCGGGGGGATCGCGGCGCCGGAGTCCGTGGTGGCGAAGATCGACCGCGTGATCGCGCAGTCCGAGGCACCGCCGATCCCGCCGGCCGCGACGCCTCCGCCGGCGGCGGCCGAATAGCCGGCGGCGGCTAGGCCGGCGCCGCCTCGCGCTCCCCGAGGCCCGCGGCCTCGCGGAGCAGCTCCGCCTTGTCGGTCTTCTCCCAGGTGAAGTCGTGGTCGTCGCGGCCGAAGTGGCCGTACGCCGCGGTCTTCTGGTAGATCGGCCTGTGCAGATTGAGGTAGTCGCGGAAGGCGCCGGGCCGCAGGTCGAAGTGCTCGTTGATCAGCTCCGCGATCTTCGACCGCGCCACGCGCTCGGTGCCGTAGGTGTCGACCATCACCGATACCGGATGCGCCACGCCGATCGCGTACGCCACCTGGATCTCGCAGCGGTCGGCCAGACCGGCGGCCACCACGTTCTTCGCCACGTAGCGGGCGGCGTACGCCGCGGAGCGGTCCACCTTGGACGGGTCCTTCCCCGAGAACGCACCGCCCCCGTGGCGTGCGGCGCCGCCGTAGGTGTCGACGATGATCTTGCGCCCCGTCAGCCCGCAGTCTCCCATCGGACCGACGATCTCGAACTTGCCGGTGGGGTTCACGAGGAAGTTGTCGAGGAGCTTCTTCTCGTCGTAGAGCTCGGACGGGATGATCGGATGCACCACGTGCTCCCAGAGGTCCGGCTTGATGAGGGTCTCGGAGTCGACGCCCGGCTTGTGCTGCGTGGAGATCAGGATCTTCTCGATCTCGATCGGCCGGCCGGACTCGTAGCGGACGGTGACCTGGGTCTTGCCGTCCGGACGCAGGTAGGGGATCAGCTCCGCCCGTCGGGACTCCGCCAGGCGGTGCGCGAGACGGTGCGCGAGCGAGATTGGCATCGGCATGAGCTCCTTCGTCTCGCGCGTGGCGTAGCCGAACATCATGCCCTGGTCGCCGGCGCCCGCCACGTCGAGCTGGTCCTCGTCGGACGGGTCGTGGCGCGACTCGTACGCGTGGTCCACGCCCTGCGCGATGTCCGGAGACTGCTCGTCGATCGCGGTGATCACCGCGCACGTGTTGCAGTCGAAGCCGTAGCTTGCGTCGTTGTAGCCGATCCGGTGGACCGTGTCGCGGACGATCTTCGGGACGTCGACGTACGTGGTGGTCGAGATCTCGCCCGACACGACCACGAGGCCGGTGTTCACCAGCGTCTCGCAGGCCACCCGCCCCTGCGGGTCGTCGCGCATCACGGCATCGAGGACGCCGTCGGAGATCTGGTCGGCCATCTTGTCCGGGTGGCCCTCGGTGACAGACTCGGACGTGAAGAGGTACTCGCTGTCTGAGAGATGCTGCGGCTCGGTCATAGCGGCGAGAGGTTAGCGGCTGCGTGAGCGCCGTCCCGAGGGCCGGCGGCCCTCCTTGCGGTCGTGGTAGTCGATCACGAGGGGCACCCCCTGGAGCCCGTAGCGCTCCCGCAGCCGGTTCTCCAGGAAGAAGCCGAAGTCGCGCGCGAGCCGGCCCCGGTCCGAGACCTGGATGCTGAAGCGCGGTGGGGACGTGGCGTACTGGGTCATGTACAGGAGCTTGAGCCGCCGGCCCCGCACAGAGGGCGGCTGGCGCTCGGACTGGATCTCCGAGAGGAAGCGGTTGAGCTCGGCCGTCGACAGGCGCCCGGCCGCGCGGTCCGCCAGGTCGATCGAGCGGGCCAGCAGGCGGCGCACCCCGCGGCCGGTCTTCGCGGACACGGTCAGGACCTCAGGGCGCAGCCGCAGTCGCGCGAGCGCCCGGTCCCGGGCGTCCTCGAGGTCGGTCCGCGTGATGTCCCACTTGTTGAGCGCGACGACGGTCGCGCACCCCTTGACCATCGCGAGCTCCGCGACCCGGAGGTCCTCCGACGTGAGCCCCTCGGAGGCGTCGCCGAGCACGATCGCCACGTCGGCGCGCTCGGCGGCCCGCTCCGACCGGAGCTGCGCGTAGTAGTCGACCGTCCCGGCCACCTTCGTTCGCCGCCGCAGCCCGGCCGTGTCCACGAGCAGCACGTCCCGCCCGTCAACCTCCAGCCGCGTGTCGATGGCGTCGCGCGTCGTCCCGGCGCGTTCGGACACGATCACGCGCTCCTGCCCCAGGAAGACGTTCACGAGCGAAGACTTGCCGACGTTCGGTCGCCCAATGACGGCGAGCCGCACCTCACCGAGCTCGCCCTCATCGCCGGTCCCATCTCCCGGCAGCTCGGTTGCGATCCGGTCGAGCAGGTCTCCGCTGCCCAACCCCTGCGTCGCCGAGACCGGGACAGGCTCGCCGAGCCCGAGCCGGTGGAACTCCGCCGCCGCGGGGATCGCGTCCGCGGTGTCCACCTTGTTGGCCGCCACGATCACCGGCACCGGCGCGCGGCGCAGCTCCGCGGCCAGCTCCTCGTCCCCGGGTCGAACGCCCGTGCGGCTGTCCACCACAAGCACCACGACGTCCGCCTCACGGAGCCCCGCACGGGCCTGGCGCTGGACCGCGCGCGCGAGGTCGTCGCGGTCGGCCAGGTCCACCCCGCCCGTGTCGACCAGCAGGAAGCGGCGGCCGTTCCAGTCGGCCTCCACCTCCTTGCGGTCGCGCGTGACGCCCGGCTGCGCGTGCACCACGGTCTCGCGCGTGCCGCTCAGGCGGTTCACGAGCGTCGACTTTCCGACGTTCGGGTAGCCGACGACCGCGACCCGCGGCAGGGCCATCAGCGGCGCGCTTCGCGCACGAGCCCCACCACCTGCCCGACCACGTCCTCCACGGGGCGGTCGGTGGTGTCGAGCTCGATCGCGTCCGGCGCCGGGCGCAGCGGCGAGTGCGCGCGCTCGGCGTCCTGGGCATCGCGAAGGGCCTGGTCGCGCATCACCACCCGCCAGTCGGCGCCGAGCTCCGCCGCCCGCCGCCTGGCCCGCTGCTCCGGGCTGGCCGTCAGGAACAGCTTGAGCTCGGCGTCCGGAGCAACGACCGTGCCGATGTCGCGACCCTCGGCCACCCAGTCGCCCTGCGAGAGGAGCTCGCGCTGCTTCGCGACCATCGCCGTGCGCACGGCTCCGTTGGCGGCGATGCGCGATGCGGCCTCGGTCACCTTGGGGTCCCGGATCGCCTCGGTCACGTCGCGGCCGTCCAGCACGACCCGGCCGCCGAGCTCGATGTCAGCCGCCGCCGCACGCTCTGCCGGGTCTCCGCCCTGCTCGAGCACGGCCAGCGCGACGGCCCTGTACATGGCCCCCGAGTCGAGATAGCGGAAGCCGAGCTTCTCCGCCAGACCGCGGGCGACAGTGCTCTTGCCCGCCCCGGCGGGACCGTCGATGGCGACCACCATGTCTCGCGGCGAAGGCTAGCTGGCGCCTGTGGTTCTCAGCGAACGCGGAACGTGACCGTGTTGCGGCCGCGCGCCGGCTTCTCCACGTTGCCGGCCAGGTCGCGGGCGATCGCCGTGATCCGGAACTTGCCGTTCGGCAGCCGGGCGTTCGAACTGAAGCTCCACCCGCGCTTCCCACCCTTGAACACCCTGGTGATCCTGGTCGCGAGGAGGATGCGCCTGGAGCACCGCCGCGAGTCGCTGAACGACCCGTCGCTCTTCAGGTACCGGCAGCGCTTGTGCCCCTGGAGCAGGGCGACCGAGACCTTCACGTTGCGGAGCCTGCCCCTGCAGCCGCGGTCCTTGGCCGCGCCGTGGAAGCTGAGGTGCCGGTGCTTCACCTTCACGTTGTCTCGCGGCAGCGAGGTCCGAGGCGCCTTGAGGTCGAGGCAGGGTCCGCCGTGCGCGGGGTCGTTCGGGATCCGCGCCGCATAGACCTCCTGCCACGGCGAGTAGCCCTTACTGCCCTTTCGCAAGGCGGCGCCCTGGGTGTCGTTCCAGAACGGGATGGCCACCCTGTCGTCGGCCGCGAGCCCCTGGTAGTCGCCGATGAACTGCCCGGACGGCGAGATCGGCGGGTTGATGCGCGGGTCCCACATCCGGTGGTCCACCCGCACGTCCTTCCAGGTCTTGCCGCCATTGTTCGAGCGCGACAGGTACTCGCCCAGGAAGAAGTCGTTGGGGTCGTTCCGCTTGTCGAAGTACATGACGTCGACCTGCCCCTTGGCCGTGACCGCCATCCAGGGCTGGAACTGGTCGCGGTTCTTCTTGTCCTGGTTCACCCGGATCGGCCCGCTGTACGTGTTGCCGCCGTCGGTGGACTTGAACATCACGATGTCGGCACCGGTCGAAGGGTCGCCCCCGGCTTCCGCGTCCGCGCGCCGCTTCTCACGGAGCTGCTTCAGCTGCTCGATCGAGGTGCCCTCGGTGACCGGCGAGCCCGCCCCGTTGTGGGAGGCCGCCACCACGTAGACCGTGCCCTTGTTGTCGATCCCGCTGGTGGGGATCGACAGGTTCCGGAACGACTGGCGGTCGAACTGGGTGTTCACGCCGCTGATCGTGGCGATCGGGCGGCCCGGCGTGAAGCTGTGGCCGCGGTCGATCGACTTCGCCTGCATCAGCGCGTCGATCGTGTTGTCGTACCACGTCACGTAGACCTCGCCCGCGGGCCCGATCACGATGTGGCAGCCGATCCCGGAGATCGCCCCCTGCTGGCTCAGCTGGTAGGGCGTGTTGTCGCCCGGCGCCACGCCGCCCCAGGTCTGGCCGCCGTCGAGGGAGCGCATCAGGACGATCTGCTGGCTCGGCGCCTGGGCGCCGTCCCAGCTCCAGCACACGTAGATCGTGCCGATCTTGTGATCGTGCGGTTTGTTGGGCCCGCCGTTCACATCGGTGTGGTTGTCGACGGCGATCCAGTTCTTGTCGTCGAGCAGGAGCTGCTGGCTGAGCGGGTTGTTGCGGTTGTCGTGCACGACGATCGGCAGCGACCACGGCCTCCCCGGCCGCTTGATGTTGATCGTCTGGTTCCAGCCCGTGCCGTTCGCGCCGCCGGGCGCATCCAGCGTGTTCGAGTACGCGTTGCCCTCGTCGTCGAAGGCCAGCGCGATGTCCGACACAACCCGGAAGTGGAGGTTGTCGTTCGGGTCGCACTGGCCGGGAGCGGTGCAGTAGCCGGGCAGCTGGCCCCAGTCCTTCCAGGTCCTGCCGCCGTTGAACGACTCGTACGTGCCCGCCTTGAAGAAGTACTTCGGAAGGCTCTGGTACATCTTCGACCCCGCCACCAGGTGGTTGTGGTTCAGCGGGTCCATCGCGATCGACGGCTCGGAGTGCGAGTTGTACTTGTCGTGCGAGGCGCGATAGTTGGCCGGCCCGGGCCCGAGCCGGCGGTTGAGCTCCGGCAGCCGGGGGTTCGCCACGCGCAGGTTGAACGACGCCTCGGCGTTGTACGACGTGCCCGGCGGCGCCGCGTACGGGACCAGCGCGACGATGTACTTGCCGGTCGCGTCCGGCACCGTGGTGACCTCGTCCTCGCCCGGGGGGTTGCCGCTGGCACCCGCCTGCGCCCCGTGGGATCCGTTGGCGTTGAGCCGGTAGATCGCCATGTCGATGTCGAACGGGGCGAACCCGGTCACGAAGATCCTCACGCCGCCGAGGAAGCGGTTGTAGAAGCCGGGCGGCGTGTTGACCGTGAGCTTGAAGAAGTCGCAGCCCGACAGCGGATCCGGCTTGTTGTTCGAGTCGAAGCAGTCGTCGGTGGTGCCGTTGTCGGCGGTGCCGATGCTCATCTGGCCGGTCCAGGTGAGCTTCCCGCGGCCCTGCGCGTCCGGGCTGAGCGTGCCCTGCGAGGGGGTCGAGGCGTGAGCCACCGACGCACCGGCGAGAAGGGCGCAGGCCGCGATCAACGCTACCCCCGCCGGCCTCACCCTCCCGCGAATCATCGGTGCTTCGGCTTCCTCCGCCGCTTGGCCGGCCCGCCGTGCTTCGGGTCGTTCGGGATGCGCGCCGAGTACACCTGCTGCCACGGCGAGTACCCCCTTGACCGCCGCAGCAGGTTCGCCGCCTGCGTGTCGTTCCAGAACGGGATCGCGAACTTGTCGTCGGCGACGATCCCCTGGTAGTCGCCGATGAACTCGCCCGAGGCGGAGGTGGGCGGGTTCACCCGCGGGTCCCACACCTGGTGGGTCACGCGCACGTCGCGGAAGTGCTTGCCGCCGTCGTTGGAGCGCGACAGGTAGGTGTCGATGAACAGGCCGTTGTGGTCGTTGCGGCGGTCGAAGTACGAGACGTCGACCTGGCCCTTCGGAGTGACCGCCATCCAGGGCTGGAACTGGTCGGCGTCGCCCGTCTTGATGTCGTGGTTCACCCGCACCGGCCCGGTGTACGTGTTGCCGCCGTCGGTGGACTTGAAGAGGACGATGTCGGCGCCCGAACCGGGCTTGCCGGTGGTCTCGCCAGCGGCGCCCTCGTCGCGCGGATCGTTCACGTGCGGGTGCTTGGGGCTCTGCTCGAGCTGGCCGCCGACCGCCGGGGCGCCCTCGGCGTTCTGGGACGCGACCGCCACATACACGTTGCCCTTGCCGTCCACGGCACTCGTCGGGATCGAGAGGTTGCGGAACTCCTGCCCCGGGAACTGATCGTTGACCCCGGTGATGGACGCGATCGGCCGGGCCGGCGTGAACGTCTGCCCCCGGTCCGTCGACTTCACCTGCATGATGTCGCCGAGCTGGTTGTCGTACCAGGTCACGTAGACCTCGCCGTGCGGGCCGATCGCCTCCTGGCAGCCGATGCCCGAGATCGCGCCCTTCTGGCTCAGCTGCTTCGGGGTGTTGTCGCCCGGAACCGTGCCGCCCCAGGTGTGACCGCCGTCCGTGGAGCGCATCAGGACTATCTGCTGGGCCGGGATGATCGTGCTCGAGTCGAAGCTCCAGCAGACGTAGATCGTCCCGATCTTGTGATCGTGCGGCTTGTTGGGACCGCCGTTCACATCGGTGTGGTTGTCGACGGCGATCCAGTTCTTGTCGTCGAGCAGCAGCTCCTGGGTGAGCGCGTTCCGCTGGTTGTCGTGGACGACGATCGGGCCGGTCCAGCGCTTGTGCGGCCGCTTGATGTTCACCGTCATGTTGAAGCCGGTGAAGGACAGCGTGCCGCCGGGGGCGTCGAGGGTGTTGGAGTAGGCGTTGCCCTCGTCGTCGAACGCCAGCGAGATGTCGGAGACCGTGCGGTAGTGCTCCTCGTCCCTCGGGTTGCACTGCCCCGGCCCCTGGCAGTAGCCGGGCAGCTGGCCCCAGTCCTTCCACGTCCTGCCGCCGTTGAACGACTCGTACGTGCCGGCCTTGAAGAGGTACTCCTCCAGGTTCTCGTACATCTTCGAGCCGGCGATCAGGTGCTTGTGGTTGGTCGGATCCATCGCGATCGACGGCTCGGAGTGCGAGATGTAGCGGTCGTGCGATGCGCGGTAGTTCTTCGGGCCCGGGCCGAGCCGGCGGTTGAGGGCCTTGAGCGAGGGCTTCGCCGGCTTCAGCTTGAAGGCGACGGCGCCGTTGTAGTGGGTGCCCGGCAGCGCCTGGTACGGGACGATCACGACCCAGTACGACTTCGCCGCGCCGAACGGGTTCTCGATCGGGAACTTCTCCGGGGTGCCGGCGCCCTGCTGGCCCGCCGCGGGGTTGTCCGGCGGGGGCATGATCTGGTAGCCCTTCGTACCGCTGGGGTTGTGGACGTAGACGTAGACGTCGACGTCCTGCGACCCGAATCCGTTCGCCGTCACGTTGATCGAGCCGATGAAGCGCTGCAGGATCGACTCGGGCGACTTCACGTTCACGACGTAGAAGTCGCAGCCCGAGCTCGGGTCCGGGTGGCGGCCCGAGTCGAAGCACGAGTCCCCGGTCGCGCCGACCGAGGCCAGCGTCGAGCTGACCGTGCCCTTGAACGCGACCTTGCCCTTTCCGCTCGGACTGAGCGTGAGGGTTCCGTGGCTGGGCGTGGCCGCGAGGGCCTGGCCGGCCCACAGACAGGCGAGCGCGAGCGCGGCCGCCGCCAGCGCGGCGCCGTGTGCGAAGCCCCTGCCAAGGTCCTGCCTCACGCGCGAGCGGACTTTAGCGTTCGCCTTCCGCGGATACGCCGGTTTCAGGCATCCGTCAGAGCTCGGACCTGATCCTCGAACCCGGGATACGAGATCGCGGCCGCCTCGATCCCCTCCACCTCCACGCCCTCGCGCGAGGCGAGCCCGGCGACGGCCCCGAGCATGGCCATCCGGTGATCGCCGCGGGCGTCGAGCACGCCGCCCCGGAGCCCGCCTCCTCCGGTGACCACAAAGCCGTCCTCGATGGCCTCGATGTCGGCGCCCAGGCCGCCGAGCCCCTCGACCACGCCGGCGATCCGGTCGGTCTCCTTCACCCTCAGCTCGCCCGCTCCCCGCACCACCGTCTGGCCCTCGGCGAAGCAACCGAGAAGGGCAACCAGCGGGAGCTCGTCGATCGCCAGGGGCACCTCGTCCGGCTCCACGGCGGTGGCCTCCAGCGGCGCCTGGGTCACGTCCAGCTCGCCGACCGGCTCCTCGTCGGCTTCCGGCTTCGGTTCGTCCTCGAGCTCGCCGACGACGACCGCGCCCATGCGCGCGGCGATCCGAAAGAACCCGGTGCGCGTCCAGTTGAGCGCGGTCCCCTCGATCACGATCCGCGAGCCCGCCACCAGGCAGGCGGCGGCGGCGAAGAACGCGGCGGACGAGGGGTCGCCCGGGACCACGATCCGCTCGAGCTCGATCTCGTCGACGGGCGACACCCGGACCACGCGGCCCTCGCGCGTGACCGGCACCCGCGCGCGGCGGAGCATGCGCTCGGTGTGGTCGCGGCTCGGAATCGGCTCCGTGACCGACGTCTCGCCCTCCGCCAAGAGCGCCGCCACCAGGACGCACGACTTGACCTGGGCGCTGGCCACGGGCAGCTCGTAGTCGATCGCCGTGAGCTCCGCTCCGTACACGGTGAGCGGGGGGAAGCGGTCCTCGCGGGCCTCGAGCCGGGCGCCCATGCCGCGCAGCGGCTCCACCACGCGGTCCACGGGCCGGCGCCGTATCGACTCGTCGCCGTCCAGGGTCCAGGAGCCGCCTGGCTGGCCCGCGAGCCAGCCGGGCAGCATGCGCAGGAGCGTGCCCGAGTTGCGGACGTTGAGCAGTCCTCCGGTCGTGGGCGCCGCGGTGCGGAGGCCGACGCCCCGCACGAGGAGGCCCCCGTCCTCCTCCGGCTCGAGCGCGGCGCCCAGGGAGCGCAGCGCGTCGAGCGTGGAGAGCGTGTCCTCGGCGTAGAGGTAGTTCTCGACGGTCACCGGCTCGTCGCACATCGCACCGAGCAGGGCGGCCCGGTGGGATATCGACTTGTCCGGCGGCGGGGCCACGCGGCCCCGGAGCGCGCCCGCGGGCTCGAATCGCCGCCTCATGCCCGCTCCGCGACCGGGAACCCGAGCTCGCCGATCAGCTCCGCCGCCCTCGTTCCGGCGCCGTCGCCGGCCACCCAGAGGGTGATCGAGCCGGTGCGGTTGTCCGGCGCCGGGGCCAGCGCCATGTCGGCGATGTTCACGCCGCCGCGACCGAGGGCGAGCGCCACCTGGGCCACGATGCCCGGCCGGTTGGGCACGGTCAGGCGCAGCTCGTGCACGGGCCCGCCCGCCAGGTCCGCCTCCAGGAGCCTTCGGCGATCCTCGCCGGCCGCCTCGTTCCAGTCGCGGACCGCCACCGAGTCGCCGGCGCGCAGGTCCGCGGCCACCCGCTGGAGCCGCGCCACCGCGTCGTCGATCCGCGCCGCGATGGCCTCCGCGTTGGCCAGGTAGATGTCGGTCCATATGCCCGAGCTCGCACCCGCCACCCGCGTGGTGTCGCGGAAGCTGGGCCCGACGCGGGGCAACGCCTCGCCCTCTGTGGCCAGGTCCGCCGCCGCCTGGGACACGAGCACGTTGGCCAGCACGTGCGGGAGGTGGCTCACGGTGGCCAGCAGCCGATCGTGCGCCTCCGCGTCGATCGCCACGGGGCGCGCGCCGAACGACACCAGCAGGCCGTGGAGCCGCTCGTAGAGCACGCCCGACGAGCGCGCCCCCGGGGTCAGGTACCAGGCCGCCCCCTCGAACAGCTCGGCGCGCGCGTGCTCCACGCCGGAGGCCTCGGACCCCGCTATCGGATGGCCGCCGATGAAGCGTTCGTCGGCCGTAGTCGCGGCCAGCGCGCGCTTGGTGGAGCCCACGTCGGTCACCACGCAGTCCGCGCCCGCGGCGGCCAGGGCTTCCGCGGTCAGCGACGGCAGGGCCCCGACCGGAGCGCACAGAAAGGCCGCCTCCGCGTCTGTCAGCGCGTCGGCCGCGGACGCGGCGGCCCGATCGACCGCATCGCGCTCGGCCGCGGCGGTGAGCACGCCGTGGTCCACATCCCAGCCGGCCACCACGTAGCCCTGCTTGCGGGCCGCGAGCCCGATCGAGCCCCCGATGAGGCCGACGCCGAGGACCGCGATCTGCATATCAGCGGCCCGGACCGGTCAGCCCGTCGAGCGCCGTGCCCGCACCGCCTCCGTGACCCGCTCGAGCGTCTCCACCGACGTCTCCCACCCCATGCACTCGTCGGTGATCGACTGACCGTAGGTGAGCGGTTGGCCCGCCACCACGGACTGGCGCCCGGAGGCGATGAACGACTCGAGCATCACGCCCACGATCGCCCGGTTGCCCGCCGCGAGCTGGGCGGCGATGTCCCGGACGACGTCGGGCTGGCGGGTGTGGTCCTTGCCGCTGTTGTCATGCGAGGCGTCGATGACGACGCGTTCGGGCAGTCCGGCGGCGCGGAGCCGAGCGAGCGTGTCCGCCACCGCGGCGGCATGGAAATTTGGCTCACCGCGACCCCCGCGAAGGATCACGTGGCAGTCCTCGTTGCCGCTCGTGTGCATCGTCGCGGCTGCCCCGTCGTCGTCGATGCCGGGAAACGCGTGCGGCACGGCGGCGGCCCGAACCGCGTCCACCGCGATGCTCACGTTCCCGTCGGTGCCGTTCTTGAACCCCACCGGCATCGACAGCCCGGACGCGAGCTGGCGATGGATCTGGCTCTCCGTCGTACGCGCGCCGATGGCGCCCCACGACACCAGGTCGGACATGTACTGCGGGGTGATCGGGTCGAGGAACTCGCACGCGACCGGCACGCCCCGCTCGAGGATGTCGAGCACGAGCCTGCGGGCCTTGCGCAGTCCCGCGTTCACGTTCCCAGACTCGTCGAAGTCGGGGTCGTTGATCATGCCCTTCCAGCCCGTGGTCGTGCGGGGCTTCTCGAAGTACACGCGCATCACGGCGCAGAGGTCGTCGCCAAGCTCGGCCGACTTCTCGCGCAGGCGCTCCGCGTAGTCGAGCGCGGCCTCGGGGTCGTGGATGCTGCAGGGCCCGACAACCACGAGCAGCCGGTCGTCGTCGCCGTCGAGGATTCGCTTTATCTCCTCGCGGCTGCCCAGGATCAGCTCGACCTGCTCGTCACCGACCTGGAGCTCGGCCAGCAGGCGCTGTGGAGGCGTGAGCGCGTCGCCGCGGACGATGCGCAGGTTCCGGATCGGAGCAAGTCGCTGTGGGGGGCTCGTTGGCACTGCATAGACCTTTCGAAATAGCGGTTCAGAATCCTAGTCCTGGTACTGCGGTGGCCCATGAGGGGGCCGGTGAGGGCGGCGTCCGGCGAGGACTCGAGAGGTCGGTCGGCGGCCAGGGCGGCCGCGGGCCGGACGCCTAGCTAAATCGCCAGGTCCAGTAGCAGGCACGCGGATAGGCGCCGGCGAGGGCGCTACCGAGCTGAATCTGGGTGCCTGCGCGGTGCATGCGTCGACCTACTTGTACCAGGTATCGGTCGTCTGGTCGAGCGCTTGAGCCGCCCGCGGGCCCGTACTAGGCGTTCGCCGGCACCTTCGGGAGGACTTCGTCCAGCGCCGCCAGGAAGCGGTCGTTCTCCGCGCGGGTGCCGTAGGTGACCCGGAGGTGGCCCTCCGCGCCGAGCGCCGCCCCGCCCCGCACGATCACGCCGCGCTCGCCCAGGCCGCGCATCACCGCCGCCTCGTCGCGGCCGCCGAGTGAGACCCACGAGAAATTGGCCTGGCTGTCCGTCGAGTCGAGCCCCCGCTCCTCAAACGCCTCCTCGACGTGCAGGCGCTCGGTGGCGACCCGCTCCACGCGGCGCACCACCTCGTCCTGGTGCTCGAGGGCCTCCACGGCGGCCGCCTGCGCCAGCGCGTTCACCGAGAACGGCTGCCGGACGCGGTCGACCGCCGCCCGGAAGTCCTCCGAGCCGAGCCCGTATCCCACCCGCAGGCCGCACAGCCCGTAGACCTTCGAGAAGGTCCGCAGCAGGACCACGTTGGGGTGCCGCTCCGCCATGGGAAGCGAGTCGTCCGGGTCCTGGAGCGTGGAGAACTCGATGTAGGCCTCGTCGAGGATCACGCAGACGTGCCGCGGGAGCTCGGACACGAAGGCGTCGATCTCCTCGCTCGAGAGCGCGGTGGCGGTCGGGTTGTTCGGGTTGCACACGAGCACGATGCGGGTGGCGGCGGTCACCTCGCGCGCCATGGCCCCGAGGTCGTGGCGCCCCTCCTCGTCGAGCGGAACCTCGATCGCCCGGGCTCCGCTCTGCGCGGCCAGGTGCGGGTACATCGAGAACGACGGCCAGGCGTAGACGATCTCGGCCCCGGGCTCGAGCAGGGCGTCGGCCGCAGCAAGCAGGAGCTCGCACGAGCCGTTGCCGACGGCGATGCGCGCAGGGGTCGTCTCGAGGCGCTCGGCGAGGCGCCGTCGGAGCGTCGCCTTGTCCGGATCGGGATAGCGGTTGAGCGTGCGCAGCTCGCGCTCGATCGCCTCCAGCACCGCTGGGTGCGGGGCCCACGGCGTCTCGTTGGAGGCCAGCTTGACCAGGTCGCCGCCGAACTCGTAGGTCTCGGCAGCCGGGTAGACCGGTATCCGGCGCAGCCGCTCCGCGAACTCGAGGCTCACTGGGCGCCCTCCAGGTCCCGCCGCAGGCCGGCCGCCTCGCGGAGGTAGACGTGCTGCAGGGAGCTGCCGTCGCTCGCGTAGCAGTGCACCATCAGGCGGATCACCCGCGGGAGCGCGCCCGGGACGTCGATCTCCTGCGCGCAGATAAGGGGCACCGCGCTCAGGCCGAGCGCGCGGGCCGCCACGGCCGGGAACTCGGCGTCGAGGTCGGGCGTGCAGGTGAATATGCAGCTCACAAGGTCCTCGGCCGTAAGGCCGTTCCGCTCCATCACCTCGCGCACCAGCTCCTCGGTGCCCTGGACGATCGAGTCGGCGTCGTTCCGGTCAACGGTTGTGGCGCCCCTCAGCGCGCGCAGTTGCACCCGACCGATTCAATCAGAGGCCCGCGCGGCCGCCCGAAGCCGCTCCACCTCGGCGGCGGTGAGGCGGCGGTGCGCGCCGGGCTCGAGCTCGCCCAGCCTGAGCGGCCCGAAGGCCACGCGTCTCAGCTCCACCACCCGGTGGCCCACGGCCTCGCACATCCGGCGCACCTGCCGCTTGCGGCCCTCCCGGATTGTCAGCTCGAGCGCCCCGGGCCGGGTCTGGCGGACCCGCGCCGGCGCCGTCATCCCATCGTCGAGCTCCACCCCCTCCCGGAGCTGCCGCAGCTCGGGCTCGCGCACCGGCGCCGGCTCCACGCGGGCCAGGTAGGTCTTCGGGACCTCGTAGCGGGGGTGGGTGAGCAGGTTGGCCAGCTCGCCGTCGTTGGTCATCAGGATCAGGCCGGTGGTGTCGGCGTCGAGTCGCCCCACCGGGTAGAGCCGCCGATCAGAGGGCACCAGCGAGGCGACGGTCGGGCGTCCGTGCGTGTCGCGCACTGTCGAAACCACCCCCTGCGGCTTGTTGAGCGCGTAGACCACGGTGGGCTCCGGCGCCACCGGCTTCCCGTCCACGGCCACCCCGCTCCGCTGGTCCACGTCGAGGGCCGGATCAGTGGCCGGACGGCCGCCCACGGTCACCCGTCCCTCGGCCACGAGCCGCTGGGCGGCACGCCGCGAGGCCACCCCCGCGTGCGCCAGGTACCTCGCGAGTCGCACCCGATCAGGGCCTGTCCCAGTAGGGCGCGTGCACCCGGGGCGGCCGGGGGACGAGCGGGGCGAGGACGCAGGGAGGCCCAATACCCGGCAGGTATTGGGCCGACCGAGGACGACGCATCCGCGACGCCATCCCGGTCGTATCCGGGTGTGCGGGCTCTGCTGGGATAGGCCCTCAACGATGCCACACTTGCCGGAGTGGACCTCAAGCTGCTCGACGCGCTGCTCGACCGCGCCGGCGAGCCGCCCTTCCGGGCCCGCCAGGTCTGGAGGTGGATGGCAGGCGGCGCCGCCTCCTACGCGGAGATGACGGACCTCCCCGCCCCGCTGCGCGAGCGCCTGGCGGAGGAGCTCCCGCTCTCGTCGCTCGACCTGGAGCGCGAGGCCCGTGCCCGGGACGGGACCCAGAAGGCGCTGTTCCGGACCGCGGACGGGAAGGCGGTGGAGGCGGTACTGATGCGCTACCGCGACGCGCGCCGATCGCTGTGCCTGTCGAGCCAGTCGGGCTGCCCGCTGACCTGCACGTTCTGCGCAACCGGCCGGATGCGCTTCGCGCGCAACCTCACCGCTTCCGAGATCCTCGACCAGGCCCTCCACTTCCGCCGCGCAGAGCCGGTCGACCACGCGGTCTTCATGGGGATGGGCGAGCCGATGCTGAACCTCGACGCCGTGCTCGAGGCGTGCCAGCGGCTCCCTTCGATCGGGATCGCCCACCGCCGGACGGCGATCTCCACGGTCGGCTGGCTCCCCGGGATCGAGCGGCTCGCGACCGAGGGCCCGCCGGTGCGCGTCGCGCTCTCACTGCACGCCGCCGACGAGGCCCTGCGCTCCGAGCTGATGCCGGTGAACGACCGCTATCCGCTCGCCGACGTCCTGGCCGCCTGCCGGCGGTGGTCCGAGCGGCGGCGGATGGCGGTGTTCGTGGAGTACCTGATGCTGGACGGAGTGAACGACCGTTACGAGCAGGCGCTCGCGCTCGCGCGCGTGCTCCAGCCGCGCGAGGCGTTCAAGGTCAACCTGATCCCCTACAACCCGACCGACTCCGGCTTCGAGGGCTCGACGCGCGCCGCGATCGACGCCTTCCGCGCGGCACTCGAGGAGCGCGGCCTCCGGGCCACGGTCCGGCTCACACGCGGCCGCGAGATCGACGCGGCCTGCGGTCAGCTGGCCGCGCGGGTTGCCTAGGACGCGGCCGCTGGGCGCGCGCTTCGCAGGCTACTTGTGCTTCTTGTGCTTCTTGGGAGGCACGCGCCGGGCGACGGTCCCGTGGGAGCTGGGCGCGGTGACCTTCGTGGCACGGTGCGAGGCCGCGGCAGCGGGCGCCTCGGCTGGCACGGCGAATGCCGTGACGGCGACGGCGACGATGGTGGCTAGCGAAGCGAACCTCACGCGCCTGGGATCGGCATCCGCAGGCTGGAGCTTTCGCTGCTTGGACGAACGTTCGCCGGTGGCCGCGGGACCCCGCATCAGTGCTCGGGGACGGCGAGGTCGTCCGGAATGGCGATCGTCGGCAGATCCCGCCCGGAGAGCGGCGTCACGGCGCCCTCCTCGACCGTCGCGCACATCACGTCGACCACGCGCGGATCGAAGTCCGTGCCGGCGCAGCGCCGCAGCTCGCGCAGGGCCTGCGCCGGCTGCACCTGCCGCCGGTACGGCCGCTCCGACGTCATGGCGTGGTACGCGTCGCAGACCAGGATGATCCGGGACGCCAGCGGGATCGCCTCGCCCGACAGGCCGTCCGGGTAGCCGCTGCCGTCCCACTTCTCATGGCTCGAGCGGACGAGCGCGGCCACCGACGCGAGCGCCGGCGCGGCCACGAGGATGCGCTCTCCCACGAGCGTGTGCTGGCGGACGAGCGCCACCTCCAGCGCGTCGAGCGGTCCGGGCTTGCCGAGCACCTCGTCCGGGATCGCCATCTTGCCCACGTCGTGCAGCTCCGCCGCGCGGGCGAGCTCTTCGAGCTCCTCCTTGGGCAGCGAGAGGCGGCGGCCGACCTCGAGGGCCAGCTCGGCCACCTCGTGGAGGTGCTGGTGGAGGTCCGGCTGGCGCTCGTGCAGGACCTGCATCAGCACGTCGCGGGCCTGCGCGCCCACCACCGAGGCCTGCCGCGCGGTCTTGTTGCCGTAGAGGCGCTGGTCGGCGATCTGCATCGCGGTGCTCGGATCGCTGGCCTCGACCGGAAGCTGCACGAGGCCATGCGAGGCGCTCACCTCGAAGCCCCGCCCCTGGTCCGACAGCGCGGCTGTGGCGGTGGCCACGATGTCACGCGCGCCCTGGGCGTCGGTCCTGACGAGCGCGCAGAACTCGTCGCCGCCAAGGCGGTAGGACTGGCCGTGGCCGCCCACGGCCGCCGCCAGGTTGCGGCCGAGGCGCACCAGCAGCGCGTCGCCGGCCGGGTGGCCGAAATCGTCGTTGTAGCTCTTGAAGCCGTCCAGGTCGAGCAGCACCAGCGCGCGCGGCCGGGCGTGGTCCTTGCCCTCGAGCTCGGTGTGCAGGTCGAGCATCAGGCGGCGGCGGTTGCCGAGGCCGGTCAGCGAGTCCGTCAGCGCCTCCTCGCGGCTGCTGCGGAGCATGCGCAGGTTGTCGCGGAACGTCATCGCGGTGCGGGCGATCACCGCGACGATCGTGAGCCCCGCCAGCACCACGGCCGCACCGTCCACGTGGCCGTAGTGGTCGTACACCAGGAACCCGATCGCGGGCAGCGCGAACGCACCCGGGAGGACCAGGATGCGCCACCCCTCGAGCCGGTTCTCGCTGACGGCGCCGACCGGCTCCCACGCGGCGAACCCGATCAGCAGCGTCGCCGCCGGCCAGAGCGTGTCGAGCAGACCGCCGATGTCATAGCTGCCCGCTGCGTTCTGGTAGACGTAGATCGAGTCGGCGCCGCCCGCGAGGGCGAGCCCGAGGGCGATGAGCGTCCAGGCGCGCCCCGGCCGCCACGCGGTGAGCGCGAAGACGCTCGCCACGAGCGCGAGCATCACGATGTCGCCGACGGGGTAGGCCAGGTCCGTCGCCACCTGTACGGTGCCCTCCTGCCCGATCACGCTCTTGGCGACCGTGTGGAAGACGGTGGCCTCGCCCAGGGCGCAGATGGCGAGCGCGACCACGATGCCGTCCAGCCACAGGCTCATCCGCGCCTGCGGCAGGCGCCCGCGGGCGAGCAGGACGAGAGCCACGTAGCTCATCGGGTAGAACGCCAGCCAGAGGTAGTCGCTCACCGAGGGGACCGGCGGGTTGTCGTCGTGAGCCAGCACGACGCTGCCGTAGATCTCCGCGGCCGTCCACGCCAGGAGCCCTGCCCCGAGGAGCAGCCAGGCCGTCCGGTGCTCGCGTGTGCTGACCGCGCGCACCAGGCACGAGAGCGCCGAGATCAGGACCAGGCCGTTGTAGACCCAGTCGTTGAAGAGCGAGTCGAGGCCCTTGCCGCCGAAATGCAGGCCTGCGTGGAGGGCGAAGACGGCGAGGGCGACGAAGGACAGGGCCTGAGTGGCCCGCAGGAACTTCCGCGGCTTGTCGCTTTTCGGAGCCTCCATGCATGGAGCGACGTCGGGGTACCCGTGGCGGAAAACCGCCAGGGTCTAGATCGTCATCTGGGCCCCGTTCTTGAGCGGAAACCGCGTGTTACGCGCTATCCGGCGCCGGCGCGCTGCTCGCCGGCGCGCAGCAGCCGCTCGCGGAGCTCGCCGGCCTCCTCGGGGGAGGGATCGAACCCGGCGGGATCGGGGAGCGCATCGAGCCCGCTCAGCCCGAACAGCTTCTGGAACAGGTCGGTGGTCCGGTAGAGGATCGCGCCGAACCGCGAGCGCCCCGCCTCCTCGATCAGGCCCCGCTCGAGCAGCGTGCCGACCGCCGACTCCGATGCGACGCCCCGGATGCGCGCGATCTCGGGCCGCGAGACGGGCTGGAGGTAGGCCGTGATCGCCAGGCACTCGGCCTGGGCCTGGGTGAGCGGCGGGGTGCGGGGCCGGGCGAGCAGGCGGCGCGCCGCGCGCTCCGCGACCGGGTCCGTCGCAAGCGTGAACCCGCCCGCGACCTCGCGCAGCACCACGCCGCGGAAGCCGTCCGCGTAGTGCTCGCGGAGCCTGGCGAGCGCCTCCACCACCTCGCCCTCGCCGACCTCGGCCGCGTCGGCCAGCTCACTCGCGCTGAGCGGCTCGGGCGACAGGAACAGGAGCGCTTCTACGATGCGCGCCAGCTCGTTCACGCCGTCCCCTCGCTCGAGCGCGCGGTGACCGTGATCGGCTCGAACGGCGCCCGCTGCTCCCAGTCGGCCTCGCCCGCCTTGTAGAGCTCGAGCAGGGCGAAGAGGGTGATCGCCTGGGTGAGGCGATCGCTGCCCTCCACGGCCTCGTCGAACGCGAAGCGGCCCCGGGAGCGGAGCAGCTCGCGCAGGTACCGCAGCCGCTGCTCCACGGTCACCCGCGGGCGCGCCATGTGCCGCAGGTCCAGCGGCGGCGGGGTGCGCAGGAGATCGCCGACGGCCCGCCCGAGCTGTTCGGGCTCGTACGCCTGCTCGGCCACCTCGAGCGAGACGCGCCGCAGCGCGCGCGGGATCGGAGCCGAGCGATAGCGGAAGCCCGTCTCCGTGGCCAGACGGGCGTGCAGGAACTCGGCCGCGCGCCGGTAGCGCGAGTACTCCAGCATCCGTGCGAGCAGCTCCTCGGCCGCCTCCTGTGGCTCCCACTCGAGGCCCTCCCCCTCGCCGCCCGGGAGCATGAGCCGGGACTTGAGCTCGAGGAGCGCCGCGATCAGGACGAGGAACTCCGTGGCCGCTTCCAGGTCCAGCTCGCCGGTCTGCTCCAGGTGGGCGACGTAGGCCAGCACCACCTCGGCCAGGTCGACCTCGAGCAGGTCGACCTCCTCCCGCAGCACGAGCGTGAGGAGGAGGTCGAAGGGGCCCTGGAAGACCTCGAGATCGAGGTCGAGCGAGGCGACGGGCATTGTCTCCACGTTAGTCGGGCGGGCCGACGCCCATGCGCTCACGCACGTCGGCGAGCGTCCCCGAGGCAATCGAGCGGGCCCGCTCGGCGCCGGCCCGGAGGACGTCCTCCAGCCCGGCGCGGTCGACCTGAAGCTCCTGGTAGCGGTCCCGGATGGGCGCCAGCGCCTCCACGACCGTGTCGGCGACTGCCTTCTTGAAGTCCCCGTACTGCGCGTCCGCGAACTCCTGCTCGACATCCTCCGGCCCCAGGCCGCGAAACACCGACATCACCTCGATCAGGTTCGAGATCCCGGGCTTGTCCGGCGCGCGCACCACGTCGCTGCCGGAATCGGTGACCGCGCGCATGATCTTCG